>Ga0193739_1000517_pt1 | contig 10743 bp, 14 predicted proteins | sample L2a2metaG_FD_144926 | JGI IMG/M metagenome (GOLD analysis project Ga0193739, IMG submission 144926) | Soil microbial communities from a riparian zone of the East river system, Colorado, United States - L2a2 | ecosystem: Environmental > Terrestrial > Soil > Riparian zone | place: USA: East River...
TTCCCGTCGACCAACGAAGCAGTCAAGTTAATACAGAGACTGCTCAAGACGTGTAAGGACCCAGACGCAATCAGGCATTACGAAATTGTCCTTGGCTTGCATAATGCGCAGTTGCTTACGAGCCTTGCATCAACCCCTGGTTCGGTATCGGAAAAACGAGCCGCCATAGAGGATTTGCTAAAATACTACCGAGAGTGGCCGGTGGAGGGCCAGGCAATTCTGAGCATTGTTAATCACAAGCTCCTGACCGATCCTAGTGAGGAAGTGCGGAGTCAAGGTGGTTCATTGTTCCTTCTACCTTACGAGGAATCATTCAGCACTTTTGTTCAGCTCCTGACGACCGATCCCTCAAGCATCGTTAGAAGGGCGATGCTTGATAGTTGTAAGCAATACGTTGGCGACTTGAACACTTGGGCGAAGTGGCTCAATGTTCATTCTGAACCTAGCGTGACATCGACAGGGGTGAGTAGGCCTGCCATGGGACTTGAGTCGGCTCGCGAACTAGCGCAAAAGCGTAAGCGGATCATTGGGGAGATGCTCATCCATGTTCCAAAGGGAGACGCAGAGCTAATGCGGGATGTTGAAGCCTTGCTCATTCAGTTGCGTAGGTGAGTCCTTGGGCTCCTGAAATGAGCCGATCTATAATGGGAATCCGTTCGGATTCGGGGTCGGATTGCGATACCTCGCGCCTAAGGTACCCAAGTTTAGTCCACCTGCTGATTCTAATGGGCGCTGCAGTCAGTTTGTTCGGATTAATAATCAGAATGATGCCTTGTGACGCATGTAGGGTAGGCAATGCATCTTTTATTCCATTGGCGGGCATTGCCGCTTACTCAACGCTGTTTCTTGCGGCAAGAACGAAAGCAGGGCCGGTAATTCTAGGAGGTGGCATTCCAATGTTGGCAGGCTTTCATATCGGGTTGCTCGCTGGTATGATCCACTTGAAGGCGCCGTGCGTCTTGTGCATCATCGCTGCCACTAACTCGGTAGCTCTACTTGTAATTGTGTCGCATGGGCAATTAAGGAGGCTGCCAAGCACCGTTATGGGAGTTGTTGTGGGCTGCGGCCTTGCCAGTATAGCTATTGGTCCGATTGGTCCCGCCATAAGGCATGGCAAGCGAGATCTCAGAATAGTGTCGGTGGATAAAGTAGGTGATTCTAAACTGTGGATAGCTATTTATGAAGATCTCAACTGCCCGATTTGCGTTGACTTGAGAGATAGGATCATGCCGCTGGTGGTCTCTAAGTACGGCAGAAGAGTCACGGTGTCCTATCACAAGGCATTTGAGCTAATTACACCTGGTCTTGTAGGGAGCTTTGAAGTAGAAGTGCCAATCTTTATCATCAGGAAGGGGTCTTTCGAGACACGAATAAAGGGTGCCATTGGATTTGAGAATCTCTGCGATAAGATTGACGAAGCCCTATCAACCTCATATCAATAAGCCGGCCACGCGCTGCATCCCGGAAGTCACTTGGATTCAATGGGAAGGAAAGCCCGCCTGTACAGGCCCAGCGTTCTTTGGACGGGCTTGATTGCATTCGGGGGCGCGACCGAAGAGAGTGCTTTGCGGCACGAAGTGAGAGAAAGTCCGCTAATGGGCCAAGTCACACCTTTGAGCCTTTTCGTACGTGCCTCTTTGACTTGACGCCCCCTCCCCACAGAGCGATGTGTCTGGTCCAATGGAGGAGCCATGAATTTCTCAGATGCCGTCGCCGCCTTCGAGTCCCAGCTTCAGGCCAACCAGCGTTCCCGCCCCACCGTCCGCTCCTACCTCAGGGACCTTGGGATGCTCAGGGAGTGGCTCGAGCGGGAGGGACATTCGCTTGACGTCGAACGCATCACCCCGGACGTCCTCTGCCGATTCGCGGCCTTGCCCGTGCGCCATCGACGAGCCCCTTGACGTCACTCTGGTACTCTATCACCTCCTTGTGGAGGTCCTGCATGCCTCCGATTGTGAACGCCCCGGGGATGAGCCCATGTAGTGCGAGCGCCCCGCAGGAGGTTGACAGGGACACGATCATGTACGAGAGGAGCGGTGTGAGCAGGTACATCGCTACTATCGAAGGGAAGATCTCGATCTGGTTGCCGATTCCGTTCCGGGCGGGATCGTTCCCGAGGACGAGCTCATACCGCGCCTGATTGAAAGCCGCCAAGATCGACCAGAAGACCATCCAGCGCTTGACCGATAGGAAGAGATGACTCTTACAAGCATCCTAATTCGGCGATGCATTCAGATTAATTCTAGATACCACCTCAAGACTTCCGTCCGACTGTGTCCAACCTCGCGTGCGACGAGGGCCGCGGCGCGCTCCGGATCGAGGCCTTGGTCGTTGATCAGACCGTCCATGCGATCAACGACGTAGCTGCGCCGAAGGTCATGGAAGCCGACTCCGGCGGCGCGGAGAATCGGGTAAACGTGCTGCCGCCAGGATTCCCAAGTCGGCCACTCACGCGGAATGAGGGCACCTTCCTTCGACGCGAGCCTCCGAGCCCCTTCCAAGACTTCTCTCTGGGCCTCATTGTGGACGAAGAGATACCGCGGCCTCCCACCTTTTGATCCCCGCTTGATCCAGACGCGCGTCCCATCCCAATCCCGCCAAGGCCTGAGGAGCATCGCCTCCTTGAACCGGAGGCCGACGTGCCGGGCAAGGAGCACGGCCGACTGAATCCGGGGGTCGGGTAAGGCGGTCAGGATCTCGGCGAGGCGGTCGTTGGTGACGACCTTGCCGGCCCGGGTATGGCGCGGGCCCGGCTCGATGCCGAGCTCCCGGTTGGTCTTGGGCAGAAGGTTCTGCTTCCCGATTTTCTGGAGTATCCAGCGGAGGTAGGTCAGCTTCTCCTCGATCGACCGGCGACCGGTGTCGGTCTCCTTCCACCGCTCGACCAAGAACACGACATGCTTCTGCTTGAGGTTGTCTAGCTTCTGCAGGCCGAACTTCTCCGTCAGCGCTCGAGCGGCCGCGCCGAGGCACCACGCCCGCTTCCGCTGGGTCGCGTGGGAGTCCTCCCGGTTCCTCGAGTAGATCGAGATGAGCTGGTCTTGAAGGGGTGTATGATCCATTGGTCTTCCTTGAACTGGTAATGAGATGAATATCCAGGTCGTCCTTGAATTCGATGAAGCGGTCGGCTCGTTTGCGGCTTGGTGTCCAGAGCTGCCCGGATGCGCGAGCGCCGGTGAGACCGAGGCGGAAGCGCTGGCGAACGCCCGCGAGGCCATCGCGCTCTACTTCGATCCCGCGCCGCTTCACCTGGAGGCGGGCGCGCGAGTTCACGAGATAGAGTTTCCCTAGAGCAGCGGTTCATCGGAGTTGAGCGAGGTACGGGCCGTCGAACGAACGCGGGACCCGAAGGTCACCGCGCCCCGGGTTTCAAGAACCCGGGCGGCCCCATGCCGCTTCAGTCGTATCGCGCGCCACCCGGCACGAGTGCGCGTGCGTCCCCGAAACTCACGGTCTGCGAAGAGACCTCCTCCCCGGTCGGGGAAAGAGAGAGGAGGTCTTCCCCCTAAGGAAGGGTACGTGCCGGTCGGGGCGGGGAGCCCCGGTCGGAAGGGACATGCCGTCCGCGCGAAGGCGGGGAGGGCTTCGGCTCGCGAAGGGGCCACGCGTGTCCACCGCGTGCGGTCGTTGCGACCGCGGTAAAGGGAAGTGGGAGATCCGCGGAAGGGAGACTGCCAGCGTGGGCGCCCGGCCCCAACGAGGAGGATTTTTCGGAGCGTCGGAATGCGGGACCGAATCAGAACGCTGTGATTTCTCCGACGCTCCGAAAAGTCCTGTTGGACTAAAGCCTCAAGGCTGGCGCGCGGTATGGGGATTAATCATCCGGATTCTTCGGTCTGGTTCGGATCGGGCCGGATCGGTGGCGATGAATTCGGCCCTGACCGCTGCGTTGGACCGCGCGATGAGAGCGGAGCTGGCGTTCGGGAACCTTGAATGGGGCCTGTAGACGGACTGTCCTTGAGCCGGATGGTTTCGGCGGTGAAAAATGGTCCGAGAATCCCGCCTTTTTCTCCTCAAGCACTGGCTCCAGATCCCGGCAAACGCCAGGCCGGTACCTGCGGCGGAACGACGGCTGAGTCCAACAGACGACCGACCCGACACTGAGGACAACGAAGGACATCGCGGCCCGTCACGCGTTCGATGAGTGCATCCCATGTTTCCTCCTGGTTTGGCGTAATCGACTCGATGGGGACGCTGAGAAACCTGCGACACGTTTCCAGCTGTTCCTTGCGATGTCCGTTGGCCAGGAATCCGTAGTGTCGAATCCGCACGAAGCCACGCGGCAGGACATGCAGCAGGAAACGCTTGAGGAAAGACGGAGCCTCGATCGTCTCCTGCCGTGGGCGATCATGGTGGGCACGATCCTTCCAGCGGAACGTGACGCGCCCGTTCTCCAGCGCCACGATGCGGTCGTTTGAGATCGCGATGCGATGGGCATAGCGTCCGAGGTACGTGATGACCTGCTTGGGACCCGCAAACGGCGGTTTGCTGTAAACGACCCACGACTTCGCCGCCGCCTGCCCCAGCAACATACGGTGGTTGCAGTCTTTCGGGACCGTCATCTCGCGCCGAAGGAACGCGATGCGCAGCTTGTCGAGGAGCTTCCCACGGAAGACCTCGGACAGAACCCGCACGGGAAGGAAGAATCCCGGCTTCGCGCCGACCCAATGAGTGCGGTCCGATGAAAGACCGCCTCCGGGAACGATGCAATGGACGTGCGGGTGATACAACAGCCTCTGCGTCCACGTGTGAAGCACCGCCGTAAACCCGATTCTCGCGCCGAGATTGCGCGGATTCAACGCGACGTCCAGCAGGGTCTCCGCGACAGCAGAGAACAGAAGGCCGTACCCTTTTCGCGGATTCGAAATCAGAAGCGGATGGAGTTCTTCGGGGATGGTGAAGACGACATGGAAGTATTCAACGGGCAGGACTTCCGCCTGCCTCGCTTCCACCCAACGCGCTTCGTCCAGAGCCGGACATTTGGGGCAATGTCTGTCCCGGCAGGAGTTGTAGGAAATCTCCTGATGGCCGCAATGATCGCACGTCCTGGCATGGCCGCCCAGGGCCGGGGTACGACAGGCCGTGAGGGCGCGGACGATCCGGTTCTGATCCACGGAGAGCTTGTCGAGAAGATGTCCGTGGGCCCGGAAGATATCCGCCAGTTCAGGACGCCGCGACGCGCGCTTCAGCGCCGCGGTGCACATGGTCAGGCCTTCGGCTCGGACTCCTTTGAGGCTTCACCCGAAGGCATGTCATCCAAAGGGCTCTTCGCGTTCTGCAGGAAATTCTTGGCGACATGCGTGTACTTCTCGGTCGTACGCAGGCTCCTGTGACCGAGGATCTCCTGAATCACGCGGATATTGCCGCCCTTCTCCAGGGAGTGGGTCGCATAAGCGTGACGGAGCGTATGGCAGGTGATCTGCCTCGAGAGGCCTGCCAGTGCCACGTAATATCGGAGCCGGTTTCCAATCTGGGTCGCCGAGATGGGCACGTTTTCGTATCGCCCCGGGAACATCCAAATCGTCGGGCGAAAGAGCTTCCAGTAATCGCGCAGGATCGGGAGCGCCGTCTCCGGTAGAGGGGTATAGCGGTCCTTGAGGCCCTTTCCCTCCTGGACACGGATGACCATGCGATGGCTGTCGATGTCGCTGACGCGCAGGAAACGAATCTCACTCAGCCGAAGTCCCGCGCCGTACGCGATCATGTAGATGGCGCGATCCCTCGGGTCCTCGATGACGCCGAAGAGCAGGGCAACTTCCTCCGGGCTTGGAACCTCAGGGAGCTTGCGTCCCGTCCTGTGATAGGGAATCAGCTTGATGTCCCAATCGCGTTTCAGCGTCGTCTTGTAGAAAAACCGTAAAGCGCAGACCGCCACGTTGAAGTAGGACCACGAGACCTTGGCCTCCCGAACCATGTACAACTGATATCGATTGATATCGTCGAGCGTCAGCTGATCCGGCGATTTCTTCCAGAAGCGAGCCAGCTTTTCCACGGCGCTCAGGTATTGCTGACAGGTTCCCGCGCTGTAGCCGCGAATCGCCAAGTCGCGATCCATCAAGTCTCGAAGTTTGCCCATCGGATCCTTCCCTTCGTTGGATGACCGGCCGCGAATCCGGGCGACCATTGCCCGGCCGTAGCCGTGGAAGAGAAGGTATCGTTGAGGAAACGCGCCGCGCCCTTGCGAATTGACAGACGAAATGGCGAAGCCAGCGTTGAGGCTTTAGTCCAACAGCTCGTTTCACAGCCCCTGCGGGCCGGAGAGCGCTACCTGGCGCCCGTCAGTGTGTGCTCGCGCACGACACTGACGGGCGCGGCCAACAGCGATCGACGCCGGCGGCGGCTCGCGCCGCGACCGGATCATCGCCCGCCGGGGGGCGGATGCGCGTTCCCGCGCGCCGCATCCGCGCGACCGGCCCGCGCCCGTCGGTCGGGCCTCGTGCCTCCGAGGCCCGACCGCCGCGCGCGTCCGCCACGGAGACGCCGTGGCGGAACGTGATCCGACTCTCAGCGTACGACGCCCGATCCGTGGTGCGACCGCCCGGCGCTGCCGCCGTTCGCCATACTCGCCGGTGTGGTCGCGTTCGCAATTCACTTGAACAGTTGAGTAGCAGGATGAGTAGTGACGGCAGTGATATCAGCACTTTTCATGACTAGTCAGGACGCCACATGACGAAAATGTAATAAGGCCCCGGAGTGGCCTGTAAGCCACTCCGGGGCCAGTTCTGACTCATCACGACTCACCACAACCAATCGGTCTCGACCGGCTTGTCGATCCACAGGTTGCGGGTTCGAGCCCCGTCGCCCTCGCCAGCTTTCGTCGTGATCCACGCCAGATTGGAATGAGAGCTCGAGTGCTTCAAGAGAATCTCACCGTAGCTCCGACGGGAATTCGAAGGCAATAACGGAACGGGGGTGGATTCGAGCCCCGTCGCCGTCGATCCTTCGCGGTCCTGGCCCAGCACTCTGATTTCCCTTACCCCCCTCGCCCCAGCTGCCACCGCTCCAGCTCCGCCCGAAGGGGCGCCCAGTAGCGGCGATCGCGGCGACGTTCCTCGTCTTCTTCCCTTCTCAGGAGCGCGGCCGCGCGCCGGGCGTCGTCCCCCAGGGCCGCCTTCAACGCCGGCCGGCGACGAGCTGCGGCGGCCGCCTCGCGGGGAAACCGGCGCCCCAGTTCGCGCAACAATTCAAAGGTGCGGCCTTCGCGGAGCCAGAGCGCGATCCTGGCCGATGTCGGATTCGAGCCGGCGTTCGTCACGTCGGCCTCAACGAGCCTCCGGATCATCGGCCAGTCCTTGTCCCGCTGAGTTTTCTTGGCCTTCAGCAGATCCGCCAAGGACATCACCGGCACGATCCCGACGCCGGGCAGGTCGATCTCCATGCGGCGCTTCCAGAGAATCGAGAACGTCGGAACTCCCCGCATCCTCGACATGAGATCGATCCGCAACCGATGAAGCCCGGAAGCGAGACAGCGGAAATGGCAGGCGTGACCTCTCCGAAGCACCGACGCCGAAAGGGGCGGGTAGAATTCCGGTTCCGCTTCAAGCGCGGCCAGCGCGTCGCGAAGCCGGCCGAGGTTCTCGGCGGAGACGGCCACGGCCAGGTCGATGTCCCGGCTGAACTCCGCCCCGCCGTACAGGATGCATGCCTGCCCGCCCATCAGCAGGGCCCGCACCCGGTGGCGGCGGAACGTTGAAAGGACTCTGGGAATCGGGCTCAGGCTCACAGGTGCCCCCCAGCGCCAGATAGGTCGCCCACAGGCGTTGCGATTCCCTGAACCGGCTCGCCGGCGTGAGCGCGTACCAATCCCTCTGCTCCTCCTCCGGGATCGGGACCTCCACGGAGCGCTGCGCGCGGTTCTTCACAGCGGCCCAGTATACCCCGAATCCGGCCGGCCCTGTCCACGGCTGCGCGTTGGATTGAGTCAACTCTTGCCTCGGCGCCCGCGATGTCTAGAATCGCGAGATTGTGGAGATCCGCAATCAGGTCGTCTGGATCAGCCACAAGGACGGCGAGCGATGCGCCGGGTGCGCCGCCGGACTCGAGCGCGGCCGCTTCGTCCAGGTCCATCGCGAGCAAGGGGTCCGGTGCATGAAGTGCGCCGGATTCGGCGGGCTTGTCTTCCTGCCCTCCGGGGACGCGGCGCTCACGCGGCGGGCGGCGGCCGGCTCGTCCCGTCGCGCCGTGGTGGTGAAATTCTCCCGCGCCCGCAAGCGGAACGAGCGGCAGGGGATGCTGGTCGAGGAGGCGGCGCTGGCCTTGGCGCGCGAACAGTGCGCGAAAGACGCCGCGGAGCGCGAGAAGGGCCGGAATAAGAGACGGATCCGGGACCAGGTCGCGGACGAAGAATATCGGCGCGAGTTCCAGCGGCGCATCCTGGAGCGCTTCCCGTCCTGCCCGGCGGGAGAAGCGAAGGCCATCGCGGAGCATGCCTGCAGAAAATACAGCGGCCGCGTGGGCCGGTCCGCGGCGGCCAAGGAGTTTGACTCCCAGGCGATCGAACTCGCGGTGCGCGCCCATGTGCGGCACGCCCACACGGAATACGACGACTTGATGGCGGAGGAATTAGACCGTTTCGAAGCGCGCGCCGAAGTCCGCGATGGGATCGATCGCGTCCTTGAGCTCTGGCGCGCGCCCGTGTCCTCAGCTGACACTCCACGGTCGTAACTTGACCGGGTGGTTGTCGTCGAAGTCGATCGTCGCGAGGCGCCTTCCCGCATCCACGACTTCCTCAAGGCTCGAGGTGCGAGCATCCGGCTCACAACCCAGAGTGCGGGCGACTATACGCTCGGTCGCGGCTTCGGGATTGAGCGCAAGCGTTGCGACGACTTCGCCCGGTCCGTTGTGGACGGCAGGCTGTTCGAGCAGGCGGGAAAACTCCGGCGCCATTTTGCAAGGCCGGTGCTGATCGTCGAAGGGCTTGTGGCCGGGCGTTCAGTGCTCCACGTCGGGTGGCCGCAGCTCCGGGGGGCCATTGTCAGCGTGAGCGCCATGTTTGGCATCCCGGTGCTGCATTCGTCGGGACCCTTGGAGACGGCGGAGATCATACTGGCGGCGGCACGGCAGGCCGCGCGTTCATTCAGCATGGGCTACGTGAGACCCGGCTGGCGGCCCACGGGTTGGAGAAAGCGGGCCCTGTTCATCCTTCAGGGACTGCCCACCATTGGACCCTCGCGCGCGACCGCCCTCCTTGACGCCTTCGGAAGCGTCCAAGGCGTGATCTCAGCCGACGAGGCGGGGTTGAAACAGGTTTCCGGAATCGGGGCGCGCGTGGCTCGCGGGATCCGCCAGGCGGTGTCGCCCGAGGGACAGTTCACCGCCGCGGTGAGCGACACCTTGAACTCGCAGCCAGGCCGGCCGCCGCCGGCGGAACGCCGCGATGACGTCCATTGACAGATCGTCAATACGTCCCGAATCACCGGGGCCCGTTTGCGCCGCGAAGCATCTTCGCCAACCCTTCGAACAGCGCGGCCAATGTCGAGGCCGCCTCGGGAGGCGCCTCGATCACGAGGCCGCCGTCCTTGGCCGGACGCATCGCGATCTTCGAGAACAACTTCATCACATCCTCCGCGCCCGGCGGGGCGGATCGCTCCGCGGCCGGATCCGCGGGTTCCGCGTCGCGCGACTCGTCCGCCGCGGCGACGAGAGAGTCGGCTTCCCGGTCGGTTGCGGACTCCGAGTCGCCGATCTCCTCTCCGTTTGTCGGGAGGTCGGGCGGCTTCGCCGGTTCGATGAGGCGCTCCACGCGGGCCATGAAATTCCCGGCGCCGTCGAAAGCGACCTGATCGCTCGTCCCGTCGAACAACCCCCGAAACAGCGCCTGCTTGTCGCCCACGATCCCCGCAATTCTGGACTCGATGCCCTCCTCGCAGACCAGGTTGTACACGTCGATCGGCCGCTTCTGTCCCAGTCGGTGAATCCTCCCGATGCGCTGCTCCAGCACCGCGGGATTCCACGGCAGCTCGAGGTTCACGCAGCAGTTCGCCGCCCGCTGGAGGTTGAGTCCGACCCCGCCGGCGTCCGTGGCGAACAGGATCCGCATGTCCGGATCGTCGTGGAAATCCACGATGTTCTGCTCGCGACGCTTCGGACCCTCATGGCCGGTGAAGAACCCGCTTCGCGCCCCGCAGTCTTCCAGCAGGTCGCCGACCGACCAGCGCGCGAGGTTCAGCATCCGGCGCCACTGGCTGAAGACGACGACCTTCCGCTTCTGCTCGACGACGACTTGCGCCATGAGTTCTCTCAGCTCGAGGAGTTTGGGGCTGGAAAGGCTCCGAAGGGTCGACTCCGACGGGCGCGGGCGCTTTTCCAGATCCGGCCAGACCTCCTCGAAATGGAGCTGCGCCATGCCGTTCGAGATGATGCGTTGCGTCGTCAACAGGCTCATCAGACGGAGGAATTCCGCTTGGGTCAGCGGGCGCTTCCTGGCGATGGCGGCCAGCTTGAGGATCGGGGGTTCCAGTTCCCCGTGGGCCTCCCTCTGCTCCGGCGTCATCTCCACCGAAATGCGCGTGTCGGTTCGTGAGGGGAGCTGGTCGAGGACTTCCCGGCGCGTGCGCCGGAGCATGCAACCCGACAGCCGGAGGCGAAGCGTGTCGAGATTGCGGGCCCCGGCGGTCTCTTGCCGGCCGTCCGTCACCGTGGCGTGCCACGGCGACAGGCGCCACTTCGGCTCCAAGGCGTGATCGTCGACCCACTCAACGATGGAGGCCAGTTCCTCGAGGCGGTTTTCCATCGTTGAGTGGG
>Ga0193739_1000518_pt1 | contig 10718 bp, 6 predicted proteins | sample L2a2metaG_FD_144926 | JGI IMG/M metagenome (GOLD analysis project Ga0193739, IMG submission 144926) | Soil microbial communities from a riparian zone of the East river system, Colorado, United States - L2a2 | ecosystem: Environmental > Terrestrial > Soil > Riparian zone | place: USA: East River...
ACCGCGCACCGCGCACCCCTCCGCGATGATCGATCCACGGCGCCAACTGCCCTCGGTCGACTCGCTGCTGGCGGGTCCGGGCGTCGCGTCCCTCCTCACGGAGCATCCGCGCGCGCTCGTGGTGAAGGCAGCGCGTGAGGCGGTGGATGCCGCGCGGGTGAACGGCGGCGCGCCGCCGGCCGAAGGGTGGGATGCGGCGGTGCGCGCGGCGGTGGTGCGGTTGGCCGTCCCTTCGCTCGCGCCGGTGATCAACGCGACCGGCGTCGTGCTGCACACGAACCTCGGCCGCGCGCCGCTCGCTCCGGCCGCCATCGCGGCGCTGACGCGGGTCGCCGCCGGTTACTCCGCGCTCGAATATGATCTCGGCCGCGGGACGCGCGGCTCGCGTCACGCGCATTGCCGCGATCTGCTCGTCGAGCTGACCGGCGCCGCCGATGCGCTCGTCGTGAACAACGCGGCCGGCGCGGTGCTGCTGGCGTTGAGCGCGCTGGCCCGCGGCGGCGAAGCGATCGTGTCGCGCGGCGAGCTGGTCGAAATCGGCGGCTCGTTCCGTATTCCCGACATCATGGCCCGCTCGGGTGCCAGGGTCGTGGAAGTCGGCACGACCAACCGAACCCATCCGAACGATTACGACCGAGCACTGACAACCGACAGCCGACTACTCCTCAAAGTCCACCGTTCCAACTTCCAGGTCACCGGGTTCACCGCCGACGTAGCGGTCGTGGAGCTGGCCGAGCTCGCGCACAACCGCCACATCGCGTGTGTGTACGATTTGGGCAGCGGCCTGCTGGTGGATCTGTCGCGTTGGGGACTCACCGGTGAGCCAACCGTCGCCGAAGGAGTCGCCGCGGGCGCGGATCTGGTCGCGTTCAGTGGCGACAAGCTGCTGGGTGGGCCGCAGGCGGGGATCCTGGTCGGCACCGAAGCGGCGATCGCGGCGTGCCGCAGCGATCCGATCGCGCGGGCGGTGCGCGCCGACAAACTGACGCTTGCTGCGCTCGAGGCAACGTTGACGCTGTATCGTGACAAGGAAACAGCGGTGCGCGAGGTCCCTGTGCTGCGCATGCTCACGGAGGACCTGGAAAGCATTCGCCAACGCGCCGAACGCCTCGGCGGCCAGTTGATCGAGGGCGATTCCGAAGTGGGCGGTGGCTCGTTCCCAGGCGCGAAGCTCAAGACGTGGCTGGCGGGGTTTCCGGACGAGCGGCTCGCCGAGCGCCTTCGCAACAACGATCCGCCAATCATTGCGCGGGTGGCAGGCAGCCGCGTCTTGCTGGATGCCAGGACCATTTTCCCCGAACAAATCGAGACTGTGATAGCGGCACTGAAGACTGATAACCGATGACTGACGGCCGTCACGCCGTCTTCCTCGACCGCGACGGCACCATCGTCGAGGATCCCGGGTTCCTTCACGAGCCGGACAAGGTCAAGCTGCTCCCGGGTGCCGCCGAAGGGATCAAGCACCTGAACGAGAGCGGCTACCTGGTCGTCGTGGTCAGCAACCAATCAGGAATCGCACGCGGTCTCTATACCGTGGCGGATTACACCGCCGTGCAGCGCCGGCTCGGCGAGCTGCTGCAGGCGCGCGGTGCGCACCTCGACGGCTCCTATTTCTGTCCGCATCACCCGCAGTTCCCCGGCACGCCGGGCACCCCATCGTGCGACTGCCGCAAACCGGGGCCAAAGCTGTTTCGCGACGCGCAGAAAGCCCTCGACATCGACTTTGCGCGTTCGTGGTGGGTGGGCGACCGCTTGTCCGACGTGCAGCCCGCCCTGTCGCTCGGCGGCCAGGGGATTCTCGTCGCCACCGGGGAGGGCAACCTCCATCAGGGGCAGGCGCGGGCGCTCGGTGTGATGGTCGTCGCGGACGTGGCGAGCGCCGCGGACGAGATTCTGCGCGTCAATCCGACAGGCTGAAGCCTGCGCTCGGCACCCTTCAGGGTGGGAAGATTTGTGTTCGCCGTTTGCAAACCACAAATTAGGCCGACGCCCTTCCCCCGTAGCTAAGGAGTTTCCTGTGCGCTTGGGTCTCGTCCTGACAGCGCTGGTTGCCGCCACGTCCGCGCGACTCTCGGCGCAGATACCCAACATCCGTGCCGGCCAAACGATTAGAGACAGTCTCGTCAGGACAGATCAGAAATTCTCCGACGGCTCGCGCTACAAACTGTATGGATTCCTGGGTACGAAAGGCGACACGGTCACCTTCGATCTCACATCCGACGATTTTGACGCCAACCTGCTGGTCGCGGACGCGTCCGGCAATTCGCTGGCGCGCAACGACGACGGCGGCGAAAAATGCAACGCGCGACTCCAGTTCGTGCCGTCGTCGACCGGCAATTATCGGATCTACGCGAACTCGAGTTCGCAGGCGGAGTTGGGTGAGTATCGGATTTCCCTTGCCAAAGGCCGGGCGCGAGTTCCCGCTGATAGCGTGTGCCGCGGCTTTGGCCGGGTGGCGGGAATGATCGAGATGGGTCAGACGGTCACCGGCAATCTCACGTCCGACGACCCCGAGCTCACGAGTGATTCGACGTACTACCAGCGCTGGATTCTCCCGGTCAAGCCGAACCAGGCATTCACGGTCGATCTCGTGTCGGACGACTTCGACGCCTTTGTGTGGCTCACGCGCGGCCGCGGCGACAAGATCATCGACAACGATGACGGCGGTGGCGGCTGCAACGCGCGCGTGGTGTACACCGCCCAGGACGATCACCCGCTGCGCGTCGTGGTGAACACCGCCTCGCGGCCGCGGCGGCAGACGGGCCGCTTCACGCTGCGCGTCACCGAAGGCGAATCCACGACGGAGACGAAGGGCAACTGTCGCTTCACCAGCGGGGCGAACGCGGCGCGAACGCTGCAGGCAAGCGTCGCGCCTGCTCAGACGATCCGCGTCGGCGAAACGCTCAACGGCTCGCTGACCAGCACCGACTCGCTCTATCCGGACAACAGCTACTTCAAGTTCTACCAGTTCACCGCGCCTGGGGTGCGTGATACAGTCACGATTGACCTGTCGTCGGACGACTTCGACCCCGTGTTGATCGTACGCGGCGACGATCTCGACAACTCCATCATCAACGACGATGGCGGACCCGGCTGCTCGGCCCGGATCTCGCGGGCGTTCCCGAGCAGCGGCCCCTACAAAATTCTCGTGAACACGACGGCGGACCCGGGGAAGCAGATGGGCCGTTTCTCGTTGTCCATCACTCGGGGACGAAAGCCGGTTCAAGCGACCGGCGGCAATGCCGACTGCCAGGCACCGCAGCGCGGCACGAGTACGGCCGCCGCCAGCACCGGCAACAACTCTGCCCATGCGATCGTCATCGGGCAGACGCGGCAGGGCACCCTGTCGCGCAGCGACGTGTTGCTCACGAGCGACAGCACTTACGCGCAGCCGTGGACCATTCAGGGCCGCGCCGGCACGACGATCACGATCGATCTCGAGTCGGACGCGTTCGACGCGTACCTGTTCCTGCGCGGGCCGGGCATCTCCGGCGGCCGCGACTTCCAGGATGATGATGCGGGTGGCAACTGCCATGCGCGCCTGACGGCCACGTTCCCGCAGAACGGCGAGTACGAGATCGTGGTGAATACGGCCGACCACTATGCCACAGGAGCGTTCTCGTTGAGCGTCACCAGCGGGTCGAAACCGAAGTCGCTGGCGCGGTGCAATCGTAACAGTCAGTGACAGATCAGCCGGTTCGTGTCGCCGTTCTCGTTTCCGGCGGCGGCACGAACCTGCAGGCCCTCCTCGATGCCCTTCACGATTCCCCGCTCGCGCGCGTCGCGCGCGTGATCTCGAACCGGCGCGATGCCGGTGCGCTCGATCGCGCGCGCCGTGCCGGCGTGCCAACGACCGTGCTGCGTGATGCCACCGACGCCGAGCTGCACACCGCCCTCGGCGACGCGCAGCTGGTGGTGCTGGCGGGCTATCTGAAGCTGATTCCGGCGTCCGTGGTGGGCCGCTTTCGCGGCCGGATGATCAACATCCACCCTGCCCTGTTGCCCGATTTCGGCGGACCCGGCATGTACGGCCATCGCGTGCACGAGGCGGTGCTGGCGAGCGGCGCCACGGAGTCCGGAGTGACGGTCCACTTCGTGGACGAAGTCTTTGATCGCGGGGCGATCATCGCGCAAGAAAAGGTACGAGTCGAGCCTGGAGACACGCCCGACACGCTTGCGGCGCGAGTGCTGGCGGCTGAGCACGCGCTTCTGCCAAAGGTGGTATTGGATTTGGCCAAAGGACTTCGATGAGGGCTCTGCTCTCGGTTTCGGACAAACGCGGGCTGGTGGAATTCGCCCGCGAGCTGGTGGGACTCGGCTGGGAGATCGTCTCCACCGGCGGCACGGCCGAGGCTCTACGGCGTGAGCAGGTGCCGGTAATTGGGATTGAGGATGTTACGGGGTTCCCCGAGATGATGGATGGCCGCGTGAAGACGCTGCACCCCAAGGTGCACGGGGGACTGCTGGGACGACGCGACAACCCGAACGATCTGGCCGCGATGCAGCAGCACGGCATCACGCCGATCGATCTCGTCGCCGTGAATCTCTATCCCTTCCGCGAGACCGTCGCGAAACCGCAGACGACATTCGCGCAGGCGATCGAGCAGATCGATATCGGCGGCCCCTCGATGCTGCGCTCGGCCGCGAAAAACCATGCGTCGGTGATTGTGATCGTCGATCCCGATGATTATTCGAGTGTGATCGAGGATCTGAAGGTGGGCGAGGTTTCGGAGGATAAACGCCGAGCACTTGCGACCAAGGTCTTCGCGCATACCGCGGCGTATGACGCGACCATATTGGGCTATCTCTCGCGCACGCAGGAGTTCCTACCCTCCACCATCGTTGACATCCTCCACCAACGGCAGTCACTGCGCTACGGTGAGAATCCGCATCAGCGCGCCGCGCTCTACGTGACCGACGAACCCGGCCTCCGTAACATGCACCAGCTCCACGGGAAGGAGCTGTCATTCAATAATCTGCTGGACGTGGACGCCGCGGTGATGGCCGTGGCGCCGTGGGGCGGCAAAGACGCCCGCCCCGCCTGCGTCATCATCAAGCACACGACGCCGTGCGGCATCGCGCTGGGGCGCAACGCCGCGGAGGCGTACACGCGCGCGCTCGCTACCGATCGCACCTCGGCGTTCGGCTCGGTGATCGCGTTCAACACGGTGGTGGACCGCGCGGCCGCCGACGCGATGCGCGATTTGTTCGTCGAAGTCGTCGTCGCGCCGCGCGTGGATGCGGAGGCGCTGACGGTGTTCCAGGAGAAGAAGAACCTGCGGGTCGTGGAGCTGCCGAAGCTCAGCGACGAGCCGGCGCTCGACTACAAGCGGGTGCGCGGCGGGTTTCTGGTGCAGGACCGTTTCCGCTACAGCGCCGTCGCCGACGAATCCAAGTGGCGGGTCGCCACCACCCGCCGGCCGACTGATGCGCAATGGAACGATTTGCGCTTCGCCTGGGCGGCGGTGGGCTCGATCAAGTCCAACGCCATCGTCCTCGTCAAGGACGAAGCCGCGATCGGCATCGGCGCGGGGCAGATGAGTCGGGTGGATTCGTCGTTCCTCGCGGTCCACAAGGCGCGGCAACAGGGCCACGATCCCGGTGGCGCGGTGCTGGCCAGCGATGCCTTCTTCCCGTTCCGGGACGGGGTGGACGAGGCGGCCGCGGCGGGGGTCACCGCGATCATCCAGCCCGGTGGCTCGGTGAAAGACGCGGAGGTCATCGCGGCGGCCGACGACCACAATCTGGCCATGATCCTGACCGGTATGCGGCAGTTCCGTCACTAGATTACACGGCGCATGACGCTACCCATTTCGAGTCCCTCACCCACCGCGCCTTCACCCGCCGTCAATCCGCCGTATCTGCTGGCGGCCGGCGTTTCCCTCGCGGCGTTGATCTTGTACATCCTCACCCTCGCGCCCACGACGCAGTACTGGGACGCGTCCGAATACATCACCGCCGCGCACGCGCTGGGTATCCCGCATCCGCCCGCGAATCCGTTCTTCGTGATCGTCGCGCACGTGTGGGGATTGCTGCCGCTCGGCGCGGAGTACGCGCGCCGCATCAATCTCCTGGCGGCCGTGACGAGCGCCGCTTCGGCCGGACTCTGGTTCCTGATCGGCGAGCGCTGGCTGCGGACGATTGTCGCCCCGGATGGGTGGCGCCGCCTGGCCGCCGCCGCCGGTGCCTGCGTCGGCGCGACGATGTTCACGGTGTGGAACCAGTCGGTGGTGAACGAGAAGGTCTACACGCTCAGCGTGCTCTCGATCGCGCTCGTGCTGTGGCTGACGCTGCGCTGGGCCGACCAACCGGCCGAGACGCGTCGCGATCACCTGCTGCTGGTCATCGTGTACCTCATTGCCCTCAGCTCGACCAATCACCTGATGGGCATCCTCGTCGCACCCGCCGTGCTCGTGTACATCCTGATGACCGATCCCGGCGCGTTGCTCCGGCCAAAGCTGCTCGCAGCCGCGGCGCTCGTCGCCGTCGTGGGCCTTAGCGTCAACCTGTACATTCCGATTCGCGCCGCTCTGGACCCGTACCTGAATCAGGGCGACGCATGGACGTGGCCCAACCTGCGCGCCGTATTGAACCGCGACCAGTTCGACAAGCCGTCGGTCTTCGCCAATCCGATGTATCCGCCCGGCGCGGAGAATCCCGGGCGGTCGATCGTCTTGATCGGCCAGCAGTTCCTCAATTACTGGCAGTACTTCACCTGGCAGTTCGGCCGCGATTGGCCGGCGGCGGTGCAGCGCATCCTGACGGTGTTCTTCGCGGGGCTCGGGCTGCTGGGGGCGCGGCGCCACTGGCTGGCGGACCGCCGCTCCGCGCTCGCCATGGCCTCGATGGTGCTCACGCTGACCATCGCGCTCGTCTTCTATCTCAACTTCAAATGGGGCTACTCCCAGCCGTACACGGGGGGGGGCCTCGAACACGAGGTGCGTGAGCGCGACTACTTCTTCGTCGCGTCGTTCGCCGCGTGGGGCGTGTGGGTGGGGATGGGCCTGGCCGCTATCGCCGAGGCGCTCGTGAAACGAGCCGCGCAGCCCAATTGGCGCCTCGCCGCACCGGTCTTCCTGGTCGCGCTGATTCCCCTGCTCGGCAACCGGCTCACGGCATCCCGTGCCGGAGAAACCGTCGCCCGCGACTACGCCCGCGACGTGCTGCAGTCGGTCGATCCGTACGCGCTGATCATCACGACCGGCGACAACGACACGTTCCCGCTGTGGCACGCCCAGCAAGTCGAAGGGCTGAGGCGCGACGTGAGCGTCATGGTGTTGTCGCTCGCGAACACCAACTGGTATCTCGACCAGCTGCAGCGGCGGCCACCCGTGCCGTTCGCGGGCGCGCCGGTACCCACAACCACTTGGATGAGCCGTTATTATCTCAACGGGCCTGGGGACTCGCTGCCGCCGTACATTCTGCTCGATCGCGTGGCCACCGGCGCCATCGGTCCGATCCAGGTGACCCTCGATCCCCAAGCGCTCGGTCGTCCGTATCTCGGCCGTTCGGATCTCGCGGTCATGCAGATCATCAAGGATCAGCTGGGGCGCCGGCCGATTTACTTTTCGAGCTCGACCGGCAACATCCCCGATCAGCTCGGCTTGTCGCCGTACCTCGTCAACGAGGGGCTCGTGCGAAGGCTGATGCCGGCGCCGGTCACCGCGAGCGAAACGATCAAGCCGGTCGAGGGGCGTGGGTTCGTGAACGTGCCGCGCCTGCGCACACTCGCGTTCGACGTCTATCGCGGGGGCGCGGCAGCGGCGCGGCCGAGGCCGCGAGGCTGGGTGGACGCCCCGTCGCAGAACAGTCTGTTTGGGTACGTGTTGCTGTACGATACGATCGCGGCCGCGTTGCGCGAACGCGAACCGGCGCTGGCGACGCGCGCCATCGAGCTGCGCGACGCAATTCTCGCCAACACCTCTTACGGTCTCCCCAGGGGCGACGACTAACCGATTCCAACTATGTCCACAATGCAGTCCACTGTGCGATCGCCCGACCGGGGCGCGCGTCTCCCAACTGTCCCACCGGCGGTCGGTGCGGCGGTCGAAGCGCCGCCGTATCTCATAGCCGCCGGCGTGGCCGTCGGCGCGCTGATCCTCTACATCCTCACGCTCGCCCCAACCACGCAATTCTGGGACACGTCGGAGTACATCGCGGCGGCGTACACGCTCGGCATCCCGCATCCACCCGGCAACCCGCTGTTCGTGATCATGGCGCACGTCTGGGGACTGATTCCGTTCGTGGAGAGCTACGCGCAGCGGATCAATCTGTTCGCCGCCGCGACCAGCGCCATTTCCGCAGGGTGCTGGTTCCTGATCGGCGAGCGCTGGCTGCGCTCATTCGTGCCGGCGCGGTGGCCGCGCCGCCTGGCGGCGCTCGCCGGCGCAATCGTCTCTGCCACCGCCTTCACCGTCTGGAATCAGTCGGTCGTCAACGAAAAGGTGTACACGCTCAGCCTGCTCTCCATCGCCCTGATCCTCTGGCTGATCGTGCGCTGGGACGACCAGCCCGCCGGCGAGGCGCACGATCACTACTTGCTGCTGATCATCTATCTGCTCGCGCTCACCGCCACGAACCACATGATGGGCGTACTCGTGGGGCCGGTGGTGATGATCCTGCTGTACCCGCCCCTCAAGAAGCAGCGTCCAGTGACCGACGAGGCGCGGCGCATCGAGTGGTCGCAGTTCCTCATCTTCTCTTCGGTGTGGGCGCTGCTGATGGCGCTCGGTCTCGAGAACATCGGGCCGATCTACGCCGCCGGCGTGTTCTTCCTCGTCGCCCTGCTGTACTCCGCGGCCGTGGCCGGCAACTGGGGCTTCGCGCTTGCCGCGCTCGGCGTCGCGGTGGTGGGACTGTCTGTCTACGCGTATTTGCCGATTCGGGCGGCCTTCTATCCGCCGATCAACGAAGGCGAGCCGACGACGTGGGAGGCGCTGTGGGCGGTGCTCACGCGCCAGCAATACGGCAAACCGTCCATCTTCAACAACCCCACGCAGGCGCCCGGCCTGGGGAACTCCGGCCACACGCTCGCGCTCTACTGGGACCAGCTCGTCAACTATTGGCAGTACTTCACGTGGCAATTCGGCCACGACTGGTCGGAGCGCGCGCGGCGCATCCTCGCGGCGCTGTTTGCATTCATCGGAGTGGGCGGCGCCGTGCGGCATTGGCGCGCCGACAAGCGCACCGCGCTCGCCATGACATTCCTCGTGTTCACCTTCACGTTCGCGCTCGTCTTTTATCTCAACTTCAGGTACGGCTACTCACAACACCCCGAGGTGCCCGTCAGCCAGCACGAGGTGCGCGAGCGCGACTACTTCTTCATCTGCTCGTTCGCGATCTGGGGCATCTGGGTGGGGATGGGGCTCGCGGCAGGTATCGAGTGGATCGGCGAGTGGTTCCGAGAACGGGAGCCGCGCGTAGAGCGCCGCTGGCTGTATGGCACGCCGCTGCTGGCGCTGGCGCTGATCCCCCTCTTCGGCAACCGGCTCACCGGCCCGAGAAAGGGCGAGACGCTGCCCCGCGACTTTGCCTACGATCTGCTGCAGTCTGTGGAGCCGTACGGCGTCCTCGTCACCGCGGGGGACAACGACACCTTCCCGCTCTGGTACGCGCAGGAGGTGGAAGGCATTCGCCGCGACGTTACGGTCCTCAATCTCTCGCTGGCGAACACCGATTGGTACGTCCGCCAGCTGCAGCGGGGGCCCGTCGAGCCGTTCGACTCTGCCAGCGCGCCGGAGGTCGAAGGCATTCGCCGCGACGTTACGGTCCTCAATCTCTCGCTGGCGAACACCGATTGGTACGTCCGCCAGCTGCAGCGGGGGCCCGTCGAGCCGTTCGACTCTGCCAGCGCGCCGGAGATCTATCGCGGTCGGCAGTGGCCGATGCCGGCCGGCAAGCTCATGAGCTTTTCGGACGAGCAGCTCAATGCGCTGGAGCAGTACTACATCATCGATCAAGCGCGGATCGCGCGCCTCGGCCCGATCGACATCACGCTCGATCCACAAATGCTCGGCCATCCCTATCTCGAGCGGGCCGATGTCATCGTGCTGCAGGTGATCAAGGATCAGCTGGGTAAGCGGCCGATCTACTTCTCACGCACCGTCGGGCTGTATGGGGATCAGTTTGGACTCACGAGCCGGCTCGAAGGCCACGGGTTCGCGCGCGCGCTGCGCCAGCACGAGCTGCAGGAGTCGGACAGCATCAAGGCGGTCGCGTCGCTGGGCTACGTGAATATTCCGCGCACGACCAGGCTGCTGTTCGACGTCTATCATGCAGACGCCGCCGCGCGGCAGCGGCCGCGCGGCTGGGTGGACGAACCGTCGAAGGGAATCCTCGACCTGTACGGCCTGACGTACTACACGATGGCGCAGGAGCTCCAGCAGTCGCAGTCGGCGCTCTCGGCCCGCGCGCAGCAGATCGCGCAGCTGATCTTCCGGAATACGAGACTCCCGGTCCAGCCGCTGCCGGAGACCGCCCCCGCCCCCGCCCCCGCCCTGCCCAAACCCTAGGGGGTTTGTGGTGACGTGGCGGTGGACTCCGCGGTTTGGGCGCCGCGGCGCCGCTCCACGACCTGGGCCATGACCGGCGCGCCGGGGGCAAGCATCGCGAGCCCGGCGACGATGACCTGATCGCCCGCTTCCACCCCTCCGCCCACGATCTCGACCCAACCCGGCGTACGCACGCCGACGGACACCTGGCGGCGATCGGCCTTGCCG
>Ga0193739_1000519_pt1 | contig 10716 bp, 11 predicted proteins | sample L2a2metaG_FD_144926 | JGI IMG/M metagenome (GOLD analysis project Ga0193739, IMG submission 144926) | Soil microbial communities from a riparian zone of the East river system, Colorado, United States - L2a2 | ecosystem: Environmental > Terrestrial > Soil > Riparian zone | place: USA: East River...
ACACCGCTGGCAAGAGGCCAGTGGTGCACTATGCCCCCATCGTCTAGTGGCCCAGGACGGAGCCCTCTCAAGGCTCAAACAGGGGTTCGAGTCCCCTTGGGGGCATCCAAATTTGTTGAAGCCAGTCGGAATTCCGAGAACTTAAAGGAATTTCCGGCTGGTTGCGTTTTAAACAGAGGGAAAGCTGGATATGGTGCCAATCAACAATATCAAGTCGCACATTTAGAACTAACGGCACGAATGATTCTGGGGGAAAAGACTTTCGCATATTGGTTTTTGCCCAAATGTTCCCCGTATATTCCTCAAGGTCGGTAAACAACAATAAGGTGAGTATGAAGTTCTTTGTCCGTTTCATTTTTGATCAAGGATGCACATACTTGTAGATTTTCGGTGTGATAGGATTAGTTGACGAAATATTTTAGGGATCTGCTATCCACACAGAGAAAAGACTGCTCATTTTTCGAACAACGTCTGGCACTAGGTGGCATGTGACGGTCTTCATTCCATACTCCATGCTTTGTAACCAAGCGAAAAATATCTGGCTCGGTGATGATACCTACCAAATGACCGTTCCGTCTACTATAGGCAAGCAGTTCGGGGTTTACGGGAAAGTACGCGGCGTACGTTGCACGTTTATCCAGCGTAGTTCGGTGAACTCATCCAGCGCGGCTTGACCACCAAAACGCCCATAACCACTGCCCTTGACACCGCCAAACGGCACTTGCGGCTCATCGTTCACGGTCTGGTCGCCGATGTGCACCATGCCGGTTTCGAGACGCAGGGCAATATCTAAGGCCTGGGTGAAGTCTTTGGTGAGGATGCCTGAGGAGAGTCCATACTTTGAGTTGTTAGCGACAGCCAATGCTTCCTCCGCGTCGTTCACGACGACAATCGGGGCAACGGGACCAAACGTCTGGTCGGTGAAGATACGCATGTCTGGTTTGACATCCGTGACGATGGTCGGGTGGTAGATCAGATTATCGTACTTACCTCCTGTCACCAACTCCGCTCCACCCGCGATAGCCTCCTGCACATGCGCGTGGACAAGATCCACGGCGCGCTGATTGATCAATGGACCGACTGCCGTGGCGGGATTGGTGGGATCACCCATCGGAAGAGCCAGCGCGCGTTCTTTTAATTTTTCGGTGAATTTATCCGCGATCTTCTTCTCAATGATGATGCGTTCTGTGGACATGCAGATTTCACCCTGGTGAAGGAACGCCCCCCATGTCGCCGCGTCAACTGCATAATCAATGTCCGCATCACCGAGTATGATAAGCGGATCTTTCCCGCCCAATTCAAGCACAGCGCGTTTAAGATGCCGACCAGCTTTCTCGGCAACGATCCGTCCCACTTCCGTTGAGCCGGTGAAAGAGATCCGTCTCACTGCTGGATTAGAAATCATCTCATCACCCACTTCCACAGCGTCTTCACGCGAACATGTGATCACGTTAAGGACGCCAGGTGGAAGCCCAGCCTCTTCGAAGATCTCCGCAATCAATATGCCGCCAGTTACCGATGCCTCTTCAGATGGCTTCAAGACAGCGGTGTTGCCATATGCCACAGGTAAGGCAAAGGAACGGCTGCAAAGAATATACGGAACATTGAACGGACCGAAACATGAGACAACGCCGGCCGGCTGGCGGATTGCCATGAAGAAAGCGTTTGGATAATCCGCGGGAATAATCTCCCCTTTCACATCATACGCCGCGCCCGCTGCCATGCGGTACAGCCCTGGCACGAAGAACATCTGGAACATCGAAATGCCAATCGTGCCGCCCACTTCCTCCATCATGGCTTTGACCAATTCATCCTGCCTTCTTTCCATGATATCCGCAGCTTTGAGGAAGATTTTACGTTTTACGCTGGGAGGCGTGGCTGCCCAACCCGGGAAGGCCGCCTGCGCTGCTTCAATGGCGCGCTTTGCATCCTCGCGTTTGCCTGCTTGCAGGTGGGCGTACACTTCTCTCGTATAAGGATTCATATCCTCAAAGGTCTTACCGTCCGCGGCATCTACCCACTTGCCGCCGATGAACATCTTGTGCGTCTTGGCTGCCATCGTATTCTCCTTTTTACTGGTTCAAGGCTGGGGAGTGTTAATTCATTATACGCCTGTACAATTTGAATTTCAAATCATTTGTCCGATATAATCGGACAAAGCTCTTGTCCACGTTTGCGGTTTATGCGATACTAACATAATTGGAGGCTTCATGTCTGAACCTTCTTCGCTGGACACTTTCCCCGAACGCCAACTCGCGAAATCAATTTATCGCGATGGAACCCTAGCAGTGCCGGTTCATAGCCTTGAAGATATTGGACACTAATTCTGTCACATCTGCGTGAATTGCTTGGCAATTTATGCAGATGTGACGATAAATAGAGAAAGGAGCGTGAGTCGGCATAATACAGAAAAGTCTTTTTTGTATCCGATGATATCCATTTACAAATTGGAGGAAGAATGAACAAGAAAAAAGGGATCACCTTGAAGATCATCCCTGCTCTCCTAGTCCTCGCGCTGGTCCTCACGGCGTGTGGAGGGGCTGCACCAACGGAAACCGCCGCGCCAGCAACGGAAGCGCTCGCCACAGAAGCTCCGGCGACCGAAGCTCCAGCTACAGAAGCGCCCACGGAAGCGGCGACGGAACCGCCATCAACGGAGCCGATCAAGATCGGCATGCTGACCGACCTGACCGGCTTCACGCCGTGGGCGGTTCAAGTTCGCGACGGGATGGCGCTTGCTGCCCAAGAGATCAATGAAGCCGACGGTGTTGACGGCCGCATGATCGAGATCGTCACCCAAGATTCGGAGAACAACGCTGAAATCGGTGTGGACCGCTTCGAGCGACTTGTCGAAGAAAATGTAGTGGCCGTCGGCGGCATTATTTCCAGTGCTGTCGGCGCGCCGGTTGGCGCGGCGGCTGAGCAAGAGCAGATGCCGGTCTTCCTCGTGAAGTCTGGTACCCCGGCCGCCCTCACCCGTGCCAGCCGATACACCTTCCGGACCTGTTTGCCGGCCGCGCCAATGGTCGCTGCGCCGGTGCTCCAGTACGCACAGGAGCAGGGGTTCACCAAGGTTGGGGCTGTTGTCGCTGACTACCCATGGGGACAGGCGTTCAAGGGAGCCATGGAAAGTGCATTCGAGGGTTCGGGCATCGAATACACGATCGAAGTCGCGCCAGTACCACCAGACACCGACTTCACCCCATTCGTGCGGGCGATGGCTGACTTCGGCGCCGAGATGATTGTCGCCACTGGCCATCCGCCTGGTAACTCGGCGATCGTGACGCTGTCGGCCGACCTGGCTGGGAACGTTCCCGTCACTGGTGCTTGGATTCCGCCGGACCTGGCGGTTGGAGGTCTGCAGGATCTTGCCATCGGGCGCTACAGCGATTTCGCCTGCGCAGATTACCTCAGTGACAGCTATGCTGATCTAGCGCAGCGGTATCTGGCATTCTCCGATAACCTGTTCATGTCAGACGATGCTGTCGCCGGGTATGCTATCGTACAGATTGTCGCGGAGGCTGTTGGTGCAGTCGGCGACGACCGAGCGGCTATCGCTGAGTACGTCCGCACCCACGAGTTCAATCCGCCGGGCTATGCCCACCCATTGAGCTGGACCGAATGGGGCGAGTTGGCTTCGTCCGCTCCGATCTTCTTCCGGATCAGCGAGGGTCCGGCTCCCGAAGGGTTGAATGAAGCGGGCGATTGGTGGTTGGAGCTGCTGACCCAATCCGCACCACTTACGCCTTATGAACCAGAGTAATAACGCCAGTGGCCATACTCGAACTGGTTAAGGTCGAGAAACACTTTGGCGGTCTCGCAGCTGTCAACGGCGTGACCATGAAGGCCGACGATGGAGAGATTCTGGCCATCGTTGGCCCCAATGGCGCCGGCAAGAGCACTCTGCTCAAACTGATTGTCGGTCTCGAGGTGCCAACCACCGGTACGATCAGATTCGCCGGCGAGGATATCACCCGTCACCCGGCCCACAGTATTCGTCAGACGGGTATTGCCATGGTGCAGCAGACTCCCCGTCACTTTCCCACGATGACCGTGCTCGAGAATGTGGCTCTCGGCGCTCTCTTCGGCAGGGCGGGAGCGCATCGGAAGGAAGAGCAGGCCCTCGAGCTTGCAGGTGATGCGCTCTCGTTCGTCGGCCTGGCCGACCGAAACCACGATCTTGTCGGTAATCTCAATTTGCACGAGCAGCGGTTTCTTGAACTAGCGCGGGCTATCGCGGGACAGCCCCGGCTTCTCGTACTTGATGAGGTAATGGCGGGACTCAATGATGCCGAGTTGGGTGCCTCGATCGAAATCATCCGAACGATACGTGATCGGTTCAACATGACCATCCTCTGGGTCGAGCATGTAATGAAAGCAGTTATGAGTCTGGCAGAGCGAACGGTGATCCTCAACTTCGGGGAAGTTCTGACAGAAGGTCTTCCCAAAGATGTGATGCGCCACCCGGCAGTCATCGAGGCGTATCTGGGCGAGGAGATCAAACGTGATTGAGGTCAACAGCCTCTCCGCTGGATACCAGGGCAATGATGTTGTCCACGATGTAACCTTTCGCGTCGATCAGGGCGAGGCGGTCATGATCATCGGCTCTAACGGCGCCGGGAAGACGACGCTTTTCCAGACGTTGTGTGGGCTACTTTCGCCATCGTCGGGGAAAGTTATCTTCGAGGGCAAAGATATCACTGGGATCCCGGCTGAGCGAATCGCCCGGCTCGGGATGAGATTCGTATCCGCCGCGCGTCACTTGTTTCCCCGAATGACGGTCGAAGAGCACCTTCTCCTTGGAGCATATCCACACAAACCTGATCCGAAGACCATGTCGATTGTCTTGGATCTATTTCCCCGCCTGGCTGAACGACGGAAGCAACGTGCCGGGACAATGAGCGGTGGCGAACAACAGATGCTCGCAGTGGGGCGTGCACTAATGTCTAAACCCCGTCTCCTCGTGCTTGACGAGCCAAGCACTGGACTCGCCCCTTTGCTGGCGAGGGCGGCTTACGAAGCCCTCAATGTGCTGCGTGGGCAAGGGCTGACTGTACTGGTTACCGAGCAACAGGTTCCGTTGGCAATGTCTTTCAGTGATCGCGGTTACGTTCTTGAAAATGGGTTCATTCGACTCGAAGGGACGACGGAACAACTGGCGGCAAATCCAGCGGTTCGCAGCGCGTATCTGGGTGTGACATGATTGCCAACATACTTGATGGACTAGTACTTGGGCTCCAGTTCGGCCTGCTCGCGGCCGGGCTCACTCTAATCTATGGGCTGGGCGGTGTGCTCAATCTGGGCTACGGGCAAATAGCGGTAACATCCGCGATGACCGTGGCGCTCGCGATGGATGCTGGCATACCTGTCTTGCTTGCGATTGGGCTCGGTCTTCTTGCGGGCGGCTTGTTCGGCCTATTGCTCGATCTGACTATCCTGCGGCCAGTCTACCGTCTACACGGCGAGGCACGTGTTTTGCTCAGCCTGCTACTCACTCTGGGCGTGTCTTTCATCATTGACGGCTACCTCAACTGGCGCTATCCCCTGAAAGCGCTCAACCTTTACATTGGGGGTGGCGCTATTGAGGTCCTCGGTGTGCCGATGCGGCGGGGAAGCTTGGTAGCCTCGGCAATTACGCTCTTTACCCTTATGGGTCTCTTCGTCTTTTTCCGAAGTACCTCCCTAGGTCGGGCGATACGATCGGTAATCGAAGACGAGGCGGGAGCCAGGTTGATCGGCATCGATCCAAAGAAGATGCTTCGCCTGATCCTCGTCTTGAGCGGTGTTCTGGCGGCACTGGTGGCGGTCACCCGGTCGATGATCGCTCCAGTGGACACAACGTCCGGGCTCTCGATCACTGTGTTCGCCCTCATCGTCACTGTGGTCGGGGGTCTTGGCAACTTCGTTGGGGCGTTGCTGGCCGGGATCATTCTGGGGATTGTGAGCGTTGTCGCGGCAGACCTCATTGGATCCTATATATCACTAATCATCCTGCTCGGGGCAGCCGCGGTGACTATCCTCATCCGCCCGGCAGGTTTACTGGGAGTCAAGGAATGAGCGATCGACTCACTAGGAGGGCCGGTACATTCCTGATCGGAGGGACTGAGTCCCATACTTCTCGATCCCTCCCAGCGCTTCTCCTACCCATCACAGTGGTAGGGGCAGCACTTGCTCTCGTACCTCTCTGGCTGGGCGACTCACGCGTGTTCATGGGCGTCGCAGTCCTTGGGCTGGCATTTGCCTGTTATGTGATTGGCTTCAATGTGATCTTCGGCAGTACCGGGCAGCTGTTCCTCTGTGTCGGTGCCCTCGCCGGAGTTGGTGGCTTTGGTGCGACCATCCTTGCCGACAACGTGGGCTTGCCCATTGTGGTCAGCATTTTTGCAGCGACCCTGGCCGCTACTTTAATCGGTGGGCTGCTAAGCTTCGTCGCAGTGAGGCGTTCTCTTGGGGTCATCTTCACAGGGATCGTCACTCTCATCTTCTCACTGTCGTTCGATGCCCTGCTGCTCGGGCTTAGTAACCTGACCGGTGGGGATACCGGACGTTTGATCGAATCGGGCACGGATACATTCCTTCGAGAGCGGATCCCACCTTACTACCTGATGCTTGCCATCGTGCTCGTCTTTCTCCTGGTTCATGGCCTGCTGAGGCGCTCCCACTTTGGCTGGGCGTTTCGTGCCCTGCGCGACGATGAGATCGCCGCGGAGCTGGCAGGCGTCGATGTTGCGCGGTACCGGGTTTATGGCGCGCTGATCGGGTCGGCGATGCTCGGTCTGGCTGGCTCGACCTACGCTTTCACCGAAGGAAGAATCAGCCCTACCACCTTTGGGTTCGGCCATGTTGATGTTGTGGTTTTGGTGATGCTGGCCTTCGGCGGCATCGGCACTCTGTTTGGCCCGATCGTTGGCGCGGTCACCTTCACCATCGTCGATGAGATCCTGATCGACTTCGGACAGCTGCGGCAGGTTGCCTACGGAATTCTTATCATCGTTCTGTTTCTGAGGATGCCGCGCGGCGTGATCCCCACTGTGGACTCGCTTTGGCGCCGTGTACGCGGGCGGGCGAAGGTGGTAGAAAAATTCTGAAAGGAGAATCGAAATGACAACGTATCGAAGTGATGTAGTTGGAAGTCTTTTGAGACCTACATATCTCAAGGAAGCGCGCAAGAAACGCGAGTCGGGCGAATTGACCCATGTCGAATTCAAGAAGATCGAGGATCGCGCTGTGAACGAGGCGATTGACACCCAACTGAAAGCCGGCCTGGATGTGATCACCGACGGTGAAATGCGGCGGTATGCTTTCTACGGTCACCTGGTCGATGCCGTAGAGGGCTATGACAAGTTCGGCGGTTGGGCGATCCCCTTCCACGATGATGAAGGGAATGAAGTGGTCATCAAGCGGCCCGTCGTGGTGTCGAAATTGAGGCGCGTGCGTCCGCTTTGTGAGGAGGAGTTCGTCTACCTGCGGGCGAAGACAGAGCACCCCGCCAAAGTGACGATCATCAGCGCCCAGCAAGCTGCGGCATATTTTGACGCGGAAAAATCAAAAGGCGCGTATTCCACCATCGATGCCTACCTCGCCGATTTGGTGGACATCCTGAAGATCGAAGTCGAAGAGTTGATCCGATTGGGCTGTACCTATATCCAGATCGATTCACCACAATATACGGGTTTGCTCGATCCAGACATCCGCGAGGGATACCGCAAGCGCGGTAACGACCCTGATAAATTGCTGGATCGCTGCATCGAGCTGGACAATGCAGTGATCGGGAAGCATCCCGGCGTGACATTCGGACTTCATATGTGCCGCGGCAACAATCAGAGCAAATACTATGCCAGCGGCGACTACGAGCCGATTGCCTCCGTATTCAGCCGGACGAAATTTAATAACTTCCTGCTCGAATATGATGATGACCGATCCGGCGGCTTTGAACCGCTGAAACACGTCCCTGAAGATCGGACGGTTGTGCTGGGACTGATAACATCGAAAAAACCGAAACTCGAAAGCAAGGATGAATTGAAACAACGCATCGATGAAGCTTCAAGGTACGTGCCCATGGACCGGCTTGCCCTGAGCACGCAATGCGGCTTCGCCTCCACCGAGGAAGGCAACCTGATCACTTCAGCGGATCAGGATGCAAAGTTGAAGCTTGTCGCTGAAACTGCAAAGGAAGTGTGGGGCTAATTTTAGGTACGCATCCTTTTCCAAGGCAATGATCTGTCTGGAAAGCGAGGAAATGGAAGGCTATCATGATTATTGCAATCTTAGGAATTGGTGAAGCTGGAGGCACGCTGGCCCATGATTTGATCGCCGCGGGGGTTCGGGTGCGGGGCTGGGATCCCGAGCCTCATATGATTCCTGATGGATTGGATTTTGCCGCTAGCAACCCTGCCGCTGTATCCGGAGCGGAAATTGTCCTAAGTGTCAATTGGGCATCGGTTGCTTTGGATGTTGCTTCTGATGTGGCATCAGTACTCCAGCCCGATCAACTCTATGTGGATTTGAACACGGCAGCACCACAGCTCAAACGAGATATTGCTCCTATCATTGAGAAAACAGGCGCCTTGTTCGTTGATGCTGCCCTGATGGACCCCGTGCCCCCCAAAGGGTTGCGTACGCAAGTCTATGCCTCTGGGAGCGGGGCAGAGTTATTTGCGAGAAAAATGTCGCCTCTAGGGATGCCTGTCACTTATTTGGATCGTGAAGCGGGGAATGCGGCAACACATAAATTGGTAAGAAGTATTATGTATAAGGGAGTTGCGGCTGTAATTATGGAATGCTTGGAAGCGGCAGAAGTGCTCAACATGACCGAGTATGCCCGCGCTCAAATGTTGAAGATAATTTATGACAAAGCGATGATCGATCGCTTTGTCAGCGGCAGTATCAAACATGCCAAACGCAGGGTGGAGGAGATGGAGGCGGTTGTCGAGATGCTTAATTCGATTGGCGTTTCTTCGTTCACAAGTCAAGCCTCCATCAAGAGATTGAAAGAAATTATGGAGAAAAGAGAATGACAAAAAAGATTCTCGTTATTGGAGCGCACTCTGCCGATTTTGTCTGGCGTGCTGCAGGCACAATTGCGGTGACGACATCACAGGGAGGACAGTCAAGTGTGATTGCGCTGTCATATGGCGAGAGGGGAGAATCAGGCGAGTTGTGGAAGGAGCCTAATCAAACGGTCGAGAACGTGAAGCGAATTCGTCACGAAGAGGCAAAGACAGCCGCGGAAGCAGTCGGCGCGGAGTTTCGTTGTCTCGATTTGGGGGATTATCCGTTGAACATGACAGATTCGGTGATTGACCAGTTGATTGGTATCTTCCAAGATTTCCAGCCGAATATCGTGCTCACACATAATCCCGTTGACCCGTTCAACCCTGATCATCCTGTTGCTTCGCAGATGGTTCAAAAGGCGCGGCTCTTATCGACAGGTGCTGGTGTTGCCAGCGCATTCAGCCGAATTACACCACCTGATCTTTATTTCTTTGAACCCCACCAGCCTGAACTTTGCGACTTCAAACCCAATGTGTTCGTTGACATCACGCCCGTGATGGAAATGAAAACCAAAGCGATGGACGCGATGAAGGCACAGAGTTATTTGCATAAGTATTACAGCGAGCTCGCTACGCGCCGTGCCAACCATGCACGCAGAATCTCTGGCAGTGCGGACATCAAGTTTGCAGAAGCGCACTTTCGTACATTGCCGTGGGTGGTGGCAAGCTTATGAACGCCAATGATTTCACTCGCTTAAGTGAACTCGGCGTGGCAACAGTCTATGAAGCCTCGGGGAGTGAGGGGTTGATCGATATTCCGCTTATTCAAATCATACCAAACAGCCGTGTGGCAGGTCCTGCCCGCACTGCATTATGTGGACAGGATGATAACTTGATGGTGCATGCTATCATCGAACAGATTCAGCTTGGGGAGGTGTTGGTACTAAGCATGCCTGAACCCGCTCCCGTCGCGCTGATCGGCGAATTGTTGGCAACTCAGGTCAAGGTCAGGGGAGCGGCGGGGATTCTGGTTGACGCATCTGTGCGCGATGTTAGTGAATTGGTTGAGTTGGGACTGCCCATCTGGACTCGTTTCATTCGAGTCAGGGGCGCGACCAAAACAAAGATCGGTGAGTTCAATACAATGGTCACGGTTGGCGGAACGCAAATCTCATCGGGTGATATTGTTGTGCTGGATGCCGATGGAGGCGTTTGTGTCAGACGCGAACGCGTGGATGAAGTCCTCAAAGCCTCCGAAGAAAGATTGGCCAAGGAAAATGCCTTGCGCAAGAAATTGCTTGCGGGGCAAATATCCTATGATCTGCATGGTCTGCGCGATTATGTGGAAAGGAATAAAAAATGACCAATCAAAATGAACCCATGCATGATATTGCTCATCTCGCTCATGTGGAATTGCTTACTCCCAGGCCTGACGACAGCCTGCATTTTTTTATGGACGTAATGGGCATGACCGAAAGCGGACGACAAGGCGATTCAGTCTATCTTCGGGGCTGGGACGATTACGAACATCATTCGCTTCAGCTGACGGCTTCCAAAACATCGGGCCTGGGCCATTATGCCTTGCGCGCGGCGAGTCCACAGGCGTTGCAGCGACGTGTGGAGGCAATCGAGAAATCAGGTTTGGGCAAGGGCTGGAAGGAGGACAACGTCGGTCATGGTCCCGCCTATCGTTTCACTGACCCTGATGGACATCAAATTGAAA
>Ga0193739_1000520_pt1 | contig 10705 bp, 12 predicted proteins | sample L2a2metaG_FD_144926 | JGI IMG/M metagenome (GOLD analysis project Ga0193739, IMG submission 144926) | Soil microbial communities from a riparian zone of the East river system, Colorado, United States - L2a2 | ecosystem: Environmental > Terrestrial > Soil > Riparian zone | place: USA: East River...
CCTGCGCGCCGCCGGCGAGAACCACCGAAAAGTTGGTACCGGTGAGTGCACCAGCCGGAACCTTGATGAGCCAGGTCGAGTTCGAGTTCCCACTGAGCGTCAACACGCCCGTCTTCGCCTCCGCGCTGATGCAGTACACACCCGGAGCAAAATTCTGACCGGCGAGCGTCCCCGCGATGACTGGACAGTTGTCGCCCAGCTGCGGCGCGAGCGCCGCATACTGGTCGAGGAAGGCATTGTATGCTGCAACCGCGGCGGCGCCGCCTACGTCACGCGCGCCCGGAATCAGGCAGCCCTCGGTCAGAGTGATCGCGCCAGGGGGCGCGGTCTGGAAGGTCCCCACGTCACCGACGATGCTCCCACCGGTGCAGGTGATCGCCGCGTTGGCGAGTACGGTGAAACCCCCCGCGCTCGATGAGCCGTTGCTCGATTTAGAGAACAGCGGGGATGAGCTGATGCTGGATGCAGGATTACCCGACGTGGGGTCGCTACAAGCCGCGGCAAGCAACGCCGTCGCGACGAGCAGACCAGCAGCGAATCTGGAACGATGGTACGTGTACATGGGTGCGTCTCCTGGAACAGGTTTGAAGTGAGTTGATTCCTGAGAAGACACGCCGGGCACGGTTGCCCGCACCCGGCGAATCCTCTCGGCGTCTATTTCGGCTACTCCTTCGGCGCCGCGAGATACGGATCGGCGATCAGGAGCCGGAACTGTCCGCGGCGATTCGCCGCATCGGCAACTTCCCCCGGACCTTCGATCAGCAACTGGCCTTCGCTCTTCGCCGCGATCTCAATCCGGATCGGATCGACGCCGCGTGAGACCAGGTACGCCTTGAGGTATAGTCCGGAAGTTTGCAAGCAGGTATCACACAACGAGGTGAAAGACGAGTCACAGCCCGATGCGGTACGGATAGTCCGGAGTCATGACACGAAAGGACTACGTGATGACGGCCGTCCTACGACGAATGAGGTAGAGGCGCGCGAGACGGCCCGTATGCGTTCGCATACGGGTGCCTCATGCGCACGGCGTTGCAAGTCAGGGAATCGGTGGTGCGATTCCGACCACCCATTTGACGAGCCGCCCGGCGGCGAAGGGCGTGTCGATCTCGACCTGGTTGATCAGGGCGAGCGTCGCAGCGGCAGCCGGCGAAGACCGCTCGCGAACGAGCTGCGCGATCGTGGTGGCCCGGACGAGCGTCACGATATCCATGTGCTGCGGCTGGACGTTCAAGGCCGTGGGATCGGTCAGCTGCTGGAAGCTCTGCAGCGCGCGCCCGGCCGTCGCCTGGTAGGTGGACCAGCGCGCCTCGGGCGCGTAGCCGACAATGCCGTACACCGCGCCGCCGTACTCCACGAACAACACCGTGCCGCGGAGCGTGCCGTTCTCGGTCGCCGCCGCGAACGGCGTGCTGACCGCCGGAAGACCCCCGGTCAAGCTCATGCGCGTGGAAGACGAGCTGGTAATCCCCTGCTGCGCCAGAAACGCGCGGGCGGCCGCGTCCGCGCTCGGCTCGCTGGCCTGCGACAGCTCGATCACGGCGTCCTTCGCGGGGCTCACTGCGACCACGGCCTGCGCCCCATTGTGCGTGGTCCAGCCATCGGGAAACATGATGCGGAAGCGCAGGTCAGGGTGAGAGAACTGACTGCCGGTGAAGTAGCCCTGGCGCGGATTGAGTCCGAAAATCAGACCGTCGAGTAGCCGTTGGTAAGCGTCGCGGTTGACGCTCGTCCCGGAGAAATCCTGCGGCAGCGCCGCGATCTGTCCGTTGATGGCGGCCACGCGGTTGGCCGGGCTGGGGTGCGTTTCGAGCCAGGTGGGGAGCCGGCCGGCGTTACCCGAGGCCTTGCCCTGCCGGTCGAGCATGACGAAAACCCCGGGCATTTCGCGCGGATCGTAACTGGCGCGACGCAAATAGCGGAGGCCGAGCTGGTCCGCCTGACTTTCGTTGTCACGAGAGAACTTGAGGTACAGAATCCCGAGCGCCTGGTTCGCGGTGCCGGCGTATTTCGCGACCTGCGAGTTTGCCATGCTGCCGACCGCGAGTCCCAGTCCGATGAGCTGTTGTTGGCTCATTGCCGCGGCCGTGTGTCGGGCCGTTACGTGGCCGATCTCGTGGCCGACGACCGAGGCGAGCTGTGCCTCGGAGGTGAGGTGGGCGAGGAGTCCCCGCGTCACATAGATGAAGCCGCCGGGAATCGCGAAGGCGTTGATCGCCGGGTCGTCCACCACCCGGAACGTCCAGGGAAGGTTGGGGCGCTCCGAGGTGGCGGCGAGCCGGGCGCCGAACTGCTGGATGTAGCGCTGCCAGACGGGATCGGGATACAGCCCGATGCTCGCGACGACGGCAGCATCGGCCTCTTGCCCCATCTGGATTTCCTGGGCTTCGCTGACCAGCATGAGCTCTTTGTTGCCGGTCGCCGGATTGACGGCGCAGCCGCCGGCGGCAATGCCGGCGAGCAGTAGGAACATCGCGTGGCGGGTCATTTGACGAGCAACACGATGATGATGACGGCGAGCACCAAGACGAGCGTCGAAATGACGATGGTGTGTTGGCCCTCCGCGGCCGCCAGCGACGACCCATCCGACGTGGTCCGCGGTGCCAGCGTCGGCTCGGCGCGCTGGAACTCAGGGGGAAGCCGCGGTCCGGGCAGCGCGCTTGGGGAGCTCACCCCTGCCGAGCTCGCCGACACGGTTACGCGGGCGGGGTCGGGCGTCTGCTGGGCTGCGGAGACGGCCTGCTGCGCCGCCGCCGCATGTGTCACGAGCACGAACAGCGCAGCAAGCAGCGCCGTGGACGATATCAACCGTGTGACCTTCATTGGGATTGCTCCTGTGCGCCAAAACTGTGAATGGCCCCTTTGCTTCGCTCGCTGCGCTAGGACTTCGGGGCAACGGTAGTTCAGAGGCCTTTCGGCAGGTATCGCACAACCGGGTGAAAGACGCGTCACAGCCCGATGCGGTATGAACAGTCCGGATTGGTGACTCGAAAGAACTAGGGGATGAAAAACGAGGTACGGCGCATGAAGTAGCGCGCTTTTGACAATCAGCGGCGCGCATTCGGAAATACTGCCTTCCACGCAGCCAGAGCACTGTTATCAAAGCGCTTGACGAAATCCTGCAATTGCGACACCGCCACGTGGTTCTGGTGGAAATCCCCACAGGCCATCCACAGACGGCCCGTCGAGTCAGCAAAGACGCGGTAGATCACCGTGTCGCTCGAGCCCTCGGCAGCGAAGCGAGTGCGCTGGGGTCCGACGATAGGCGGGTCGCCCAACCAAACACGACCGACCACCTCATAGATGACTTGGACGAGCGCCGAATCGCCTACTGGTTGCACGGGCCGCACATGAAACGCCGTCGTGACCGGAAAGAAGTCAGTCGCCGGGTCCCGATCGCAGTTGCGCCACGCAACCAGCGAGTCTGCCGCCCACCAGTTGCCGACGGACTCGGCGACGATGAAGCGATTCACGAGATTCAAAGCCGTGTCTGCGTTGGGAGGCGAGGGTGGGGACGGCGCACTGGTCTCTGACGCGGTCGTGGATGGGATGTCTGGCGTACGAGCCGTATCCTCCTGCTTGCAGGCAGCCAGAACGAGAGCGAGTGCGGCGCAGAGCGAGAGAGCCTTCGCGCCCGAAGCGACCGCACCCGGTAAACCCCTGTCCGCCTGCCCCAAGCTGCGAGCCTACGGGAGGGTAATGGTGTTGGTGCCACCCAGCGACACGGCGCCGTTTCGGGCCAAGGCTCTGCCAACCAGGTTTGCTGTGGTACCCAAGGTGATGCTCGTGAGCGCGACAACGTTGCCCTTCATCGCACTCCCGTTCCCGAACGTGGCCGAGCTGCCGACCTGCCAGTACACGTTCTTCGCCTGGGCCCCATTGGCCAGCACGACCGAGCCGGACGTGGCGACCGTGAGCGCGGACCCCGCCTGGAACACGTAGGTCCCCGACCCACTGAGCGTGACTGCCCCCGTCAAGTTAATCCCGGAGCCCGAGCAGTAGACGCCAGGCGCGAGCGTCGTTCCACCCAGATCGGCGGAGATTGTCGTACCGCACGCCAGGCCCGCCAGACCATTGTACGCGCTGGTGAGGGCCAATTGCGCCGCGGCGGCGGCCGGGTCGGCTGCGTGCTGCGCGCCTGTGATCGTGCACGGCGGGAAGCCCGTGATCGAGCTAGCCCCGCTCGGGCTGAGCCCCATATCGCCGCTGACGGTGGCCCCGGTGACACAACTGATCGCCGAGCCCGCCAGGATGCCGTAGCTCTGCGCCGAACCCAGGGATGGGACTGCTGGACCTGCACCGGTGGAGTCGCCGCACGCCGCGAACAGCAGCGCCGCGACCGGGATGACAGGGACCAATCGTGTGGTACGTCTGAGGAAAGCCAACATTTTTGCCCCCTAACACGGCGTGTGGCTGCAGGCGGCTCGGGATCCGTTTCTCGATGTCGGAACTCCCTCGCCCGCAGAACGCAAACTGCCACCGAGTACCGCGAGGCAACATCGCTTGATAGTGGGAGCACGGGCGCAGATCCGGCGTAATTCGAACGAATTAGACAAGCATCGAGCCTCGTTCCGATGGTCCGGAACGAGGCTCGACGTGAATCAGGCTCCTCTAGCGCTGCGGTCTCAATACGCGCAACTGGATCCCGCGGCGGTTCAGGGCACGTCCCTCGACCGTGGCGTTGGGCGCGATCGGGAACCCTTCGCCGAAGCCGACCGCCGTCATCTTGTATGCCGGCACTCCCCGCCCGATGAGGTAGCTCCGGACCGCCGCCGCCCGCCGCGCCGAGAGCAGGTAGTTATAGGCGAACGTGCCGACGCTATCGGTATGACCGGCGATCTCGAAGAAGGCCTCGGGGTACGCCAGCATCGACTCTGCCACGCGGTCCAAGATCGGGACGGCCGTGGGCGTGATGTCGCTCTTGTCGAACTCGAAGCGCACCCCTTCCAGCAGCAGCGTGTCGCGCAGCACCAGGCAGCCGTACTGATCGACCGGAGCTCCCGCCGGCGCGACACCGTGCTCGCACCTGCGCGGTGGGGGCGGCGGCGGCTGGACGAAGACGCGCACCGTATCCACTCGCACGCGCTGGCGCGGACATTCCGGGCACGGCGGCGTCCCTGCGGGCGCTCGCCGGCCGGCGCTGAAGTACGAGAAGCCGATCGTAGCGAGGCTGTTGTACGCGGTCTTGGCCCCGGGCAGGTCCGCGTAGTGCTCGATCCCCATCCGGCCCTCGACCCGGAGCGCGAAATTCGGGCTGAGCATGTTCCGGAAACCGATGCCGAGGTGCGTGCCCCAGGTCGGGTGGGTTTTCCGGTTGTTTTCGCCGGTGATCCGTGTGAACTGCGTCCCGAGCGTGACGAAGGGACTGAACCTCGCGTTCAGGTTCGCCGTGTAAGTGGCCGCGGCGAAGGGCGTCAGGTACTTCACCCCGGAGGCCTTGGCGCCCGAGGTGCCGATGCTCAACCCCCAGTGGTTGGTCAGATTGTAGCCCACGCGCACCGCTACGGCGGGGGCGAGGCGACTCGGTCTGGCGCTGGTGCCATATCCCCTACTCCCGAGAAAGCTCCTGAGGGCGCCGTCCGTGTACAGGAGCCCGGCACCCGCGCTCCACTCCCAGCTATCATCGCGCTGCGTACCCTCGCTCTGGGCCGCCAGAGGCTGCGCGATCGCCAACATCGGCAGGAACGCCGCCAGCGTCCGCACAGTCTTCAGGATCTGGTCACGCATGTGCTCTCCCCAATCTCTCTAGAGTCATGGCTTTCGGCGGGTGCGGGAGACGGCGACCGGAATGGTCTCCGGCTCCCGCGCCAGCGTGCGAACCCGCTACGGCAGGGTAATGGTGTTATTGGTGCCCAAACTCACGGCGCCGTTTCGCGCCAAGGCTCTCCCGAGCATCGTGGCGTTGTCCACCAGGGTAATGCTCGTGAGCGCCACGATATTGCCCCTGAACGTCGTGCCCGTGCCGAGGGTCGCGGAGCTGCCCACTTGCCACCACACGTTCCTCGCTTGGGCGCCACCGCTCAACGCGATGTTCGCGGTGGTGCCAGTCGTGAGCGTGGACCCCATCTGGAACACCCACACCGCGTTGGCCGGGCCGGCGAGCGTGACGGTTCCCGTCACCGCCATCGACGACGCCACACAGTAGACACCGGGCGCGAGCGTCCTGCCGCCCAGATCAGCAGGGGTGACGACCGTACCGCACGGCAGGCCGGCCAGATAATTGTACGCCGTGGTGAGGTCGACCTGCGCCTGGGCCGACGCGGCGTTGGCCAGGTTCGTCGAGCCCGTGATCACGCACGGTGGGAAGCCCGTGGTCGTGCTGCCCGGGCTGACGCCCACATCGGCGTTGATCGTGCCCCCGGTGACACACGTCACCGTCGAGCCCGCCAGGATCCCGTAGGTCGCGGCCGTGCCCAGTATCGGGGCCGGCGCGGAGCCCACGATAGCAGTGGCGAAGCCCGCAACATTGCCACTCCTCGCCCGGACGGTATTGGCGTATGTCCCGGGTGTCGCGCCCGCGGTGAACAAGCCCGAGCTGGTGTTGATGGTTCCAGCCGTGGCGTTCAGATTGGCCCAAACCAACGGTGGAGGAATCGTAACAACCGCACCGTTCACGTCCTGGCCCGCGGCCGTGTATTGGATGGTGGCCCCGACTTGCGCGCTCCCCGGGTTGGGTGAGACGGTGATGGTCAACAATTGACCGGCAACCGGAACCGATGGGCCTTCGTTATGCTCGCACGCCGCCGCAAGCAGTGCTGCGAACGGGACGATGACGAGGAGTCGGGCCGTGGATCGGGAGACAGTGAACATGTGCTTCCTCCGAGTATTGCGTGTCGTACGAACCATGCCGGGATCCGTGTGCATGTCGGAACTTCCTCGCCCAGAAAAATCCTTCAGTCGGACGAAAAACTGTGCCGCCCTCTTCCGTCCCGCAAGAGGAGGGGAAAACCTAAGCTGCGCGCGGCGATCCTGGCGATCTTGTGCGCAGACACCTACTCTATGGCAGGCGCATGTTGTTGCTATCCATGGTCACTGCCTCCCGCGCCAGGGCTCTGCCCGACAGGTTGGCGGCGGTATTCATCGTGATGCTCGAGTAGGCAAGGATATTCCCCGCGAACGCCGTGCCGGTACCGAGCGTGGCAGCGCTGCCGACCTGCCAGAACACGTTGCCCGCGCGACCGCCCTTCCTCATGACCACCGATGCGTTGGTGGCGGTCGTGAGCGTGCTGGCGATCTGGAAAACCCAGACCCCTTTGTCCTTCTTGCCCCGGCCGTCGAGCACGAGCTGCCCCGTCAACTGCGCCGACGACGTGAAGCAGTAGACGCCTGGCGCGAGGGTCTTGCCGCCCAGATCCTGGCCGGTCAGGGGAGTGCTGCACGCCTGGCCGGCGAGAACAGCATACGCGCTCTGGGCATCAGCCTGCGCCTGATTCGCGGCCGGATCACCGACGTGTTGCGCTCCTCGTACCATCGTGCCCGGAGGAAAACCGGTGACCGACACACCCGGGCTCGAGACACCGAGATCTCCGGTGATGGCCGTCGCGCCCGTGTTGGTCACCGTCGAGCCGCCCAGGACCGCGAAGCTCCTCGCCCGGCCCAGGGATGGCGCGGCCGGTGCGGGGCTGTCGATGGAGACGAAAGCGGACAGCAATGCGGCGACCGAGACAAGGACGAGAGTAAGTCCATAAAAAACGAGATGCTTCTTTGGGTCACTCATGGAGCCTCCTCATGTTGCTGCGTTAATGCCCTTCATGGTCGTCATCATCGTCATGATCGTCGTCATTATCACCGTCATGGTCATCGTCATCATCATGACCACCCTTGCCATCGCGATCCTCGCGGCACCCGCGTCCGTCGCGCTTGACGTGCAGCTGAATGTTTCCGCCGCGCAGCGTGCCTGACGCGCTGTAAACGAGCGCTCCAGCCGCGTTCCACAGGCGAATCGCGAATCCGTCATTCCTGCCCGGCTCGCCGTTGTCGCTGACCACGACTTCATAGGTAAAGCCCGCGACGCCGTTCCTTTTTGCGGTGCCCTCGATGCGCCGGGTCACGGCGTCGACCGCCACATAGGCCGTCACACCCGTGCCCTTTACCCTTGGGCCGTTATTACCGTGGTCCTGGAACTCGAGCTGACCCCGGAACGCGTTCTTCTTGCTATTGAAACGACCGCTCACGCCGAACGTCGCCTTGGCGTTGGACGAGCCGCGAATCCATCCGCCGCCGGTCACGCGATCCCGGGAGACCCTGCAGATCGGCGACCCTGCGGCGTCGCAGCCAACGACGGCGGTACCCGTGAACGTCACGTCACCAACTCCATCGGCGCCCGCCCACGCGTTGCCGTTGAGGGTTCCACCGGTGAATGTGATCGCCGCCCCGGCCAGGATGTTGCCTTGGAAGGCCGAGGTCGTCATCGTCGCGGCCGCGTCGACCCACCACGTCACGTTGCACGCCTGCGCGCCGCCGGCCAAAACCACCGAGAAGTTGGTACCGGTGAGCGCACCAGCCGGAACCTTGATCAGCCAGGTCGCGTTCGAGCCCCCCCGGAGCGTCAACACGCCCGTCTTCGCCTCCGAGCTGACGCAGTAAACACCGGGCGCAAACTCGACACCGGCGAGCGTCCCCGCGATGACTGGACAGTTGTCGCCCAGCTGGGGCGCGAGCGCCGCATACTGGCCGAGGAAGGCATTGTATGCTGCAACCGCGGCGGCGCCGCCGACGTCACGCGCGCCCGGAATCAGGCAGCCCTCGGTCAGAGTGATCGCGCCAGGGGGCGCGGTCTGGAAGGTGCCAACGTCGCCGGTGATGTTCCCACCGGTGCAGGTGACCGCCGCGTTGGCGAGCACTGCGAAGCCAGACGACGCTCCACCACCGCCCCCCCGGCGGTGCGCGAGCAGGTCCGGACCGGAGGGTCCGTTGGAATCGGGGCTACACGCCGCTGCCAGCAGCGTGGCGAACGATGCAACGACGGCTAGTCGCGCCTTCAGCCGTGTCAGACTAGACATGGGTTCCTCCGAGCGTTGGGTATGAACTCAGGCGCGTTCCGGGATCCATGTCGTCGGACCTCGCTCGCCCTACTGGTAGGAGAATTAGTGCGGGAAGGCTTCCGGCGGTTATCGCACAACGAGGTGAAAATCGAGTGACAGCCCGATGCGGTAAGAACAATCCGGGTTGGTGATTCGAAAGAACTAGCGGATAAAAACCGAGGTACGACGCATGAGGTACAGCCCGTGAGGTATGTAGGCAGGTGCTGAGCGGGCACCAACGCAAACAGCAGCTATTGGTTGTCGTGCGCTCTGCGGGCGCGCTTGTCTGCGTCCTTAGCGCGCTTGTCGGCGTCCTTGGCGCATTTGTCGGCGTCCTTGACCCGCCCGTCCGCGTCTTTCGTGTCGCGGGCCGCGGCTCGCCGCGCCTGTTTCGCTTCGGCGCCCGAGAGCCCAAGGCTCTGCAGCGTCTGCCCCATGTTCCGGCCATTCTGCAAGCCGGACAGAATCGCCGGGGTCGTGATGTTGGGATGCCGCGCGCCGAGGTTATCGGCGAGCACGTTGGCCGCGATGAAGTTGCCCCGACTGAGCTTGGGGTTCGCCGCGCGCGCGTTTTCGAACGCATTCTGGAGCGCGACCGGCGTGGTGTTCAGCTTCACCGCGACGCCCCGGAACGACTTGAGATTCGCGGCTCGTTGCCGCTCGGCCCGCGTGCTGTCGGCGTGGGTGCGGACGTGCAGCGTGCCAGCCTGCTGCTGTGCCGCCACGGTCGTGGACGCCGCCAGCATGACCAGTGTCGTGAAGACGGTACCCGCGTACCACATCACCCGTGCGACCTTCATAGGATCCTCCGACCCTGAATCAGACGAACCAGAATCACGACGACCGCGACGACCAGCAGCAGGTGAATCAACCCGCCGATCGCACTCACGGTGCCGAGCGCCCACAACGCGAGCAAAACAATCACGACAGTCCAGAGGAGCCGGTCGCCTTTACGCGCCACGGTGCCTCCTCCGAACGCCGGCGCCGATGAGCAGTACGCCGCCGACGATCGCTACCCCGCCAACCCATGTGGGCACACTGCGTCGCGCGTCCAGGGAGGCCTTCATGTCTCCAACTTGGATGACACTGTGTTGCGAGCCGTAGCTCAAGCCTTGAAACACGATGAACGCGCCCAGGACCACGAGCAGAATGCCCACCATCAGCTGGGGCTTCATGACCGGTTCTTCCGGTCCTGTGACTTCTCCGCCTTGCTCTTCTTCGACAAATCAGCGCGGTGCGCGCGCTTGTAGCTCTGGATGTCGAGGAATTTTCCCTCGGCATCACGCACGGCGTACAGCTTCTTGCCGGCGCTGCTGCGGTGTGTAGTACGCTGGAGGGGCATGCTCAGCTCCTGGTGACGTTGAGACGCTGGGTGAGTGTGACGAGGACGTGCGTGCCTGCGGGGAGGCTGATGTCGCCGTCCTTCGTGGCCGCCGCGTATGCCCCGCCAGCCGCTGCGCCGACGACGGCGCCGATGATGGTTCCCTTGGAGTTCTTTCCGATGATCTGGCCGACGATCGCGCCGGCGGCTGCGCCGACGCCTACCTTCACGGCGTCGCTGCCGCTGATCGGGCGTCCGGACCGCTCGGTCGCGAGCGAATCAATGCTGGCGTTGATCGGATAGCTGCGGCCATTCACGGCCACGCTATTGACTGCCAAAGTCAACGTGCCCGGGCTGCTTGGGT
>Ga0193739_1000521_pt1 | contig 10703 bp, 10 predicted proteins | sample L2a2metaG_FD_144926 | JGI IMG/M metagenome (GOLD analysis project Ga0193739, IMG submission 144926) | Soil microbial communities from a riparian zone of the East river system, Colorado, United States - L2a2 | ecosystem: Environmental > Terrestrial > Soil > Riparian zone | place: USA: East River...
TCTACGAGGCGACGATCGCAAAGCTCTACTCGTCAGAGCTGGGGCAGCGGCTGTCGCGCAGCGGCATTGAGCTGCTGGGGATGTACGGTCAGTTGCACCCGAAGAGCAAATACGCGCAGATGAAGGGCCGCATGGAGCGCTACTACCAGTTGAGCGTCGCGGAGACGATCGCCGGCGGCACAAGCGAGGTGATGCGCGGGGTGGCGGCGATCAGAGGATTGGGGCTGTCGCGGGGGTAAGCTAGGTACGAAGCAAGAGGTAAATATAGACGTACGAGGTGGAGCAACCACAGCTTCAACTTCTGTTGTAACGCAGATGATAGCCCTGGTAGCGTTCGTTTGATGCGGGTGTGACCGCCTGCTGGCTAAGATTCGTGCTCGACGCGACAGTCAGGAGGTGTCAAGATGAACCTTTTCAACCGGATGTTCGTGGTTATCACAAGCCTATGCGTTGGAATCGCCGGGGCGGTTCTGCTGCTGGTTGCGAGCGGGGCGGTTGAGGCGCGCGAAGTAGTCTCCAGCGGGTGGTTTTATTGGCGTCTGCAAGACCTACAGAACGTGACGGGGACTAAGGAAACACTGGCGGTTATTGGGCTGGCGGCAGCAGTGGCTGCCGCGACGTTACTGATCCTGGTGGAGTACGTTACACTGGCGCTCGGCCGTGAGGCACTGTCCGTGACGGGCGAGCATAGCGGACGATCCAAGATCAACACTGGTAGCGTCGAACGGATTGTCGGGGAGGCCGCACGTGAGGTGCGAGGGGTAAGCAAGGTAAGGCCAGGCGTGCGGCGGAAGGGTGACGGAATAATTGCTAGCTGTCGTGCAAGCCTGGAACCCGGCGTGATGATTTCTGACGTGGCGCCGCAAATCGAAGGGAAAATCCGCAGCGCCGTAGAGAGCGGTACTGGGCTGACGGTCAATGCGGTGCGGCTCAATCTGGAGGAAACGCACGAGAAAGAGCGGGCTCCGGCCGAGATGACGAGCGGATAGAGGTGTCCTCCCCCAAATTAGAACGGCGCTGATCCCAGCCCGTAGCCACGAGGCGCTTGAAGGCTGCGCGACCGGCTTTTAACTAGAAGACCGCCGCCGCGTCTGGGCGATAGCGCAAGGCAGCCCGCTCGTGTGCGATGTGTATAGGAAGCGGAATAGACCGCCAGAACGGCGAAGACTTGGCGCTAATCTTCCAACGTAGATGACCCGGCTGGCGCGGCGTCGACAAGGATGCGCAGTACGGCAGATTGCGTCGTAGAGACGCGACTGCTCGGGCGTCTCTACACGGATCTCGGACGCTAGCGCAGGCTCTGCGGGTACCGCTGGACGAAGTCAAAGATGCGCCAGCGGAGAGGGCGGACGCGAATGCGGACCTGGCGCTTGATCTTCAGCTGCGCTAGATAGGCGTCGGCTATCGGGCCGAGGTAGCGGCGGGTTATTCCTTCGTACTCCGGCGCGATGCCATCTACGTGTTCGAGAGAGGCGTCCCCGTCGATCAGCAGGACTTTGTATGGCGGACGAGCGTCGTCGATGGTGAGGGCGACGGCAGGGTTGGCCTCAAGGGCGCGCGCCTTGGCGGCTTTCGGGCCGGTGATCATGACGATGTCGCCGTCGAGCAGCGTGAACCAGATGGGGACGACGCGGGGGCGGCCGTCCAGCCCGGTGTAGGCGAGACGGGCAAGGTTCGGGCCTTCCAGTAGCGCGGCGGCGACGGGATCATCGAGCGGGAGCGAGGTCACGACCCGCAGGATATCACAGAGGCTCGAGCACACCGTGGCATACGCTTTGGCGTTCCGCGTGTAATGAATGGACGGCGACGGGCATCTAATCACAACGGATGGGAACGTGAACCGGCGACGAGCCGACCATCCAGTCTTGCTTATGATGACCTTCCTAACAGGGCCAAGAGAGCGCCTCAGTGAGGCGGCAACGGCGTCCGCCCTCACAAGCGAACGGGAGTCGTTGGCTTTGATGCTCCGCGGCTGGTCCCGGGACTGGGGCGGCCTGCTGGCGCTTGTTCTCACGGCGTACGTCGTACTTTTCGTCGTTTGGCTATTCGTACGCTGGCCGTTCGGCGAACACGTCGTCCTGATCGATAACCTGGCGTTTATCCCGATGAGCCTCGCCGCCGGCGCGCTGGCGTGGCGCGCCGCCTCGCAGCGACAGCTCGACGCGCGGACGCGACGGGCCTGGCTGGTCCTGGGGATCGCCTTTATCGCCTACTGGACAGGCGACGTGCTCTGGCTTTACTACGAGAACATCCTGGGGTCCGCTCCTTTCCCTTCGTGGGCCGACGCTGGCTATCTGTCGTACTACCCGCTCCTGTTCCTTGGGCTCCTGCTGTTCCCGACAGCACCGCGAGGTGGTGGCCAGGTCCTCAAGTTCTGGCTCGACTCGATGACCGTGCTCCTCGGTGGCGGAATGGTCATTTGGTACCTCCTCCTGCGCCCGATTGCGCAGGCGGAAGACAGTAGCGCCCTCGTAACGACCCTATCGCTCGCTTACCCGGTCGGCGACCTGGTCGTGCTATTCGGGATTACGAACGTCGTGCTGCGCAGGCCGCTCGCGGTAAGCAGTCGCGCACTCGCCGTGCTGGCGTTCGGCGTGCTTCTCTTCGTGGTCGCCGACGTCGCCTTCGGCTACATGTCGATCCAGGAGATATACGCGACGGGCGACTGGCCGGACGGCCTATGGATCGGCGGCCAGTTGCTCATGCTACTCGCCGCCCAATACCAGTGGTGGAGTGCTCGCAGCGTGAGTGCGGACGAAGAACGCGAAGATACGCCAGGGCTGGGTTTCAGCCTGCTCCCGCCCGCCGCGGTGGTGATGAGCTTCGGCCTGCTGCTCATCGTCGCGCGAGGGGAATTGGAGGCGCCGATCGGCGGCCTGATCATCGCCGCCGTGGGACTCACGACCGTAGTCCTCATGCGCCAACTCACGTCACTGTTCGAGAATAGGCGCCTGCTGGTGCGGGCTACCAGCCTTGCGGATGACCTGAGCCGAAGCGAGGCGCGGTTCCGTTCGCTGGTGCAGAACGCTTCGGATGTGATCGTCGTCGTTGACGCTTCAGCGAACATTCTCTACGAGAGCCCGGCCGTCGAGCGCATTCTGGGCTATACGCCCCAGGACCGCGTGGGCACCAATGCCCTAGCTACTATCCATTCCGGCGAAGCGTCGCGAGTGGTGGAAATCCTCTCGTACGTAGCGCAGAATCCGGGCGAGTTCCGGACGCTGGAGTCTCCAACCTCCTGAACGATCCGAGCGTCGGCGGCATCGTCGGCAACTATCGCGACGTTACGGAGCGTAAGGTCCTGGAAGAGCAGCTCGCGCACCAGGCCTCACACGATGCGCTGACAGGGCTCGCCAACCGCGCGCTCTTCCGTGATCGGCTGCAGCACGCTCTAGCGCGCGGGGTGAGGCACGGGGAGCCTACGTCCATCCTCTTTCTCGACCTGGACGACTTCAAGACCGTCAACGACAGTCTCGGTCACTCGGCGGGCGACGAGATGCTTGTCGCCGTAGCCGAACAGCTGAGCGGCTGCCTGCGCAAATCGGATATGGCCGCCCGCTTCGGTGGCGATGAGTTTGCGGTGCTGTTGGAGGATACCGGCCGCGCAGAGGCCGAAGTCACGGCGAGGCGCATACTGCACACGCTCGCGGTGCCCGTAGAGGTCCAAGGAAGGCAGCTACGCGCGCAGGCGAGCATCGGCATGGTCGTCGCAGAGGGAGGCCGCGGTACGCAGGAGGAGCTTCTGCGGAACGCAGACGTCGCGATGTACGCGGCGAAGAGCGGCGGCAAGGCACGATATGCCGTCTTCGGCGAGGACGGCCGCGTTCGTGTTGTGTCCAGCGGCGAACAGACAGCCGCCTGATAGGCGCGAGACCGATACGCGAAAAGACCGAGCCCGATGGCCAGGCCTCTTGTCTCTCGCGCGAGAGCTTACGCTATTTCAGTTCTTGGCACCGGCCAGTTCGCCGGTCTTGTCGCCGACGCCGTTGGTCTCGGCGACGGAGCGGATCTTGATCTGCTTGGGGCGCACTTCCTCCGCCTTGGGCAGCGTGACGGTGAGAACGCCGTCCTTGAATTCGGCGTCCGCCTGCTCGTGGTTCACCCGGCTGGGCAGCGGGACTGAGCGGGAGAACGAGCCGTAGCGGATCTCGCGGCGGTAGAAGTTCTCGCCCTCGGTCTTGTCGTCGGACTTCTTCTCGCCCTTCACGGTGAGAATGCCGTCGTTTACGGAGATCTCAACGTCCTCGGGCTTTACGCCCGGCAGGCTCGCCTTTATCACGACCTCGCTGTCCGTCTCGGACAGGTCGATCGCCGGAGTCAGGTCAAAGCGGCGGGTATCGCCATTGGGGGCGCTCCAAAGGGCGCGATCAAGGGCGCGGCTGACGCCGACAAATTCGGCAAAGGGATCCCATCGCACTAGAGTTCGCATTACTAGCCTCCTTCTTGCTGTGTCTGCCTGGTGGCAGGCTGGCCTTTGTCTGTCGTCTAGGAGTTTAGACCGACAGCGCCGTGCTGTCAAGAGAGTTGATATCATTCCTATCAAGTTATATCTCTGTCCCATTTGACTTGGTACCAAGGTGAACGTAGAATTTAACCCAGGAACGACCATGGCGAGAGATTACTACGACGTTTTAGGACTCCAGCGCGGCGCTGCTTCCAAGGAGATTAAGCAGGCCTATCGCAAGCTGGCGCGTAAGCATCACCCGGACGTGAATCCGGGCGATAAGACCGCCGAGGAGCGCTTCAAGGAGATCAACCGCGCCTACGAGGTGCTCAGCGACGCGGAAAAGCGGAAGAAGTACGACCGCTACGGCGAGCGCTGGGAGATGGCGGAGGCGTACGAGAAGGCGCGAGCCGAGGCGGGTGCGAGCGGTGGCTGGCAGACGTATCAATTCGACGCCAACGATCTCTTCCGTGGAGGCAGCGGGCGCGGCCAGGGTTTCGACAATATCTTCGATCTCTTCGGTAGCGCCGGGGGTCGTGGACGCGGGCCGATGCGCGGCCAGAATGTGGAGTATGCAACCGAGATATCGCTGGAAGAGGCGTATGCCGGGACTGCGCGCACGCTGCACCTCCAGTCCGAAGAGACATGCGCGACGTGTGGCGGCCGAGGAGAGGTCGCCGGCGCGGTTTGTCACGTCTGCGAGGGACAAGGGCTCGTCCTGCGCCCGAGACGCATAGAGGTAAAGATCCCGGCGGGTGCCCGCGATGGCACGCGCGTCCGCCTCGCGAACGAGGGCAGCGCGGGCGCCAGGGGCGGCCCGCGGGGCGATCTGTACGTCGTAGTGCGCGTACAACCGCACGCGCGCTTTGAGCGCAAGGGGGACGACCTCGTGACCGATGTCCCAGTCCCGCTCGACAACGCGGTCCTCGGGGGCGAAGTTGAGGTGCAGACGGTTGAAGGCAAGCGTATCGCTATCACGATCCCGCCCCTGACGCAGAACGGGCGCACGATTCGCCTGGGTGGCCTCGGCATGCCGAAGCTGGAAGGGACCCAGACGGGTGGCCGCGCGGCCAAGAAGGCGCGCGGCGATCTGCTGGCAAGGGTGCGCGTCGTGCTGCCCGAGAACCTCTCGGACCGCGAACGCGAGCTGTTCGAGCAACTGCGCGAAGAGCGGGACAAGACTAGCGACGAGAAGGTGTCGGCGTGACTACGGAAAGACAGGCGCTAGACGCTTATTCGCAGGCCGTTTCGAGCGCTGCGGAGCGGGTTGGACCTGCTGTGGTGCGCGTGGAGACTGCTGGAGCGAAGCACGCGACCGGCCACGGTCGCGGTCAGCGGCCAAACGAAGAACGCCCGGGTGGCCAGGGCTCCGGCGTGATCTACGAGTCCGCGGGGCGCGTTCTCACGAACGAGCACGTCGTCCGCGGCGGGCGCTCGCTCAAGGTTGTCCTGCCGGACGGACGGACGCTACCGGCCGCCGTCGAAGGCGCGGACCCGCGGGTGGACCTCGCGGTCCTGCGCGTGCCAGATGCTGCGCACAGTCTGCCGGTGGCCGAATTGCACGCCGCGCCCCTCAAGGTTGGCCAGCTTGTGGTCGCCGTCGGGAACCCGTTCGGGCTCAACTGGACCGTGACGGCGGGTGTCGTCAGCGCTCTCGGGCGCCGGCTACCTGTGTCGCCGGGTGTCGAGCTGACGGACCTCATCCAGACTGACGTGCCGATCAATCCAGGAAATTCGGGCGGGCCGTTGGTGGATGCGCAGGGTCGCGTCGTTGGGATCACGACGGCAATCATGCCGTACGCACGCGGGCTTGGCTTTGCTGTGCCCGTGAGCACTGCGCTGGCCGCGATGGCGCGCTTCCGCGAGGCGAGGTCGCAGGACGGGCACCGCCTCGGTGTGAGTGGGATGACCTACCTCTTAGACGAACGGATCGCGCGGGAGCACAAGCTCTCGCAGTCTAGCGGTGTCCTGCTGCTGGAGATCCTTCCGGGATCGCCGGCGGCGCGGGCGAGCCTGCGGGTACACGACGTCATCGTCTCGATCGACGGCCAATCGGTCGCAGCGGCGGTGGATATCAGCAAGCGCCTGGACGGGGCGGGGAGTGACGGGATCGAGGTCACGTTCCTGCGCGGGCCGCGGCTGGGGAAGACGAAGGTCGTGCTGTGAACGACGAACGATACCAGGAACAAGAGCCGTGCTACGTGATCAGCGTGGCGGCGCGGATGGTTGGCCTGCACGCGCAGAGTCTGCGACACTACGAGCGCATGGGCCTCGTCCGGCCGACCCGTTCGCAGGGACGGCAGCGGTTGTACTCGCAGTCGGACGTGAACCGGCTGCGGCACATCCAGCGGTTGATCCAGGACCTGGGCGTGAACCTTGCCGGGGTTGAGGTCGTCATGCACATGAACGAACGGATGCGGCTGATGGAATACGAGATGCAGCGCCTGCGGCAGGAGCTACAGTCCTACCGCGACCGGATACTGCCAGTGGTCGCCGAGAGTGAAGAAGAGCGTTGAACCTATCTCAAGGACTCGGCGCAGCGCTTATCGGCCTTGGGCTAGGGTTGATCGCAGGCTTGTTGGTCGGGGCACTGTTGGTCTCCGGCGACGACCAGCCGAGCACAGCTGTCGGCAGCACGCAATCACCGACGGCTTCGCCCACCCCGAAGCCGCAGGTGACGCCGAAGTCGGAGCCCGCGCCGACGAATTCACCCGGGTGGGAGCCGTGCGATAGGCCGGGGCTGTGCGCGTTCCTTGAGACACTGGACAAACGGCTTGCCGCGCAGGACGTCGACGGGGTGATGGAGCTGATCAAGTTAGTGCCGTACCAGTGCGGGAGCCCGCAAACGCAGCTGAAGGAGGGTACGTACCCGATCGAGTGCCGGGAATGGCCGTACGACGATGCGGTGCCGACGGCGGGATTCGCACCGCTCGACGCTCTCGGGTTCCCGACGAGCCGCTGGGCCATCCGCGACCGCCTGGAGGAGTTCATTACCGGCGAGGAGTCCGACTGCGCCGGGGAGAAGGAGGGCATCGAAAGGCGTGTGCGGCTCCTGATAGCGACGCCGGACCCGACGCTGTATTGGACGGGCGAGGTGACGGTGCTGCTCGGTGCGCAGCTGACGTGCCTGCCGGTTATCGAGCCGGCATCCGGTCAGCGCTACACCTTCAACCTGCGGTCGAGCGGCGGGAGCCAATGGCAGGTGGAATCGATGATCGAAGTGGCGTACGACCTCTGCAAGAACCGGTTCTACCGCTATATAGGCGAGCTGCGGTACTACCCGCTGGACGAGGAGCCGCCGGAGTCGCGGGTGTGTGTGGTGGCGAAGGATAACGAACGTTGATCCCCGTGCGAGATCGCAACGGGACTATAAGCCGGGCCCGACCCTTCGGAGTGGGCCAAGAGATAACCTAAGAACGAGGAAATAGCCCAAATGATGAGACAAGACAGATTTACGGAAGGCGCGCAGGAAATCCTGGCGGCGAGCCAGGAGATGGTGCGCAAAGAGCGACATTCGCAGTGGGACGTCGAGCACGTCTTGATGGCGATCTTGAGGCACGACCGTGGCATAATGCCGCAGTTGCTCGAGAAGCTCGAAGTCGATACGGCGAGGTTACGCGACGGCGTCGCAAAGGCGCTCGCGCAGACACCGAAGCTCCAGTATGACGTCGTGCAGATATACACTACGCCGCGCATCGTGCGCATGCTCGAGGCGGCGAACGCCGAGGCGGAGCGGCTCCAGGACGAGTACGTCGGCGTCGAGCACATCCTGATCGCGATCGCCGACGAGCGCGAAGGCGACTCGGCGCGCATCCTGCGTGAGGCCGGGATCGACAAGGAGCGCATCTATCGCGCGCTGCAGGAGGTCCGCGGAGGAGCGCGCGTCGACAGCCCAACGGCGGAAACGAAGTACAAGGCGCTCGAGCGCTATAGCATCGACCTGACGGAGGCCGCGCGGCTGAACAAGCTCGATCCGGTGATCGGCCGCGAGGACGAGATCAAGCGTGTGATGCAGGTGCTGAACCGCCGTACGAAGAACAACCCCGTGATCATCGGCGAGGCCGGCGTCGGCAAAACGGCGATCGCCGAAGGGCTGGCGCAGAAGATCGTGAGCGGCGACGTGCCGGAGAACCTGAAGGACAAGCGAGTGCTGGCGCTCGACATGGGCGCGATGGTGGCGGGGTCGAAGTTCCGTGGCGAGTTCGAGGAGCGGCTGAAGGCCGTGATGGACGAAATCAAGCGCGCGGCGGGCGAGGTGATCATCTTCATCGACGAGATACATCAGGTCGTCGGCGCGGGCGGCGCCGAAGGCGCTATCGACGCGTCGACGATGCTGAAGCCAGCGCTGGCGCGCGGAGAGCTGCACGTCATCGGCGCTACAACGATGGACGAGTACCGCCGGAACATCGAGAAGGACGCCGCGCTGGAGCGTCGATTCGCGCCGGTCTATATCGACGAGCCGTCGATTGAAGACACTGTCGAGATCCTGAAGGGGCTGCGTCCGCGCTACGAGACTCACCACAAGGTGAAGATCACCGATGGGGCGCTCGAGGCGGCTGCGAAGCTCTCGGAGCGGTACATCACTGACCGCTTCCTGCCGGACAAGGCGATCGACCTGATCGACGAGGCGGCCTCGAAGCACGTGATCGAGGCGCAGAGCATGCCGCTGGAAGTGCGAGAGCTGAAGGAACGCCTCGAGGAGCTTCAGCGCGAAGGGGATGCGGCGGCCGAGCGAGATGGCCCAGACGCCGCGAACTGGGAAAAGGGCGAATTGGACGCGGCCCGCGCAGACTTCGAGCGTGCCCGTGACGAGTGGCTGGACCGCGAACAGATCGAGCTGATCGTGGACGAAGACGACATCGCGGCGCTGGTCGCCAAGATGACCGGCATCCCCGTGCAGCGGATGCTCGAGGGCGAGCAGGAGAAGCTGCTGGAGATGGAAGAACGATTGCACGACCGTGTGATCGGACAGGAGGAAGCGATCCGCGCCGTGTCCGATGCGATCCGCCGCGCGCGAGCGGGGCTAAAGGACCCGCACCGGCCGATAGGTTCGTTCATCTTCCTCGGTCCCACAGGCGTAGGGAAGACAGAGCTGGCGCGAGCGCTGGCGGAGTTCATGTTTGACGACGAAGACTCGATGGTGCGGCTCGATATGAGCGAGTACCAGGAACGGCACACTGTGTCACGGATGATCGGCGCGCCACCCGGCTACGTCGGCTATGACGAAGGCGGACAGCTGACGGAAGCTGTGCGTCGTCGCCCATATCGCGTGGTGCTGTTCGACGAGATCGAGAAGGCACACCCGGAAGCATTCAACGTCTTGCTCCAGATCCTGGAGGACGGCCGCCTGACTGACGGCCAGGGACGCACGGTGGACTTCCGGAACACGGTCATCATCATGACCTCGAACCTGGGCAATGAGCAGTTCAATCGGCCCGCCCTCGGGTTTGTGCCGGCTGCCAAGCCTACGCAGTCGGAGAAAGAGCGGCAGAAGGCCGAGGTGGAGAAATCGCTGCGGCAGACGTTCCGTCCTGAGCTGCTGAACCGCATCGACGAGATCATTGTGTTCGACCCGTTGACTGAGGACGACCTGAAGCAGATCGTTGAGCTGTTGCTGAACGACGTGCGCGAACGGCTGGCCGAGCGAAACGTCGGACTGGAGCTAAGCGACGCCGCGAAGACGGAGCTCGTGCAGGAAGGGTACGACCCCGTGTACGGCGCGCGACCACTACGTCGCACGATCGAGCGCCGCGTGGCGAACCCTCTGTCGCGGCGCATCCTGGCGGGCGAGTTCCCCGAAGGGGATACAGCGTTCGTGGACTACGTCGACGGCGAGTTCGTGTTCGGGAAGGCAAAGGCCAAGGCGCCGAAGCGCGAAAAGGAGCCCGTGGCGACCGGGTAGTGTCCCCGGCGGGCGCGGACGTGGGCGGGGCCAAATGGCCCCGCCCATTCACGTCGGACTAGCGTCTAGCTGTCGTCCTCGTCATTGGCGTCGCAGCCGTCCATTGAGCAAAGGCCGCGCAGCGTGGACGAAGGGCAGATCGCGCAACGAGTGAAACTAGTACATCACCTCGCAGTTCGCAAAGGAGTCCAGCACATCATTCTGGCAGGAATCGACACCGTTGCCGCCATCGAGGGTATCTGATCCGGATTGGCCACCGACGTTGTCACCGGCGTTGTTCCCATACAGGGTGTCGTGCCGTCGCCGCCAAGAATGGTGTCGCTGCCATTCCCGCCGTAGATGATGTCATTGCCGTTG
>Ga0193739_1000522_pt1 | contig 10687 bp, 6 predicted proteins | sample L2a2metaG_FD_144926 | JGI IMG/M metagenome (GOLD analysis project Ga0193739, IMG submission 144926) | Soil microbial communities from a riparian zone of the East river system, Colorado, United States - L2a2 | ecosystem: Environmental > Terrestrial > Soil > Riparian zone | place: USA: East River...
GCGGTGGCGGTCACGACCATGTGGTCGGCGGAACGGTAGCGCAGCACCGGGGTGGCCTCGCGGGCGAAGGTGGTGTAGACGGCCTCGCCCTCGGCGCCGTCCCGCCATGGGACCACCGCGCCGGTGCCCGGGTCGACCAGCTCGACCACGACCGAGCGCTGGCCGCAGTAGTGCATGCCGCCCTCGTCGTCGCACTCGGCCCAAAGCAGCGACATGACGTCGCCCAGCCCCATGACCTCGTGCACGCTGTCGAGCCCCCAGCCGTACCGGACCTTCTCGCGGATCGCCGGCTGGGCGAGGCCGGGTTCGCCGCCGCCGAGCAGTGTGCGTACGCCCAGCGAGGAGGCGTCCGACCCGGTCAGCTCGCGGCACCGGTCGGCCAGGTAGGTGCCGAACGAGCTGGTTGCCAGCACCGCGGTCGCCTGCAGGCGCGGGATCGACCGGACGATCTGCTCGGTGGGGCGCCCGCCGATCCAGGCCAGCGCCGCGCCGATCCGCCGGAACCCGTCGGCATAGGGCAGGCCGCCCGCGACCCCCGGCAGGCCGACGAGGTGGGCGACGACGTCGTGGTCGCGGACTCCCGCGGCGTAGAAGCCGGTGGCGATCCCCTCGCGCCAGACCTCCAGGTCGGCCGCGGTCAGGGCGAAGTTGAGCGGGTCGCCGGTGGTGCCCGAGGAGGACAAGACCTGGGTGACGCTGGAGAGGGGGACGCCCTGGTGCCGGCCGAACGGCTCCCCGGGCCGTCCCTCCTCCTGGGAGGCACGGAGCTCGTCCTTGGTCGTGAACGGCAGGTCCGCGAGGAACCCGGGGTCGGCGGCCGGCGCGGGCAGCCGGGCCCCGGCCAGCTTGTCCCGGTGGAACCGCGACCGCTCGGGCAGCGCCGCCAGCCACGAGGCAACCTGTCCGGCCTGCCAGCGCAACAACTCCTCCCAGGGCATCGTCTCGAGCTCGGGATCCCAGTAGGCCTTCATCCGGTCAGCCTCCCGACCGCCTCCTTGACCGCGGCGAACCCGCCGGCAACCGGGCCGAGCGTGGTCACGACCGGTGCGCCCTCGGCGGGTGTATTCCACGCCGCCGGGTCCGCCGCCAGGGCGAGCCCCTGCCCGGCCACGGGGTCGGGCACGCAGACCACTGCCCCGCGCGGCCCGGCCGCCGCATCCGCCGCGCCACCGGCGAGCACGACCACGGGGACTGCCTGGTGGAAGCGCGCGACGTTGGCCACCGTGGTCGCCGCCGCCTGCCACGCCGCACCGGACCCCGCCGGCAGCGGCTGCTCCTCGACCAGCAGGAGCAGGTTCGCTCCGGCCTCGAGGAACGCCCGCGCGAGCGGCACCAGGTCGCCCCCGCGCCCCGGACCTGGCAGGGCGGCGGCGAGGGCGGCGGCCGCCGTGGCCGAGAGCCGCCGGGTCGCCTCGACGGCGGCCGCCACCTGGTCCCGGTCGGTGAGCAGCTCCGGGCGACCGTCGGCGGTCACGATCACGTCGGTGCCCAGCGCCTCGGACAGCGTCCGGAGCCCGTTGCAGAGCTTGGTCGGATCGGTGAGGAACTGGGGGACGGGCCGGGCGTCGATCTCCGCCGCCTGGGCCACGGCCAGGGGGCAGAGCAGCGGCGGGGCGACGGGACGGCCCCGCAGCAGGAGCTTGGCGCGCTTGCGGGCGGTCACGTCGGCACTAGGGGCGCATGAGCGGCTGGAGCGGCTTGGCATCTGGCCAGCTGCCGTAGTTGGCCAGGATCTCCTCGGGCGGCTTGCGCTGGAGCCACTCGACCTCGAATTCGGCGTAGGGCCGGCCGCGGGCCAGCCGGGCCTGGCGCTCCTCCGCCCGCAGGCGCTCGGTCTCGGGGCCGTCGACGCGGCGCCGCTCGGGGTCGTAGGCGACACGGTAGATGTGCTCGGCCGCCCACTGGGAGACGAGCCCCTTGTCGATGTCGTCGCCGACGGCCTGAGGGTCGCGCTCCAGCGGGTCGCCGTAGCCGGCCCCGCCGGTCGCGAACGCGACCGTGATCACGTCGTTCTGCATGTACGGGCGAGGCGCCCGGCCCTGGAACTCGTTCCCCCACTGGCCGCCGACGCTGCGCGACCGGAGGACCTCGGTGATGTCGAGGTCGATCGCCCGGCCCTCCCTGAGCTGCTGCATGAGGTCGGCGCCGGAGATGCTCACGCCGGGGATCGTGCACGGCGCGTAGCCGCCGAACAGGCCCTGGGGCGTCTGCACCTTGGAGTTGTCGGCGATGGACATCATGAACACCATCGGGACATGGTGGGCGACCCACAACTGGGCCGTGCCGACGCCGCCGCGGTACTTGCCGTGCCCGGCGGAGTCCTTCCAGTGCGACGAGATGGGGATGAACAGAGGGAACTCGTTCTCGACCAGCTCGGTGTCGGGGGCGCGGCCCGCCGGGCACCAGGGGAACCCGAACGCGTTCATGCCGTCCATGGTGGGCAGGGCCCCCTGCCCCTCGGTGTTGATCGAGTACGCGAGCATGTCGGCGAACGGCGCATTCCACTGCGACAGGCCGGCGAGGACGATCGCGTTGCCGCCGTTGCCCATCGATGCCCCGGCCTGGCGCCAGTGCTCGGTCGAGAACACCGCCTTGGCGAAGGTGTTGTGGACCGCGCTCATGACGCCGGTGGCGATCATGACCGAACAGCTGGTCGCCGCCCGCACGTCCGGGTACAGGCAGGTGCCGGGCTCGAAGACGAAGTCGATCGGGGCGAAGGTCCCGTTGCCGATGGGCAGGTCGTGGAACAGATACTCGTAGACGTAGTTCGCGAAGTGCCCGATGGCGGCCTGGGGATGGGCGTTGTAGGACGACGCCGTCTCCGGGCCGGTGCCGGTGAAGTCGACCGTCAGGTGGTCGCCTTCCTTGACGAGCGTCATGTAGCAGGAGCGGACCAGGCCCTGCTGGAGCCCGACGGCGTCGGCGAAGGTGACGCAGCGGTACACCCCGTCGGCCCACGTGCGGATCCGGTTGCGTGCGCCCTGCTCGGCGACCTCGAGCATGCGGCGGAACAGCGTCTTGACGTAGTCGACGCCCTCGCGCTCGCAGAACTCGACCAGGCGGCGGCGGACCCGGTCGGCGACCGTGCAGCGGGCCTTCAGGTCGACCGCGACCATTTGCGGCGCGCGGATCCCGAACGCCTCGAACATCGTGACGATGTCGTCGCGGAGCTGGAAGTTGTCGCCGATCTTGGTCGGGGGAAGGTTCAGCCCCTCCTCGAAGCGGGAGGTCGCCCCGATCGGCATGCCGCCGGGCTCGGAGGCGCCGGTCTCGGTCGTGTGGACCAGGGCCGCGGTCCAGGCGATCAACTCGCCCTGGTAGAACACCGGCATGGCCACGAGCTGGTCGGGGTTGTGGATCCCGCCGTACACCGCGTCGTTGGCGAACCACAGGTCGCCGTCCTTGATGCCCGGGTTGTCGGTGTAGTTGTGCAGGATGAACTTGATGACCAGGGGCGGGATCACGGCGTGGAGGTAGGTCCCGAGCGAGCCGTTCACCATGTCGCCGTCGGCGGTGAAGATTCCCACCAGCGAGTCGCCGGCGATCCCCATGGCGCTGCGGCAGGACCGGACGAACACGTCCATGCCCTCGTCGAGGATGTCGTTGGTGCGCTGGAAGCCGATCTCGTACTCGCCAAGGCCGAGCTCGCGCATGGAGTCGCGCTCGGCGTCGCCGAGCGGTGTCGGCTTGAGCCAGGCCAGCTTCTGCTCGAGCGTGGGGATGGCCATCAGCGGTTGCCTCCTTCGTGCTCCAGCACGCCAAGGCCGTACCGGTCGATCGAGTACCGCATGCCCGGCGGGACCACCACCGTGGTGAGCGGCGCCTCGACGATTGCCGGTCCCTGGACGCGGTGGCCGGGCCGCATCCCGTCCGCGGCATAGACCGACGTATCGGTCCAGCCAAGGCCGGGCCACCAGGCCTGGCGCTTGCCGGACAGCACCGCGTCCCGGTGTTCCAGCGGGTGCTCGGGCAGGGTCGGCTTAGGCGTCGGCACCGTCACCCTGAGCACGAAGTTGTCCAGGTACACGCCGCCGGGCTTGTTGACCACCAGCGGGCTGAACGACTCGGAGAATTCGCGCTCGAATTCGTCGTACAGCTCCTGCACGTCCTGCCGGCTGCGGAGCTGCAGCACCGGGCAGGCGGTGCGCTTCACGTTGACCTGGCCGCCGTAGAGCATGTCGAGCTCAAGGCTGAACTCGGCCTCGTCGACTGGCAGGCCCTCGGCCTTCAGGTCGGTCCTGGCCTGGTCGATCAGCCCGTCGACGACCTGGTTGAAGGTGTCGTACTCGCCGGTCAGCTCCTGGGTGATCGGGGCCATCACGATCATGCGCCGTGAGGTCTCGTAGACGTGGATGATGTCCATGATCGACGACCCGAGGGCGCAGAAGACCGGCGCCGACTGGAAGATCACAGCCTTGGCCAGGTCGCCGAGGAACCCCGACACGTGCGTCGGGCCGGCGCCGCCGAAGGCGAACAGGATGAAGTCCTCGGGGTGGTAGCCGCGCAGGTGGATCTCGCGCCTGATCGCCGAGTGCATGTTCTGGTCGACGATGCGGCGGATCAGCGCGGCGGCCTCCTCAACGCCGATGCCAATCGGCCCGGCGATCCTGGACCGGATGGCCTCCTCGGCCTTCCCGCGGTCCAGCGCAATCCGCCCGCCGTAGTAGCTGTCGGGGTTGATGTAGCCGAGCACGACATCGGCGTCGGTGACGGTCGGCTCGGCGCCGCCCTGGTCGTAGCACGCCGGGCCCGGGTCCGAACCGGCGCTGCGCGGCCCGACGTTCAGCTGGCCGCCGAGCTCGTGGTTGATCCAGGCGATCGACCCGCCGCCGGCGCCGATCGACAGCGTCTGCAGCATGGTGATGCCGACCATCCAGCGGTCGATCACCGGCCGGAACTCGTAGTTGCGGACGCTCTGGTCGACCACCAGGCCGATGTCGAAGCTCGTGCCGCCCATGTCGCCGGCCACGACGTTGTTGAACCCCAGTTCGGTGGCGAGGTGGTAGGAGCCCATCAGTCCCGACACCGGGCCGCCGTTGTAGGTGCGGCTGGCGGTGGTCTTGAACACCTCGCCGGAGCCGCCGGAGTTGTGGATCATCAGGAAGCTGCCGCGGTAGCCGAGCTCGCGGAGCCGGTCCCAGGTCGCCGACAGCTCGGTCTGCATCGCCCGCTGCAGGTAGGCGTCGAGCACGGCGGTCATGGTGCGCTCGTACTCGCCGAGCTTGGCTACGACCTGGTGCGAGAGGATCACCGGCAGGTAGCCAATGTGGTACTCCTTGTACTCCTCCCGGATGATCTCCTTCACCCGCAGCTCGTGCGCCGGGTTGGCGAAGCTCCACAGCAGCGAGACCACGATCGACCGGGCGCCGGCGTCCATGAGCACGCGCAGCTTGCGCCGCACGTCGTCCTCGTCAAGCGGGCGCAGCACCGCGCCGGTCGAGTCGACGCGCTCCTTGACACCGACGATCATGGTCCGGTTCACGATCGGAACAGGCTTGCGCTGGATGGCCAGGTTGCGGCGCTCGTCCAGGCGTCGGCCATCGGTCCACTGGGCGCCGCGGCCGATCAGGATGGCGTCCTCCTGCCCCTCGGTGGTGATCAGCCCGACCCGCGGGCCGCGCCGCTCGATCAGGAGGTTCATCGCGACCGTGGTGGAGTAGCGGACCACGTCCACGCGGGGCAGCAGGTCCCCGACCTCGATTTCGGCCTCCGCGGCGACCTCCTCGATGGCGTTCATGAAGCACACCGACAGGTCGTACGGCGTGGTCGGCGACTTGCCGATGACGCGCCGCCCGTCGAGGGTGAGCACGCAGTCGGTGAAGGTGCCGCCGACGTCGATGTCGACCGAGTTCAGCTGGCTGGCGGTCGGGGTGCTCACCGGCGCTCCCCCTCCCGGTCGGAGGCGACCAGCCGCCCCTCGGACACCCGGACCTCGCCGGCGGCGATGCGCCGCTTCAGCCGGTCGATGTCGAGCTCGATGTCGACCGTGATCGGATGGCCGGGCGGCAGGTACTCGGTCTCGATCTGCACCCCGCAGCCGGGGCAGTAGAACTCGAGGATGCGCACCCATTCGGGGTCGGGGGAGAAGGAGAAGTCGCCCTCGATCAGCGGCGGGTGGATCTCGCGCGGGTCACGGTCGTACACCAGGCAACCCTGCTTATACGGGTTGCGCGCGGAGGTGAGCTCGGCACCGCAGCGGTTGCAGCGCCAGACCTCCGCGTCCAGGTCGAGGTCGAGGTACTCGGTCATGCGCAGGCCGGGCATCCGCACGCCTCCTTTACCGGTCACCGTGGCGCAGCACGGCATCGCCGAGCTGGTCGACCTCGAGCACCCACCCAGGCGGCACCAGGCAGGTCATGCTCCCGCCGGCCGCGACCGCCGGCCCGTCCAGGCGGGTGCCGGGCGCCAGCGTGGTCCAGTCGAGGACCGGAGCGTCGACGCTGGTCCCGTCGGGCAGCAGCAGCGTGCGGGTGGGCGATGCCGCCGCCGCCGCGCCGTCGGCTCGCGGTGGCGGGCCGAAGGTCTCCAGGCGCTGGCGGGCCCGCACACGCACGACGTCGACGCGGCCGTCGCGCTCCGAGGTGTCCTTCTCAACCTCGATCTCCGCGCTGTCGGGGTCGAACCCCTCGCCGGCCAGGTCGCGCCGCGCGCTCTCGGTCAGGTCCGCGACCGCCTGGTCGACCCCCGCTTGGTCCGAGGCGTCCACCCCGAGGGTCCGTTCGTAGACGTGGACCACGTCGGACACTGCCGAGCCGAACGCCGACAGCACCGGGCTGAGGGCGAACACGTGGGCCGTGGCCATCCCCAGCCGCTCGGCCACCGGCGCGGCGAACAGCCCACCGTTGCCGCCGTAGGCGAACAGCGCGGCCTGCTCGGGCTCGATGCCCGCGCGGACGAGGGTCGACCCGACCAGCTCGGCGACAATGCCGAAGGCGGCGTCGACGATCCGCCGCGCGACCTCGGCGACCGAGGCTCCGAGCGGGTCGGCGACCCGGCGCTGCAGCACCTCGCGGGCCGCCTCGACGTCCAGGGTGCGCCGCCCGTCGAGGAACGCCCCCGGGTCCAAGTACCCGAGGACCAGGAAGGCGTCGGTGAGGGTGGCCTGGTCACCGCCCAGGCCGTAGCAGGCCGGCCCCGGGGCGGCGCCCATGCTGTCCGGGCCGAGCCTGACGCCGCCGCCTTCCGGCCGGGCGACGCTCCCGCCGCCCAGCACCGCCGAGCGCAGCAGGGCCAGGGGGGTGCGCAGCGGGATCCCGAAGATGTCGCCGTCGCGGGTGTAGCGCGGCTCGCCGGCCTCGACCAGGCTCGCCTTCGCGGTGGTGCCGCCGACGTCGAGGCAGACGACGGGCCCCAGCCCGTAGCGCCGCGCGTACCAGGCGGCCCCATGGGTCCCGAAGACTGGCCCGGACTCGATCGTGTCGACCGCCTTGGTCTTGCCGACCCGGGCGACCCCGCCGTTCGTGTGGCCGACCAGCAGCGGGCCGTTCCAGCCCTCGTCGTAGCGGAGCAGGTCCTCGGCCTTGAACAGCGACGACGCCAGCTGGCTGTGCACGTAGGCGTTGATCACCGCGGCGTGCGCGCGGGTCGTGGCGTCGCCCACCTGGGCCATCTCGCTGCCCAGCAGGACCGGCACCGCGCCGAGGAAGTGGTCGGGATACTGGCGCTCGACGGTCTTCTTGACCCTCAGCTCCGGTGCCGCGTCGGGGAAGGTGTCCAGAGCGACGCAGATGCGGCGGGCCCCGTCCTCGAACAGGCGCCGCACCCCCTCGAGCACGGTCTGCTCGTCGGCATCCTCGGGCAGTCCGATTAGGTCGTGCTCGGCGACCAGCGTGCCGACCACCGGCGAGGTGCCCTGGCCGTAGAGGTCGCGCTCGTTGCCCCGGCGCGCCAGCACGCCGAGCTTGGCGCCCTTGCGCTCGCCGATGACGTTCGAGGTGATCGTGGACGACCATCGGATCACCGACACCTGGTCCAGGAACGCGCCCAGGTCGTCGCCGAAGCCCAGCCGCCGTGCCGCCTCGGCCAGGACCTGGCGGAACGACACGGTGTAGTCGTGGGGGGTGGTGTCGACCTTGATCGCGACCAGGCTGACGCCGTCGGACACCAGCCCGTCGGTCATCGTGCCTCCGGTGTCGATGTCGACGGTGTACATCGGCGCCTCCTCGAGCTGGCCCGCGTCCCCATCGCATCCTGCGCGCCGCCCATGCGCCCGTCCATGTGCCGTTCCCACAAAATGCGGGGCGCTGGTCTGTTACGCTCCAACAAGGTGCGGGGAAGGATGTCGCGGAAGGATGTCGCGGAAGGACGTCGCGATGGTCGTCGAGACGGACGAGCGCCGGGTCCTGGCCCTGGTGCGAGTCGGCCGGGCGATGAGCTCGACCGCCGACTACGAGCAGGCCCTGGCCACGCTCATCCAGACCATCAGCGAGCTGCTGGACGCCGAGTCCGCCGGCTTCATGCTCTACGACCCCGAACGGTCGGAGCTGGTGCTCCAGCAGCCGGCGTTCGGCATCGACGACCCGGAGAAGATCGCCGCCTATCACGTGTCGCTGCGCGAGGGCGGCAACGCGGTGCGGGTGTTCCTGTCCCGGTCTCCCTACATGTCCAACGACGCCGGGCGCGACCCCCGCCTCATCCGGCGCTTCGTGCGGCTGTTCCATACCCGCAACACCATCTCGGTGCCCTTGGTCGTCGAGCACCAGGCCATCGGGGTGTGCCACGCGATCAACAAGCGCGGCGGGCCGTTCACCGACGAGGACATGCAGCTCCTCAACCTGGTGGCGCCGCTGCTTGCCGTCAGCGTCCAGTCCGCGCGCATGTTCCGCGACGTCCGCGAGCAGCGGCGCCAGCTCGAGCGTGCGATCCTCCTCCAGCGGGAGCTGTCATGGACCGCGTTCGACGCCCCGGGCATGGCGTCCCTCACCGACCGCCTGGCCACGCTCGTCGACCGACCGGTGATGGTCCTCGACCCGGCGGTGCGCCCGCTCGCGACCGCGGGCTGGCCAGAGGCGCCGCAGCCGGGTGAGGACTGGCTGGAGGGCAGCCACGGCGAGAGCTGGTGGCGGCACCAGGCCGGGCGTGACGGCCGCCCCGCGCTGACCCCGATCGGCGTCGGCAACCACTTCGGCGGCTATCTCGCGGTCCTCGACGCCGCCAAGCCGCTCGACCAGATCGACGCGCGGGCGATCGAGCATGCCGCGTCGATGTTCGCGCTGGAGATGCTGCGGGAGCGCACCGCCTACGAGCTGGAGTCCCGGCTGAAGGGCGACCTGCTGCGCGAGCTGTTCAGCGGCGCCTACGGCGACGAGCGGGACGCCCACCGCGTGCTCGCCGACTTGGGCTACCGCACGATCGGCCCCTGCCGGGTCGCCCAGCTGCACGTCAGCTGGCGCAGCCCCACCGAGAGCCGGCAGGCCCGCTGGACCGATGAGGTCCAGGACCCCCGGACGCGCCTGTACCCGACCCTCCAGCAGCTCTGCGTTCAGACGGTCGGGGACGGGGTCGTGGTGCCCTGGCGCTCGGGCTTTCTCCTGCTGCTGCCGGCGGCGGTGGATGACGCCGAGCGGGACCTCGAGCTGGCCGGCGAGCTGCTCGCTCGCAGTCGCGAGGCCGCCGACGCCATCCGCCCGGGCGTGCGGGTCCACCTTGCGCTCGGCTCACCCGTGCGCACGGCGGCCGACCTCGGGCAGGGGATGCACCAGGCCGAGCAGGCGTCGGCGGCCGCCGCGACCCTCGACATCGTCGACCGGCCCGTCGTCTTCGAGCACCTCGGCGTGTACCGTGTCCTGCTCGGCGGCGGCGGGTCCCGGCATCACCTGGACTTCGTCGACCACGCCATCGGCCCGCTCGAGCGCTACGACGCCGAGCACGGCACCTACCTCGTCGCCACCCTGCGCAGCTACGTGGACGCCGACTACAACGCCGCCGAGGCGGCGCGACGGCTCTACGTCCACGCCAACACGCTCGCCTACCGGCTGAAGACGATCCGCCGCCTGCTCGGGGGCGACCCTTGCCGGGGAGAGCTGCGCCTGCAGGTCGAGCTGGCGCTCAAGCTGCGCGAGCTCCTGCGCCTGTCGGCCGCCGGGTGGTGATCCCTTCCGGGGCTCGACGAACCGGTCAGTGCGGTGGCCCGATAGCTCCCGCAGTTCGGTGACGGGTCGGGCCGGCGGGTCGCGGTGACCGACCCGGCCACAGGCGAGACCATCGACGAGGTCCCCGAAGCCCGTGAGGTGCCAGAAGTCGGTCGGTTGTCATGCTGCGCGTTCGTATTCGTGGACGAGGCCGCCGAGGACGTCACGGCGGTGAGGTTGCCGCGCTGCGGCTGACGAGAGCACCATCAGATCAAGGACGCGGCGCAGCGCCAGATAGACGAACGACCAGACCACCAGCACCTCCAACGGGACGGCAGCACCCGTCGCGCACCATAGCCTGCGACCACGTCCTTGCCTCTGAGGGGAACCCGACTTCTGGCACCCCACGGGCATGGATGCGGTCTTTGCCGACAGCTACGGCAACCTGCTCAACCTCCACCAGGACTGACCGAGGCACAACTGCCATGCCGCAGCCGGCCAGTTCCAGCCACCTGGATCTCCCCCACCAGGGGGAGCAGGGGCGCCGATCTCCCCAGCGTGGGCGATTACGCGGTCCCGGGTCGGCTGCCAGCCTCACCCCAGCGGGCCCAGACCGG
>Ga0193739_1000523_pt1 | contig 10684 bp, 9 predicted proteins | sample L2a2metaG_FD_144926 | JGI IMG/M metagenome (GOLD analysis project Ga0193739, IMG submission 144926) | Soil microbial communities from a riparian zone of the East river system, Colorado, United States - L2a2 | ecosystem: Environmental > Terrestrial > Soil > Riparian zone | place: USA: East River...
ACGGATACAGTCGTTTAACGCAAGTCTTTTTCCTTGCAAAACTTGATCAAGAATATCACTTACATCAGATTTCTGGACCAACTCTTGTGCAAAGAAGTTCATGAACTATATCTTTCATGACGATTATTAACGATATTTATTCTTTACAAACATTGGAAAAAAGTGAAGATTTTATAGCCGATACGGCCATCATCTAAACAATTTGTTACAAAGTATTGCAGGTAGTTCAAATGCATTAGAGAAAGTAATCCATGGTGAAGAACTATCATTCAATGATGGTATGGAATTAATAAAAAATGAAAATGTCTTTACTTTGGGCGCCGCTGCAAATTTAATAAAAAAAAAACTAACAGGTAACACCATAACTTTTGTTGCTTCGTACTATCTGAACTATACCAATGTTTGCGCTGCAAGTTGTCCTCTTTGTGCCTTTTATAGAAAGGGAACTGAATCTGATTCGTACACCTTAACAATCGAACAGATCCTGTCAAGAGCAAGAATTGCAATTAACGAGATGAAAGCAACAGAGCTTCACATAGTTGGAGGGTTCCATCCAAAATTAGGACTAGACTATTACGAAAAAATGATAAGGGAAATTAAGAACGAATTTCCCTCAATAACAGTTAAAGCACTTACTCCAGCTGAAATTCATTTTATCTCTCATATTACCAAGAATTCCGTAAAAGAAGTACTTTCTAGGCTAAAAGATGCAGGACTCGATGCTCTACCAGGAGGAGGGGCAGAGATATTTAGCAAGGATATAAGGGATATTATTGTGAGAGGCAAATGCTCCGGAGATGAATGGCTCAATACAGCGGGTATCGCACATGAGATGGGAATAAGATCAAATTGCACAATGCTCTTTGGCCATATCGAAGAACCTCAACATATTATTGATCATTTAATTAAAGTTCGAGAATTACAAAAGAAAACTGGAGGTCTTATTACTTTTATACCATTGAAATTTAGCCTAGACAATACAGAACTTGAACAAAAGGGATTGATTGAAAAAGAAAGTTCTTCGATATATGATTTGAAAGTAATTGCTCTATCAAGACTCATGCTCGCTAATACAATGAAGAATATTTCTGTATATTGGGTTGCACTAGGAAAGAAATTAGCTCAGGTTGCGTTATCATATGGAGGAAACGATCTTGTTGGAACCGCCTTCTCAGAAGAGATTTTTAAGGCCGCCGGAAAAACTACAGGAACCTCTATTCAGGAATTAGTATCGTTGATTAAAGATGCAAAATATAATCCACTACAGAGAGATACATTTTTCAATATTTTGAAATCTGCTACATGACTGTTGTTCATTAGTGGTATCTTTGAATTTTTTGATCGTTACTATCCACGAACAATAATTCATCATACGAAAGTATATTGCTACCCTTAGCCTTTTGCAGCAGTGTTATTATGGAATTCTTTCCCTCTTGACCCATGTCAATAGTAAGATCATTTACGTACATCTTGACAAATTTTTCGATTAATGACTTAGAATTACCTCTCCCAAATTGCATTGAATATTCTAAAGCATCATCCAAATGTTCGAGTCCATATTTTATCGAATTCTTAAAAAGCTCATCAAACTTGATAATTTCTTCAATAGTCAGAGATCGTTTACTTATAACGTTGATTCCTAATGGGACAGGCATTCCATTAGTAAGATCGTGCCACCATCGTCCAAGGTCCAATATTTTCTGGAATTCACTTCCAAATGAAATTTGTGCTTCATGAATAATTAGACCAGCATCAACAAACCCAGATAAAATATGCTTTGGTATTTCACTAAAAATGAATTCAATCCCATTAAATTTCCCTATGGCCAGATTTAGTAGTAGATTTGCCGATGTCATTTTGCCCGGAATTCCGATCTTGTACTTGTTCAGCTGTTTTAATTCGATATTCTTTTTCGAAATTACAATGGGGCCATAATTGATTCCAAAACTTCCCCCGCTATTCAGAATGACGTAATCCTTGATGAACGCATAAGCGTGAGCTGAAATTGCCGTGATGTCTAGGTCATGGCTGATTGCACGCTTGTTCAGCTTCTCTATATCTTCAATGACATGTTTTATTTCGAAATAGGGCGAACTAATCTTACCTGATGCAATCCCATAAAACATAAAAGCATCATCCGCGTCAGGGGTATGTCCCAGCGTTACTTGTTTCATAGAAAAGTGAATATTCTGACGATATTTTTATTTTACAGTATTAGAGTCCTGGGAAGTAAGAAAATGTCGAAATACAGTGTAGCAAGATGGCTGATAGCGAGTATCTGTGTATGTTCTTATCAATGCCTTGCAATACACTTCAGTTTGATCTAGTTTCTTAGTAAATTAAGGAAGATTTAATAATGCTGGATAGATTTTTTGTGGTTTGTAAGATGCCAAAATTCAAGTCAACGCAGGATATCTTGAGAATTATAGGAAATAAGGAACAAATTCGTAATTTCGGTGTGATTGCTCACGTAGATCACGGAAAGACTACTATGAGTGATAGTTTATTGGCTGCATCAGGAATTATTTCTCCTTCAGTTGCTGGTCAGGCCTTAGCACTTGATTCAATGAAACTAGAACAAAATAGACAAATGACAATTAGAGGGGCTAATGTAACCCTATACTATGAACTAGAAGGCAAAGAATATGTGATTAATATGATTGATACTCCTGGACATATCGATTTTACAGGAAGAGTTACCAGAGCACTAAGGGCTATTGATGGAGTAGTTGTAGTCTCAGATTCTGTTGAAGGAATAATGACTCAAACAGAAACTGTGACGAGACAAGCTCTTGAAGAGCGAGTTAGACCAGTACTTTATATCAATAAAATAGATAGACTCGTCAAAGAGTTAAGATTAGATGCCCCAGCGATGCAGAAATGGCTTTCAAACATTATTGCAGAATTTAACAAGTTAGTCGATATCTATGCTGAACCTGAACTGAAAGAGAAATGGAAGGTAAGTATTCAGGGAAATAGCGTAGCATTTGGTTCGGCAAAGGATAGGTGGGGATTTAATTATAATATTGCTCAGAGAAATGGGGTTGGTTTCAAGGATGTTTATGACGCGTACAATTCTGATGACCAATCCTTGATAAAGACACTTTCGGAAAAAGCACCGCTACATGAAGCTGTGCTCGGAATGGTCGTACAGCATCATCCACCTCCTCATGTAGCACAGAGATATAGAATACCGAAAATATGGCCGGGTGATCTTGATTCTGACATTGGAAAGTCTCTTGTATCATGTGATGATAAAGGACCAATTCTAATGATGGTTACCACAATCAATGTGGATCCACAAGCTGGCAGGATAGCTACAGGCAGATTGTTTTCAGGTACAATAAAGGATGGAGATGAAGTTTATTTAATTGACGGGAAAAGGATGGGAAAAGTTCAATCAGTAAACATCTACATGGGTAACACTCGTGAGTTGGTGAACATGCTTCCAGCAGGTAATATCCCGGCTTTACTTGGAATAGATCATGCAATTGCAGGGGAAACATTTTCATCCATTAAGAATGTGCCTCCATTTGAATCAATCAAGTATGTTTCAGAACCTGTTGTTACTATTGCAATAGAACCAAAACATCCCAAAGATCTACCTAAATTGGTTGAAGCATTAAGGAGAATAACTGTTGAAGATCCAAACCTTATAGTAAAAATCAACGAAGAAAGTGGTGAAACATTACTTTCGGGTATGGGTGTACTCCACCTTGAGATTGCTACATCTCTGATACTAGAAACAGGTCTGGAAATTACTACAACTCAGCCTCTTATCAATTATCGTGAAACAATACGCAATAGTGCTGGGCCTATTATGAGTAAATCTCCAAATAAACACAACAAGATTTTCATGAGAATTGAACCACTAGGAGAGGAAATTATTGAATTAATTAAGAATGGCCAAATTCATGAGGATTTGGAAAGAAAACAGATGGCAAAATTATTACGGGAAAAAGGTTGGAGCGCAGACGAAGCAAAGAAAGTTTCTGCTGTTGATATCAGCGGGAATATTCTTGTTGACGAAACTAAGGGTGTTCAATTTATTCAGGAATCGATGGATTCTATAAGATCGGGTTTTGATGATGTAATACACTCAGGTCCTATTGCTCATGAAACAGTTCGTGGAGTAAAATTTGTTCTGCATCATTTTGTACCCCACGAGGACCCTGCTCACCGTGGTCTCGCACAATTAATGCCAGCAACAAGACGAGCTATGTTGGGATCAATGCTCTTAGCGGATCCAGCATTACTAGAACCAATTCTCGGTATGGAGATAAAATGTCCACAGGAGCAAATCGGAACAGTAGCTGGGATCTTGTCCGGAAAACGTGGAAAATTATTGAACGTAGAACAGAAGGGAGTAATTACCATTATACAGGGTGAAGTTCCTGCATCCGAGACATTTGACTTGTCTGAGGTAATGCGTGGTGGCACTGCTGGAAAGGCCCTATGGAATACATATTTTAAGACTTGGCAAGTTGTCCCACAATCCATACTCAAAACACTTGTAAATGACGTTAGGAAGAGAAAGGGTTTGAATCCAGAACCACCAACTGCCGATGAATTCGTAGATAAGGAATAGGCAAGCGCAAAAAATTCCCTACTTTTTCTCTAATGAGATAATTTCAATAATCTAGTTTTTTTATATAAAATTCGATATTTGAGGATGTAGAATTTATATGCTAGACCCAAATATGATATAATAATTACAAAGAGGTGTAAAACACGATATTTAACAAGGAATCATGTAGGTCATGTGGAAAGATTCTAGTGCCAATCTCAATGTGCAATTATTGTAAAGAACATGTTTCATGGATTTGCAATAAATGTCAGCGAGTAGAGGATGTATCTCATAAACATGACAGGACACGTGAATCAGATGAAGACACCTATTTGAATTTCAGAGATCCAATTGAAAACGGTATAGTCCATTTAGTTAGCAATCACAAGTAATGCATTGTCATAAATTAGATGCATAGACATGTTGTCTTTATTCATTCTTTTTATGGTCTTGCATCTTTTTGGAATTAACTGGACAGCTATCCCTTTCCACTTCTACATAAATCTTGGATGATGTTTTCACATCGATTACTGATTTGATTCGTTCTTCAATTGTATCTATTACCTGCTCAATTTGATCTGTATTTATGTTATCTACGATACTCACTTCCATTGCAACAAGGACATCATTGGGACCAAAATGCATGGTTCTGAGTGTAATCACTCTGTTTACCTCAGGAATCTTTGACACTGATTCTATAATTTTAACATGATCCTTCTTAGACATTGCTTCCCCAATAAGAAGAGCTCTATTTTCTTTTGCCAAAAAGAATGCAAATAACATTAGAACTGCACCTATAGCTATAGAAGCAAAAGCGTCATAGATTATATTATTGGTAACATCAGACAAATAGATCCCTATAGCAGCTATAGCTATTCCAAGTAACGCCGCTGAATCCTCAACCATAACGGTAAGAACGGTGGGGTCTTTACTTTCTTGAAATTCTGTAAATAACCTGTGCAGATTTACTTTTTCTCCTCTCGCTTCAATATTACCCCTAAACAAATTGAAAGCAATACGCAGGGCATTACCTTCAAAAATGGCCGATATTAAGAGTATTATGTAGCTCACATTGGTATTTACAATTTGATGTACAGGATCGAAAATTGAAGCAAATCCTTTTTCAAAAGATAGAATTCCAGAAATGCCAAATAATAAGGTTGCAACAATAAATGACCAAAAAAATTGTTCCTTTCCATATCCAAATGGATGTCTTTCTGTGGGTACTCTAGAACTTGTCTTGATTCCAATTAGCAATAATACCTGGTTAAAAGTGTCAGAAAAAGAATGATATGTTTCTGACCACATTGCACTACTATTAGTTAGTAATGCTGCAATTAGTTTTGCAATTGCTATACCCAAGTTACCAAATAGTGCAGCGTACACAGCCTTCTTGGAAGTTCCGACCAAAAATTACTCTCCTATTCTCCTTCTATTATCTCATGGGAAATTAGCGAGAACCTATCTCCTTCATAAAAATATTCGGGTCAAGTTTGGAAAATTCCTTCAAATTTATCCTCTCTCCTTTCGACATTATTTCTCTAACCTTCTTTCCAGCAGTAGGTTCATTCCACCACTTCTCACCGAACCTATTGGTTAGGTACCGTTCTAATTCTGCAGCTCGAATAGCAGCTATCATATAACTTGGTACATACATTATTGACTCTGGAAGAATATGATGTAACATCCAATATTCTCCAGGTACTTCAAGACCCATATACTTTTTGATTAACTTTTCATAAGACCTACTTGCTTGATAGATTGTAAGATTTTTTTTCCAAAATTCCATTTTCATTAATGAATTTGCCGCATAAAAAACGACAAAAAATAATTCCATGAATTTGTTTTTCCAGACGAGTTCACTTAGTACCTTGTCGTTTGTGATTCCAATATCCTTCAAATATAATGGGTTTCTCGTCAATCTCTCAATTAGTATAGAGAATATTTCAGCTATCCCCATTGAAAATTTGTATTTTTCCCAATAGCTCAATTCCGGGTCTATTGAAGAGGCATGTATCGCATGTCCAGTTTCATGATAGCAGCTTTGCAAATTAAAGTAAGGACTTTCACTCTTGTACAAGACCCTTATATCATCAGGAATTTTTACAAAGAAGCAAATCGGTGATGGATATTTGTTTGGCCTGTCATACGTATCAAAGTCTATTTTTGAAAAATCAAATCCAATGGAGCCTAAAGTCCTCTTGACTTTAACGACAGGATTAATTTTGGAAAAATATTTCTCCATACTCTGGAAGATTCTGTTGCGAAAAAAATAAAAATCATCATAATATTCAGGATCCTTTCCAATAAGCTCGGTACCAAATTTTAATTCACTCCTGAATGGTGCTGTTGCGCGTTGTCCCATATCCGAAACCAAACTCTTGAGTTTGGATAGAGTTATTTTTTCACTAATCAGATAACCATCCAAGGGGGTAAATGATCCTTTTGAATTTTCTTCGATCTTGTCAGAGAAACTAGAATAAATTTTTCTGATTTTTTTAAATCGCAAATTAATTACAGGAGCAATATACTTTGTCTTCTTGACAAATTCGTCAAAAACAACTCTTCTTTTTTTGTGGTCTTTTTCAAAGCTATTAAACTGTCTCCATGTGTTCCAGTTAACCTGCTTTCCATTATACTTGAAATCTCTACTTCTTATCTTGGTACCTCTTAATTCGTGCAATTTCAATTCAAGGGGTTTTGTTAAAGCATTAGAGATGTTTTCTATTGAAGACAGCATCAATATCCTCGGTTCAGAAAATGATCTTACGAATATCTCTGAGATCAAAAAGTTCATCTTGGACAAGTTTTCAATATTTTTTTTATCATACTCATAGCCTGCAAATTGTAAATATTGTTCATTGGTTTCGGCACTATACAGTGTCTCATCCATCTTACACCATTCCTTTAGATTCAATTGAGATAATTCTAGACTAAAAGATATTTAAGTTGGTTAATAAATCGCACACAAAAAAGCAATTTGTATATTGTTGAGATAGTATGATAGAAAAAAATACTAGAAGTATGTGTGAACATGTTTAGAAAATATTACTAGCAGGTTATTCAAATATGACACTTTGATTTAACGTCTACTGATTAGTCTAGATGTTATGACTAGCTTTTCAAACCAGTGGAATAAGGAGGCCAAAAAGGACCCTTCTGAAAAGATTAGGGAGAGTTTGAGGACGCAAAAACCTCTAAAACCGACTATGGAAACAGCAAAGAATAGACTGGGAATTCAAACACAAAAATTAGACACACTTTTGGAAAAATTAAAATCTAAAGACAGAACTCTTTTTGATCAAATTGTTACTCATTTACAAAATCATGATAGTCAGCAGAGTAAGATGCTTTCTAATGAACTCTCACAAGTTAGGAGAACAATCAAGACTATTTCGCAATTAAAAATGTCACTTGAGCAGGTTCATATGAGATTAGAATCTACTATAGATATCGGAGATGCTCTAACAGCATTAAAACCAGCTGTTGGAACACTTTCAAAAGTAAAAACAGGACTAACTGGGTTAATGCCAAACGTTGATACGGAGCTGGGGGAAATTAGTGATGTCTTTAGCGATATTATGGTAAATGCCAATAGCACTTCTGATATAGGCTTTGCGCTAAATCCTTCAGGAGGAGATATGAATAACATACTTGCAGAAGCAAGCATAGTGGCAGAACAAAGGGTTACCGACAACTTTCCAGATGTACCTATGGGTACATTTAACAGGAATTCTAGATCCTCAATTGGAGAACATACAGAGTAATTACTCCTTCTAATTTTTCGAAATTGGCGAGTATACATCAAAGATAACAAATGAATGCTACGAAAGTAAAAGTATCACCAAGTAGAGGATCAATAATAATTTCCACATTTCAGTCTAGAAAATCAGCAAGTAAGATTGCGAAAGAAATGATTTCAAGAAAGCTGTGTGCATGCGTAAACATTATCAAAATAAATTCATTTTATTACTGGAAGGAGAAGATACAATATGATAATGAGTATCTTTGTTTTTTTAAAACTGTTTCATCTGCCAAACTAAAAAAAGAATTAAAAAAGATGCATCCGTACGAAGTACCTGAAATTATTGAAGTTAAAATTGATAGCATCGACAAAGAGTACCTTGGATGGTTAATCGGTTAGGTTTCTTAGTGTTTATCTGTCAATGTCAATATGTTATCTTATTGCAAATCTAAGAAGTCCTATGACTCCTCCTAAGGAAGAAACTCTAAGTCCAATGTCGGTAGAGGCGTCTACTCCATATATTTTTCCTCCAATAGTCTCGGTAGAATTCAATAAATTTATGAATTCAACTTCATTGAGCTTTTCTAAAATAGAGTTAGAATAAATCAAGCTTTCTATTGATTTGTTTCTAATTGCATCCCTTACTTCATTAACTCCAATGGCATATTTAGGCTCACCTCTGTGAATGAGATAAATTAATTTGTCCAGTAAAGACGAGACTATTCCAATCTTACTTGCCTTTAATAGCTCTTTTAGAGATGTGGATCGTAGAGATACAAAAATGCCATCCTCACCGGCCACGTCTATTCCTTCCAGGACTGTAATCGTGTCATTGATTTCTTTAGAAAGAAAGTTGAAAAATCTCCTCTTGGTTTCTCCTGGACCAAATAGAACTAGCATTTGTTTTTGTGAGTGTAAATTAGTAACACTCTTAATCCCCGTGAGTATTTCCTCAAAGAATCTGTCTATATTTGCATTTATCTTTCTAGCGCCTTGAAACCTTTTTCCACTTTGACCTGAATAAATATTCGGTAAAATCTTTACATGAGTACCCGTTACTAATGCTACGGCAGCTTCCTGAATATCAATTGAAATTAGAAGGTAGATTGTATCGTTGCCCGAATTCTTTAATATATCACTTTGAATTTTCTTCCACTGTTTTTTTTCTAAAATTATCATATCATCTACTTTGATTGATATAGAATGATGAACGCCCTTTGGAACTAATTCGTTGTCACTATTTAATATAGTACCTCCAATTCTTATTCGATCAACAGTACCATCAAAATTGATGTTCTCAATTCTTAGTAATATTCTTATTTTTACTCGCTCGCCTTTATCAGGTCTTGAAAATTCAGCTCTCTGTTTAATGGATCTTGTGGTATCTGTGATAATGTTATCGTTTATTTCAATTATTCTTCTTAATGTAAATAGATCGTCTAGGTCTTCTGGGATTATTGCTTTAGATTTTTCAGAATGCTTTGAATCCCGTACAATCATCTGAACTATTATTCACATTATTTTTAATTATTGAGCGGATCCAGGGTTCAATTTCGAGTCGTTCTTGATTTCGTTACTATGCTTTGAAGATTCAAGGTAACTGTTTACCCATTCTTGAGTTATTACTCCCGATTCAACAAGATTCACTAGTGCATTAGGTGATGCCTCTCCAGTTACCTTTCCATTTTTCCTTCTAGTTTGTCTCCATTTGAGACTTGTGTTTCCACTTTTTGAAGAATAAATAATCCCAAGCACTTCTTTGGCGTTTACGAACGTCATTTCACGAATTTTCTTAAGCGTCACCTTATCCGCTGCTTCAATATAAATCGCCCCAGGCCCTTCTTCTCGTTCAGGAAATATTTCAAAATCATACATGTAACTTTCCGTTATAAAGGATCTACACGTACTTACAATTATAAACCTCCTAAAACTTTCAAGCGAACAAGGTGCTTCTATTAGTACCAATGTCTTCATAGGAATAGTTGCTATTTATCAAGTTTCTGACAAGTTATTTCGGCCGCCTAATATTTCATCTTAGTAAATCACTTACAGATTGGTTTGTATGCTTGATCCTAGAGAAAATATAATTGCTTAATTTAAGTCGGACAAACTCCTAACTCAAGATCTACTTCATATTGTCTTCAGTAGGGCTATTCCGTCATTGTTTGTCCTTTACTATTACGCTTGAGGAGACTTAAAAGTTAGATTGTATTTGTGCCGAAAGGATGGCAATTTCAAATTTAGACTTTACTTTGAACTTGCATCAGACCATAAATAGCTAAAGTATTCCTTCGCAAATCCTGTCAAACCGATATGATTCGCCCAAATTGCGATTGGCTCTACAGCTCCCTTTTCATTTCTTCCATTTCCAA
>Ga0193739_1000524_pt1 | contig 10665 bp, 11 predicted proteins | sample L2a2metaG_FD_144926 | JGI IMG/M metagenome (GOLD analysis project Ga0193739, IMG submission 144926) | Soil microbial communities from a riparian zone of the East river system, Colorado, United States - L2a2 | ecosystem: Environmental > Terrestrial > Soil > Riparian zone | place: USA: East River...
GACCTCTCATCTCTGGCGAAAGAGAACCATTAGCTGATGTAACAACTACAGATAAAGAAGTCAAAGTGATATTAGAAATGCCAGGTGTTAGTAAGGAAAGTATCAAGATAAATGCTTATGATAACTCGGTTGAAGTAAAGAGCGAACATCCACAGAGGAAGTATCATCGTGTCATTGAGATACCTCCAGAGGCAGATACTGAAACAGTTAAATCTACATACAAAAATGGCATACTTGAAATAGTCTTCAAGAAAAAAGAGCAAACAAAACCTAAAGGCAAAGAAGTAAAAGTTGAGTAGAACAAAGTAAAATGGAATAGAAATTCTTCTTATTTTTCGAAAGACAGTGTGCAAAAGAAATAAGCAGTCGAACGACAATATCTATACATAAAAAATAGAACACAAAAATGTAAGTATAATAAAATGCAGATTATTATCAGATGCAGAAAGATAAAGAAGGTGGATAAATTTATGGATTATTCTAGAAAAGATGTCCGCCTCTGATGGCAGCAACAACAGGAAGATAACTTTTGAGGAAATAGCTCCTGACTGGTCCAAACGACTAAATATATTGACCACCGCGAAAGGTATTTCCTATGAAAAATATACTATGTACTCTGATATCAGTGACTACAAGAAATGTATTGTTGGAGCAGCATATGGATATAGTCCATCGTACGTTCTTTATGGAACCATTAACCATTGTATGAAATGTACTGGGTTTAGTCATGACTTTGCATATGCTGCTAAAGCTTATGACTCAGACAAACTTATAGATACAAAACAGAAATTAACAGAACATTGGAACGAAGTACATATCGCTATTACCAAGAGGCTACGTCGTGATGCAGAGGGGCATAAGAGTGAAAAACATACAGGGTGGAATGGAGATACAATGAATATCTAGAATATCATGATGCACCATTACAATTGTATTTTATATTTTATTGTCGCTAAGGTAGACTAGTCATTCAATAGAATTCCTGTATTATATTTGGTTTTGACTTGTAGGTATATGGATTGGACATTTCAATCGCATATCATAATAAGGATATAGTCCCAATATAATTGACTTCAAGACAGTGACATACAACGAAGACGATCCCTTCTCGCAATGGTCTGATTTAATACACAAATCAGTATATTCCATCGACGGAAGAAAGCTTGGTTTTCTTAGGAAGGTCTTGTCTGATTACATGTTTATCAGCAGCGGGATTATTAGCCTAACAAAATATTTTGTGCCCATCTCACTTGCAGAATCAATAGGTAAAAAGGGGATCACATTGGGAATCACCTCATATGAGGCACATTCAAAATACTCTTACTCGAAAATGAAAAATACCCTAACTAGTTTAGGGATAATGCCAAAATCTGTAGTACAACATCGACCACTATACGATAGATTTTTGACTCTAAGGTACAAGATTACAAGAAATAGATTAGCGGCTGCCACTGCTTTTGTTTCAGGAATTCTTTTCATTATTTCAGGATATCACGCAAATTTGGATATATATTATATAATAAGAGACCAGATTGCAATAAATACACCTAAAGAACTGTGGTCATTTATTTTAGCTCCAATTGAAATTTTGGCTTTCATGGCTCAGCTTGGAGGAATTGCAGTATTGATGGGGGCTGCTTTATTTATTCTTAATAGAGTCAATATAGGAAAATTCCTAGTTATTATAGGAACGGGCCAGGGAATATTCACAATCGGGTTGCGAATGATGTCTGAACTATTATCAGGAAAGCTGTTATCTTTAGAAAATAACTATATCATTTGGCTCACATCTTCTGCAGTTGGTTTTGGCATATTATTTGCTGTAATCTCCCAATCTATTTCAAAAGGAGAAAGTAAAAGTCTAGCATCCAAGGCATTGAAATTTGTCCTGAGAAAGGGAAAGAATGAACAAGATGGTCGAATGGATAGCCAATAATAATCACTTAGCAGATGTGAATATGAGGAAATCGTAATTGATTATGACCTGCAAAAATAGTAGAACTAGTCATCAATTTATTATGAACAAATGTTAGTGGTACGATTGTTTGCAACTAAGGTAAAATGGAATAGGTAGAAACAAGACTATGAATTCAGCGTATGACATGGTAGATCAATAAATAAACAAATTGAGTATCAAAAGTTCTAAGGTATCTAAAGAATAGGTTAGTAAACTGTTCCGGTCGCCTTGGTGACATCAGCATCACTTTGGTATTGTCAAGCTATATATTCTGAAGTGTCGACAATACATTCTTACTTTCAACATCATTTCTAGTCCATTGTTGTGCTTGCTGTTTATCTTCTCTTTATCTACCAGAAAATCTATATCTTTTAGAATTTGAGCAAGAGCCGCAGCTTTTGGATAATCCTGTACATTTACTTCCTTTCTCTAACCTTTTCCTCCTGATTTCTCGCTTACCCGTGGGAAGCGTAGACTCGGTACCCTCACGCAATTCATCAACGAGTCTCCTGCGGATTACATAAATGCAAAACATACCATGGGATGTAACATTATAATAACAATGCTAGCTATTGCTTTAAGATGATATGTCATGGGCAGAGGACGCAAGATAATGACAAGCATTGCCATTTGGATAGCAATGTTAGTTGCGAGAAGAGTAATAAAGAAAATAGATAGACGAAGATAAGTTGTTGTCATTAGTCTCAAGTACAAACTTGATACAGTGAGGCGACTCTATAGTTGCAAAAGTAATAAAGATAGGACATGTATGATGTGTCATCCTGGCTCCATAACTCTGTTACACCTGGTCTTATTGCTTCTTAATCACTGACGTTTTTTTAATGATTATTTGATGTTCTTTGGGCCACCTGTATGGAGAACAGGGAATGAATTAAGACATTTCCAGTGCTGATTATTGGAGAATATTCTATTATTCTTTATGGTGTACATTAGTTACTGAACACCAAAAAATGCAAAATATTATTTGTTATAATGGACCTGAGGTTAAAGACGGACAAGGATCTAAAGAAGATATCAAAAAAGGATATAATCTATGGATTGATGTAGTGAATCCTACAGAATCAGAACTCTCTAATCTTCAACAATCTTTTAGTCTTGATGAAAAAGCGTTTGAAACTTATGAAAATAAATGGAATGCAAGGATTTGATTTGAATAATATCCATTCAATACCGCAGGGATTCACAATATTGCTGATAGTGATGACAATGATTCCGATAGCTCTATTCTACATGTTTTGGAAGAGGCAATGGATTTCCTTCCCAGGGAGTATTCTGCGCAAGAACAATAGTAATAGTAACACAAACAAAAGTAATGATTAATGAACTATGGTTACAACAGAAGCCGTAATTGAATACGAAGTGAATACGAACAATAATCCGCAGATTAAGAAAAATAAATTGCTGCCGGAGCTTGCTCGGAATTACAATTAGAAAACATAGGTTCACCATTTTTTACTTGATGTATATTTTTGTGCTACAGACAATTGCCTATTGCATGGTTTCAATCTCAGATATCAGATCCCATATCGAATGTTGTCTGTTTTCTGGGCTAAGATCAACCATCTTTAAAATACATTGATCCAATTGTGACGATATCGAAGGATTGTATTTTGAAGGAGGTTCTACTGCCTTTCTGCTCATATTAGGTTTAGCCGGATCATATGGAGGTGGACGTCTCCTTGTAATCAACTCATAGAATATGATCCCAAGAGAAAAAATGTCGGCGCGTCCATCAATCAGTTTATCATTGTTATTCACTGTTGCAAACCATTGTTCTGGAGAACAATAATCAGGAGTACCACCTATGTTTCCTTCACTTAATACAGCAGTTAGTTCTAATGATCTTCTATCAATATCTGTTGTCGACGTAGTAGTCGTGCCGGCAGCAGAAATAGGAGCAGCAGAATCCTCTAAATCTTTCGCGAAAGGTTCTGCAATTTTTACAAGACCCCAATCAGCAATTTTAACTGTTGATTTTTTAGCGTCTGTGAACATGATATTACTTGGTTTTAGGTCTCTATGGTAAATATTGGAGCTATGCACTTGAGCTAGCGCATTACAAACAGGCAGGATTATGGTATTGATAGTCCAGCTTAGATCAAAATAGTATCTATCGTCACTGTCAAATTTTTCAGCCATATATTCCTTAAGAGAGTTTCCAGCTAGGTATTCCATTATATAATATGGTGCAAATTTTGGGGGATCTCCTCCAACATTCCAATAAAATATCTTGATAATATTTGGATGGTCTAATTCTGATAGTGTCTTAGCTTCTCGTTCAAAACGCTGTTTACTAACCGTATCCATATTTGTTAGTTCCTTTAACGCATAAATCTTGTTATCTTCACCTAATATCTCGTACACAGTTCCAAACGACCCAGAACTTATCTGACTTTTAATCGTGTATTTCAAAAGATGGACAATTTATAATATGGCACACCGAAGATATAACAATTCAATTTAATGGAGATTCACGATTTACTCAGGACCAAGAGTTATTAGGGTATTTTCTTTATTATGACAAGTACAAGGTTAACCTACTACTTCTACTAGTCTATGAAATGGCTTTGCCAAATTTTGTTGATTTATAGGAAGAGTGTAACCCTGCTCAGGTCGTACCGCTTTTTCTACACCTTCGAGTTTCTTATGGACGACAATATATTGGTTATCTGTTCCCTATCTTGATTACAAAATAAATAAATACAAAATAAATATGTTATTCACTTACAAGTACAAAGTGATTGTTGAATTCATATGCTAAACTTGTTTGGTTTAATTTGATCCTAATCTTATTTGCAAAATCTGTAATTTTGTCCTCAATAGACTCATTTGTATGTACCTCCACGCGAGTGTACTTTACCGGTTCAATCTTTCCCTCAAAGTACCCATCTAGCTCAATTAAAGACATACTTCCATAGATGTCTGCAATTGTTCGGACAGTTTCCAAATATCCCTCTAGTCTAGGAAGATAGAATTTTACTGAATTTTGAAGTATTCTTACTCTCATGATATTGATTTCTATGCCAGTTTGTTTTTATATCTTTGAATGCGTATTCATTTTTAGCGACCTTTTTAAAGAGAGGAATTACTTCTGTATCTAAAAGAGATTCCAAGCTTTGGATCCTTATATCCGTAAGTGGAGCGTGTTTTTGACTACTTTCGATCTCCATTTGGGGGCGTCTTGATGGGGTATGTAACAACATGCTAAATATGCAGGACAATAAAATAGACATTTTGGAGAAAGGAAACCATGATGGAATACTCCAGGATATGGATTTCAAAAGACTTAAGGCTATCTCAGGACCAGCGAAGAGGCGGCAGGAGGAGCATTATTTTTTTATATCAAATATCTCTGAATCTATTACACAATATACTCAACTAGACCTCAGTTCCATTCCCTATTCTAACAACAAACGCACAGCTCATTTCTGGAGCTAAATTACCTTTAATCAATAGGCAGCTGCCAGAGTACATGTAATATTTACAGTCTTTGCATTGAAATCCTTCTGCACCTTTTGATATTACATGTCCTTCTTCATAATCGAGCTTTTTTCCTGTTTTCTTGATAAAATCCCATACTATATCACCAGGTAACATTCCATCACCCTTGGGTGAAAAGAATTTTGAAAGGCCACGCTCATTATCGATCTCACCTTCTAATATATGACATTTTTTTTCAGCAGGTAGGTTGAACTTGCATTTTACGCAGGATTGGTCTTCTTGCGATAACCTTTCCTGTATTCGGTAATTTGCCTCTTCTGTGGATATTTTCCTGCCTGTAACCAAACGTCGAAATAATGCTTCATCTTGAGGTGCAATATCTTCCTCTTCCTGATCTCCTGTCGACTTGGCAATAACTGACTCTTCTATCTTCTCCAAGGGTTAATGACCTGTCAATCCTACGTTTCCACAATATTTATCGATTAGTGAATATTCACTACCTTTACTCAGCTCCCTAGTATCGTTGAATCTGATTATTATGTCAATAGATGAACCCTTTAGATGTAGTCTATGTAATGGTGTGGAATTTAACTCACGGGAAGAGTTGGACAAACATAACAGAGAAAATCACCCTACTGCTTCTCTATAGAATTCCTACCACTTCTTTTGTATAGATAGGGGATGTAACCATATTAACTCAGTTTGTTATTAAATAACTTTACAAGAATGCACTAATGGATGAATCAAACTGGTTAGAAGAATACTTTTGGCGCTTATTCTTTTTCAATTAACTCTTATAACAGTAGGCGTTCCCTTATACGCAGATGTGGGAAATCTGACATTCAACAATTCTAACTCCGAATATAAGAGGATCAATACTTCCGGATTGACAGACGATCAAGGGCTTAACAATATCATTGACGACTCAGATCAGAAGCGCCAAGAGTATCAAGAAGTGTTTGACGTAGCAATAATTGGAGGAGGCTTTTCTGGGTTATCTGCTGCTTTGCTGCTTGGGAGATATCTTCGTCAGACAGTGATATTTGATAATGGTCCCACAAGAAATTCTACAAGCAAACATATTCATGGATACCTAGGTTTTGAAAATAGTTCACCAACAGAATTAATCCAAAAAGCTTGGAAAGATGTCCTTCAGTATAATTCAATTAAAGTTGTCCGGGAAAAAGTTGTAAAAATAGAAAGAATTGTTGACAGCAACAGTGCTGGCATTTTTGTATTAAGTACTGATTCTGGACATTCCGTAGCCAAAGCAAGATATATCATCTTAGCTACGGGAGTGCAGGATTCAAAACCTAACATCAGAAACTTTGAGATATTCAAGGAAACAGTGCGTGGCATTGTCCTCATTGTGATGGGTTTCAAAGTACCAATAAAAAACTAGCAATTATAACATACGGAAAAAATGCGATTTCATATGTTAAGGAATTTCTAGGTTGGACTAGAGATATTACGGTGTTTATGCAAGGTAAATATGAATTAACAGATAAAGATAGGGATGATGCTAAAACCTTGGGCTTTAGAATAATCGAAAATGATGATATCATTGAAATTTCTGGGAATAGAAATGGATACATTGAGAAGATAATATGTCAAAGTGGTAGATATTATGATACGGATGTAATATTCTATCATCTTGGATACAAAGTACAGAATCAAAATGCTATACAGCTAGGGTGCGGATTAGATCGAGAGGAGGGATTTATTAAAGTAAACTCTTCACAGCAAACCACAGTCCACAACGTTTATGCTACTGGAGATGTTGACACCGACAGACATTTTATTGTATTTGCTGTAGCCAGTGGTGTAGTTGCTGCAATATCAATCTATGAAGAGCTATTAAAAGATGCAATTAGAAATACAAAAGAGAGGGAATAGTATTACAAGTATCATAGAGTCGCATACATAGCCGGGACAGTACGAAGGTATTAACTTCGTCTAGGAGGATATCTATTCAGATTTATAAGCCATTTGAGCAAAGTAAACCATAATTTTGTCATATGACAGATCCAGTGAAAAAGGTAAAAGATGCGGGACCTATACATTCATTTATATTTTATTTAGCCAATATAGTCTATGTTGGTTTTACCTTTTCTAAACCTTATACGTTCAGATCCACAATTCATGGAGAAAAGTCGTTCTTGCAGCTCTATAGCAACTTGTGGTCAAATCAGAGGGAAGAATAAAAATTATTTTTCTTATCTTTGCAGCCCCCCAATACAATCTTGCAGTGTCGTCTTCTTGTCCTTACTGGGATTATTGATTGGATTTTTATTGATGCAATCATTTCCCGTTTACGCTCAAGATTTGCCTGGCAAGGAATCTAAAGGGGAGCAACTGGAGCCTCCAGGAAATATCAGTGTTCCATCTAATCAAGGAGATATAGTTCTGAACACGACCAAAACGGATATCCCTGTGCTTGAAAAGATTTCTGACAACGGAACTTATAGAGTTCAGATTAGATGGGGTCAACCGCCCTCACTTCTTCCAGAAAATGGATTTGATATGGAAATTGTTTTCCTTAATGCCTCTGCTCCACCCGCAACACTTCAGACATTCCCCACTACAGAAACAAATCAAAGTGAAAGTGCATCAACAATGGGATCAACAGGATATACAGATCCTTCGTTAATTGAAAGAATGGTTCCCATACAAAGTTACGACATGACTGTTTATTCTGACGATGGACGGGAACTTTGGAAGAAGGAAAATCAAGCAGTACAAGGTGGAAGAGCATATGAACGAGTTACATTAGAGCAACCGTATACAGGCAATATCACAATTAGCATCCAGAATATAAAAGGCACGGGAGGATTATCGGGAACAATAGCCGGACCGCTATCAGAAACATCAAGCAATCTAACGAGTTCTATTGAAGGTAGCGATAACACAAAGGATAAAACTCAGTTAACTGATTCCGTCAAATTTACCGCAAGGGTCATAGGAGCAAACCCTTGACGTTACAGAAACGATGATTCTACGAACTAGAGAAAGAAAAGTTGCATCACTATATGCAATAAATCAGGGACTTATACACCTTTGATTGTTTCCTCTCAAAAGATATATTGTAGCCCATCCTCACAAGATTCTGTCTTCCCTCATTTTGTATATTGGTTACTGAGAATAATAATCTATGAAGGTATACTTACAGTAGCTGCTAGCAAGAAATAAGGGAAGGGAAAAAGTTCAAGAGAATACATCAAACCTAGAGATCACATTTACCGGCAAGAAATGGGCGACTGTTATTTTTTTGTTTTCCAACAAAACGAAGATAACTTTATGATTTGGATATAATTTGGGAATGATCTGGGAATTTCCTTTTATAATATAATAGATTCTTAAATCAATGAAAAGTTTAGAGGAAACGAGTAGGACATCTAAGAAAAAAGATAGTTTAGGAATACGAAAAAAGGTACCAGATCTTCTAATTAGTTAGCACTAGGGTCCAATTGTTGGCATTATTTAAATATGGAATCAATTTTAATATTGCAAATATGAAATTAATACAAGAAATTAAGTTTCACTTGCAATTGAGCTTGTCTGAAAGCTATATTTACGGAACAGCTACTTTGAATGATAAATATTATTCAATTAACATTCAACAGGCAAAAAACCGGTCCATAGTTCTTCCACGAGACTTCGATATTGGTGAGCCAATTAATGCATTGATTTCTTTCAGTAAATATGATGATAATAATAGTAGTAATAAAAAAATTAGTATGACTTCAGAAATACAAATAGGGCAAGGAGATCTTATTGAAGTATATCTTGATCAAGATGATATGCTCCTCGCTCTTGCAAACGATCTACCCGTGGAGGTAACTATACGGATGTATACTACAAGTCCTATAAATAATGAGGGAAGATAAATTATGCAAAAGAGTGAAACTGGAGAGAAAGTTAGAATTGAAAGCAGGGAAAGAGAAACTAGTGTAAAAATACTAGTGACAGGAGCAAGTGGTTTTATCGGGAGTAGGTTGGTATCAAGACTGCTATCATATTCATCGTCTTTATCATCTAATGAGAATTATGAGATAGTATGTTTGACCCGCGATAGCGAATCTTTGAATGGCCGCTATGATAACCATGAAGACGTTATTAAGATAGTTGAGGCAGATGTGAATGATTATCCTCAACTTGTGAAAGCTATGAACGGCGTGACCATAGCTTTCTATCTTATCCATTCAATGGGAGGCTCTTCTAAAGAATGGAAAAAATTTGCACAAAGAGACCGAACGGCAGCAAAAAATTTCGCTAAAGCTGCTACTGAGTGTGGCGTTGAGAGAATAGTATATTTAGGAGGACTCATTCACGGGGAAACTGAAGAAGATTACTATAAGTTATCTGAACATATGCGTAGCAGAAAAGAGGTTGGAGATATCTTAAAGACATCAACAGCAAAGGTTACCTTTTTCCATGCTGCAGTTATTTTAGGCCAAGGGGGCGGCTCGTTCCAAATGCTGGAATATTTAGTCAAAAGGTTGCCTGTAATGGTATGTCCAAAATGGGTCTTGACTAAATCTCAACCAATATCGGTAGATGACGTAGTTGAATACTTGGTTAGGTCGATTAATGTGAAAGATACTGAGGGAAGAGATTTTGATATTGGTGGTACAGAGGTCCTTACGTATTTACAAATGATGAGGCTCTATGCAAAAATGCTAAATAAATCTATAAAAATATTAATAATACCATTTCTCACTCCGAGACTTTCCTCTTATTGGGTCGATCTTATTACCCCAGTAAAGGCATCATTGGCAAGACCATTAATAGATAGCCTAAAACACGAGGCGATTGTAAAAGATGATACAATAAGAAAATTAATTCCTCTTAAGTTGAAAACTTTTGAAGAAGCAGTAAAAGCTTCTGAAGTAGAAGAAGATGAAAAAAGAAAGAATAAAGGAGAGCAGCGAACCTCTCATACTCTTAATAACAAACTTCTCATTGTCTCATTATTCGCAATGGCAGCTATAGGCTCTACTTACTATATGTTAGATGCAAGACCTGAAGTATTCCAAACTAATTGGCTAGTTTTAAGTAGTATATGGTATTTCTCTATTGCCTTTTCCTTATTTTTCGTGTTCAACGGAGCAAGGCTTGGCGCCATTACGTCAGGGATTATTGGGTGGATAACTCTTACCCTGTGGCTTGCTGATAATATCTATACTGTCTCCGGCAACTCTTTGATCGCCACATCTCCTGATATGACAATGACCATAAGAAACTTT
>Ga0193739_1000525_pt1 | contig 10662 bp, 7 predicted proteins | sample L2a2metaG_FD_144926 | JGI IMG/M metagenome (GOLD analysis project Ga0193739, IMG submission 144926) | Soil microbial communities from a riparian zone of the East river system, Colorado, United States - L2a2 | ecosystem: Environmental > Terrestrial > Soil > Riparian zone | place: USA: East River...
CCGGCCGTTGCGACGCGCGATCCACAATGATGCCGACGTAGCTCTCGGAGGCGATCTCGGCCGCGGGAGCGATCAGGACCTTCTGCACCGTGAGGCCCTTGATCGTCATGCCGAGGATGGCCTTCGCATGCGTCTCGGCCTCCGCCGCGGTCTTGGCGAGCTTGACGCCGCCCGCCTTGCCGCGACCACCCGCGTGCACCTGTGCCTTGACGACGACCTTGCCGCCGAAACGCTCGGCGATCGCGCGCGCCTCCTGGGGCGTGGAGGCCACTTCTCCGGGCGGCACGGGAATGCCGTGCCGCCGCAGGATGTCTCGCGCCTGGTACTCGTGCAGGTTCACGCGTGCTCCTTCGCAATCGTCGTTCCGGCCTCGCCGCGCAGCGCCGCGAGGCCGTCCGCGAGCTCGGCGATAATCGCGCGCTCCCCGCCCGTCCGCACGAAATCAGCGGCCGCTTCGACTTTGGGGCGCATGCTGCCGGTGCCCAGCTCCTTGCCCGTCAGCAGGTGATCCGCCTGCGCCAGCGTCAGCTTGCGGATCGCTTCCTGCCGCGGCGTCCCGTAGCCGCGGTAGACGGCGCTCACATTCGTCAGGATCAACAATACCTGCGCCCCAATTTCCCGCCCGAGGATCGCCGCCACGCGATCCTTGTCCGCCACCGCGTCGATGCCCTCGAGCCCCAGGTTTGGGTCGCGGTAGACGGGCGGCCCACCGCCCCCGCCGGCGATCACGATGTAACCCGCGCGCGCCAGATCGCGCACCATGTCGCGTTCCACGATGCCGGCCGGTTTCGGACTGGGCGCGAGCCGGCGTCCGTCCCGCACGGGAATCCCACGCGCCACGAGTCGCGCCTCCCGGACGGGATCGAGCTTATGACCGATCGGCTTCGACGGCGTACGGAGATCGGGATCACCGGCATGACACAGGGTCTGCGTGATCATGGTGACGACCGAACGCTGCACGCCGGCGCGCTCGAGGGCGTTCTGGAGCGACTGCTGGATCATGTATCCCATCCACCCTGCAGTGCCCGCCACGAGGACGCCGAGCGGGAGAGGCTCGACTTGGTCGCCCGCGATTTCGTTGCGCGCGAGCTCATCGCCCACCTGGGGCCCGTTCCCGTGGACGAGGACGATGTGCCACCCCGCCGCGGCGAGATCCACAATGGGTGCGAGACTCGCGCGCGTATGACGGAATTGATTGCTGATCGTCGGCCGCTCGCCTGGGGGAGCGACTGCGTTCCCGCCGAGCGCGATGACGATCGTTTCAGGGGTTGGGGGGCCGGGGGGGGCTGGCACGGCGGCGCAACCTAGCGGGGCCGCTGTACCGGAGCAAGCTCGCTCATGAGCGCCCGCCACAGGCGCCCGAACAGCTCGAGATCGCCGACGCCGAGCGCGGAATCGGCCTGCACCGCCAGCCGCCGCGCGCGTTCCCAGCGAGCTGAGAGCGTCGTGTCGGTGACGATTTGCTCTCCGCCTCGGAGCGCCGCCCGCGCCGTCCGTCCCCGGCCGCTGCGTCCATCCAGCGTCACGTAGACTTCGGCGACGCGTGGTGGGGGGCGCGAGGCGTTGCGCGGCAGGAGTGGATCGAGCAGCTGCGCCTGAACCGTGATGATCGAGCTCCCGGTCGGCCAAATCCGCAGGTGGCCTGGTCGCAGCAGCAATGAGCCGACCAGCTCGCCGGGCAAGCGCTCCGGGGAAGACGCTCGCCAGAGAAGCTGTTCGGGGCCACGTGCCGTCATGGTTGCCGCGTAGAGGCCGACGAACTGCTTCGGCACGAGCAGCCCCGATTCCAGCGCCACGGCCGTCCACAGCCCGCCTTCGGGTGGTGGGCCGCCGAGCTGAAACGGCTCACGCGGCCGCGTGCTCCAGGCGGCTGCGTCGCCGCCGGAGTCGGCGCTGGCCCGCAGCAATTGCGCAACCGCGATCTTGAAGGCTTCAGCCGGATACTCGAGCTGCACGCGGAGGTCCGTAGGAAGGCGATCGGCCGGTTCGATGAGCGACTCGAAGCGTCGCGCCCATGACGCGGTGAGTGAGTCATAGCCCGGGACGAGCCAGAGATGCGTCTCGCCCGTGCCGGCGCGCACCGCGCCCACGAGACTGGCGCGCAAGTACCGAACGTCGCCGCTCCGCCAGTCGAGTGGCCGGACGAGCGGGAATGCTTCGTGCGAGACATAGCCCCAACTCACCCACCAGAGCGCGCCATCGCGGATCGCGGGCGATGGTGCGCCGAACCGGGCGAACGGTGCGAGCCGCTCGAGCCGGTCTATGACATCGCGGCGCCACAGCAGCACTCGGTCCTTCGAATCGCTGCGGAGCAAACCCCACGACTGAATCGTCCACGCAATCGCAAAGCGCCGCCACGCACCAGTGATCGGGACTCCGGCCGCGCCGACAGGCGGCGCGCTGTCCGCCGACGTCACGACGGGTCCTTGGACCCCCGGCCCAAACAGGAGCCTTGCGTCCGCTGTTGGCAGTGCGCTCACGGCGAGACCGGTATCGGTTTCGACGGCGAGTCGCACCGGGGGTGCAATGAGCCAGGCCGGACTGTTGTCGTCGGAGGGGTGGCGTGGCGCGCGCAGCGCAACCGCGCTCGCCGCCGTGTCCACGGCAGCCCGGACATGCGCGGCGTCCCACAACGGAATCGCGCGCAACGCGGCCTCGCCGGATGAAAATGCGGGCGGCGGGCGCCCGTCGAGTCCCGTGAGCCCGAACGCGACGCGCTCGAGGTCCAGGCGCCGGCGCGCCAACTCCGAGCCAGCGGTAGCGCCGCCCCCGCCCCGCCCGTTTCCCTCTGAGGCACGCACCACACCTGGGATGACGAGGTAACCCGCAGTCAGGGAGATCAGCAGCGCCGCCCAGCCGGCGATGATCAGCGTGGGCCGGTCACGCCACGCCCAGGCGATCGAAATCACAGCCGTCACGACCGCGACGGCGACCACGACCGTGGAACCCGGTACGCGCACCGTCAGTGACGCGTGATCGACGGTCCCGTGCAATCCAGCGATGACCTCGGCCGGATCGAGCAGCGCGCCCCACGCCATGACGAGCGCGAGACACGCGAGCAGCACACCCACATGGGCCCGCGCGTAGTCGCTGGCCCGCACCCGGCCGCGACGGATGCGCAATGAGCCGATGAACGCGTAGAGCAGGGTGACGATCCCGACTGCGCCGACGCCCAGGATCAGAGCACGGTTTTGCAGAACGGCCAGCCAGGGGAGAACGCTGACGTAATAGCCGACGTCTCGCCCGGGCTCGGTCGCATCCGTGATGCCGAAGTGCGGCGGCGAGGCGGCGAGAACTGCGTGGCGCCACCAATCACCCGTGCCCAGGGAGAACAACGAGCCGAGCACGATGCCCAGGAGGACGGTGGCGCCGAGCAGTGCGCGCTGCGGGACGGCCTCGACGATTTCGAGATCGCCGAGGCGGCGAGGCATCTGCACGGAGCCGATCGCCCGGTAGACGACCAGGAGGTTACCGGTGATCCAGGTAACCGCGACGACGAGGACCAACGCCTGGAGCATGCGCGCGAGGTCGCGAGCCTCGATCACTGCCGCGCCGCCCGCGAACGTGCGGTCCCAGGCTCGCTCTGCCGTTTCCACCGCCAGCCAGCGGCCGCCGACCAGGGCGGCGACCAACAGCCCGGCGCCGATAAAGTACAGCCTGCGCCGGTTCGATCGCGTCACGCAGTGACGCCGTGCGCCGTCAACCAGCCCTCGACCTCGGCGCGATAGGCGTCGAGCGCCTTCGGGCTCGTCGCCTCGAAGCGCATCACCAACACGGGCTGTGTATTCGAGGCGCGGAGCAACCCCCACCCTTCCGGGAACGTGATGCGTACGCCATCGAGCGTGAAGACGGGATACTTCGCGGCGAAATGGGCGGCGGCCCGTTGTACGACCTCGAACTTTGTTTCATCGGGGCAATCGACGCGCAGCTCGGGTGTGGCATACGTCTTCGGCAGGTCGGCGAGCAGGCGCGAGAGGGGCCCCCCTTCCTTTGCGACGTAGGCAAGCAGCCGCGCGGCGGCGAACAGGGCGTCGTCAAATCCGTACCAGTCGCCGCCGAAGAACATGTGACCGCTCATTTCGCCGGCGAGCGGAGCGCCGATCTCTTTCATCTTCTGTTTGATGAAGGAATGGCCGGTCTTCCACATCACGGGCTCGAGCCCTGCTTTCTTGAGCATCTGCGGCAGGATCTCGGAGCACTTGACGTCGAAGATGACCGGCTTGCCCTTCCCCATGCGCTGCACGAGGTCCCGGCCAAACAGGACGAGCAATTGATCGCCGAGCACCGGTTCGCCCTGCTCATCGACCGCCCCGATGCGATCGCCGTCGCCGTCGAACGCGATCCCCAACTCGGCCTTTTCCTTCTTCACGGCCTTCTGAAGGTCGCGGAGGTTCTCGATCACGGTCGGATCGGGATGGTGATGCGGGAACGTGCCGTCGGACTCCGCGAACAGCGGTACGACTTCGGCCCCCAGCTCCCGCAGCGTTTCCACCGCGACGAGACTCGTGACCCCGTTCCCGCAATCCACGACCACCTTGAGCCTGCGAGCGAGTGGCGCGTTGCGCGTCACGATGGCGTCTTTGTACGCGGTGAGCAGTGCGCGGTGCGCGGTACTGCTGCCACCGGGCTTCGACGCGAGCTTGTCGCCGTCAATCAGGCGATACAGAGCTTGGATGTCTTCCCCAAAAACGGCGTCGTGGGTGAGCACCATCTTGAAGCCGTTGAACTCGGGCGGATTGTGCGAGCCGGTGACCTGAATGCCGCCATCCACCGGCAGCGTCTTCGTTGCGAAGTAGAGGGCGGGCGTCGGCAGCTCGCCGACGTCGATGGCCGATCCCCCGGCCGCGACGATCCCCTCGCGCACCCCCTGAGCAAGCGAGCTGCCCGAGGGACGGTTGTCGCGCCCCACCGCGACGCGCGGCGGCTTGCCATTTTTCAGGCGCTCCCACGCGAAGGTCGTGTACGCCTGTCCCACGGCGCGCGCTGCGGCGGGCGTGAGTTGATCGCCCACGATGCCGCGGATGTCATATTGGCGAAAAATTGTCGCGGGAAGCTTCACGGGATGGGCTCGAGCGTCTATGGTCCCGACGTCGTCGTCGTCACCGCGGGATGCACGCTGTCACCGGCGGAGCGCGCGAGGTCGAACAACCGGTTCGGCCAGACGCCGAAGAGCAGCAGGCCGGCCACGACGACTGCCACCGCGGCCCGACCCCAGCGGTCGAGATAGACGTCTACGTGGGCGGCTTCGATCGGCTCCGGTTTCATGTACATCGCCATGATGACGGGAAGATAGTACCCCGCCGAGACGACGCTGGTGAGGACCAGAATCGTGGCGAGGACATTCTGTCCGGCGCCGGTCGCCGCGATGAGGATGTACCACTTCCCAATGAATCCGGCGGTGCCCGGGAAGCCCAGCAAGGACAGCATGCAGATGGCCAGCGCAAACGCGAGCCAGGGGCGCTTGCCGGCGAGGCCCGCGAGATCGTCGATCGCCACGTCGCTCTCGCCGCCCCGGCCCTTGGCCGCGAGCACTGCGAATGCGCCGAGCGACATCAGGGTGTACGCGATCACGTACACGAGGAAGGCGCTGGTCCCCGCTCTGGTGCCGGCGGCGAGCGCCACGAGCAAATAGCCCGCGTGCGCGACCGAGGAATAGGCGAGCATCCGCTTGAGCGAGCGCTGCCCGAGCGCGAAGAGGTTGCCCCCGACCATCGTAACGACCGCCAGCCACCACAGGATGTCATGCCAGGCGGGGACTCCCGCGAACGCCTGGATCATCACGCGGAACAGCGCCGCAAACGCCGCTGCCTTTACACCGGTCGCCATGAACGCCGTCACCGGTGTCGGCGCGCCGTCATACACGTCCGGCGCCCACATGTGGAACGGCACGGCGGCGATCTTGAACCCGAATCCCACGATCAACAGCGCCAGTCCGACGAGCAGCATGACGCTGGGGCTGCCCATGAAGCTCACCTGCGCGCCGATTAGGCGGATGTTCGTGGTTCCGGTCGCGCCATAGATCAGCGCGATCCCGTACAGCAAAAACCCGGAGGCGAACGCGCCCAGGAGGAAGTATTTGAGCGCCGCTTCGGCCGAACGCGCACGACGGCGGTCGAATCCGGCGAGCACGTACACCGCGACGGACATCAGCTCGAGGCCTAGGAAGATCACCATCAAGTCTGCGCCGGCGGCCATGATCATCATGCCGAGCGTGCCGAACAGCAGCAGGACGTAGTACTCCGGGGCGAGCAGCTGCTCGCGCTCCAAATAGGAGAACGAGATCAGCACGGTCAGTGCAGCAGCGCCGAGGAAGACCCAGGTGGTGACCCAGCGGAAGTCGTCAGCCGCGATCATCGCCGCGAGCCCTGCCACTTCGGCGCGGTTCCACCACAGCCACCAGGTGGCGGCCGCCGTCGAAATCAGGGCCGCGATCGTCAGCCATCCGGCGATCCGCAGATCCCGCACGGTCCGGTGACGCCACGCGACGAACAGCAGCAGGACGAGCGTCCAGCCCGTCAGCACGAGCTCGGGCAGAAGCGATAGCAGGAGATCGCCGTAAACCGACGGGTCCAGACTCATGGCTGGCCGCCCGAGACGACCGGCAGGCCCTGCGTCGCGCCGGGCCGAACCTGTTCGATCAGCTGCCGAGCCGACGGCTCCATACGGCGCAGGAACGGCTTCGGATAGATCCCCAGCCACAGGATGCACACGAGCAACGGCACGAGCACCGCCAGCTCCCGCGGCGTGAGATCCGTGAGCTTCTCGTTTTCCGGGTTGGAGAGCGGATTGAAGATCACGCGCTGCAGGGCGGTCAGCAGATACGCCGCCGCGACGATCACTCCGGTGGTGGCGAGCCCCGTTGCGATCGGATAGGTCCGGAACGATCCCACCAGGACGAGGAACTCGCCCACGAAGCCGTTCGTCCCCGGGAGCGCAATGGACGAGAGCGAGACGATCGTGAGAATCGCGGCGAACATCGGCACGACGCGGGCGATCCCGCCGTACGCCTCGATGAGCCGGCTATGCCGCCGTTCGTAGATCATGCCGGCGAGGAAGAAGAGCGCGCCCGTCGAGATCCCGTGATTGATCATGATCAGCAGCGCCCCCTGCACACTCTGCAGCGTCAGCGCCCAGATGCCGAGCATCACGAAGCCGAGGTGCGCGACCGACGAGTAGGCGATGAGCTTCTTGAAGTCGGGCTGCACCATCGCCACGAGCCCGCCGTAAATGATGCCGATCAGCGCCAGGATGACGATGATGAGCTGCACGTTCTGGTGCAACGCGACGGACGGGAAGAACGGGAGCGCAAATCGCAGGAAACCGTACGTCCCCATCTTCAGCAGGATGCCCGCGAGGATCACGGAGCCGGCCGTGGGCGCCTCGACGTGCGCGTCCGGCAGCCAGGTGTGCAGCGGGAACAGCGGCACCTTGATCGCGAACGCGAGGAAGAAGGCGCCGAACAGCCACCAGGCGCTGGGACCGAGCAGCCCCACCTGACTCAGGAGATGCGCGTACCCGAAGGAGTAGATGCCCGTGACGCGGCCGGCGTGCAGATAGAGCACGATGATCGCCACCAGCATGAGCAGCGACCCCAGGAACGTATAGATGAAGAACTTGATCGCCGCGTAGAGGCGGTTCTCGCCGCCCCAGACCCCGATGATGAAGTACATCGGGATCAGCATCACTTCCCACATCACATAGAAGAGGAAGAGATCGAGTGCGACGAAGACGCCGATCATGCCCGTCGTCAGCACGAGCAGGAGGGAGTAGAAGCCGCCCTCGCGCTTGGTGATGTAGCTCCAGCTGCCCAGAATCGAGAGCGGCATCAGGAACGTGGTGAGCAGGACCAGGAACAGCGAAATCCCATCCACGCCCACGGTGTAGCGGATGCCCCACCCCGCGATCCAGGCGCGGTCGACCACGAACTGCATCCCGTTGGCGGGGACGAAGGCCCACCACAGCGGCACGGACAGCGCGAACTCGATCAGGCTCGCGCCGAGCGCGACGTATTTCGCCAGCCGCGCCGGCAATAGGAGCACGATGAGACCGGCGATGAGCGGCCAGAGCAGCAGCGCGTTGAGTACCCAGCGAGCGTACATCAGGACATCGCCCGCCAGAGGATGAGCAACACACCGACGACGAATGCGGCGACGTACACGCTGACCTGCCCCGTCTGGAACCAGCGGTTGGCCCAACCGAGCGCGCGCGCGCCGCGCGCCGCCCCGTTGACCGCCCCGCCGTCAACGATCCGCTGATCGATCTTTTTCCAGAGGACCTCGCGTGACAGCCAGACCAGCGGCCGGACGATCAGCGCGTCGTAGATCTCGTCCACGTACCACTTGTTGCGGAGCATGCGCTCTAAGCCGCGCTCGGCGGGGGCGCGGCCCGCGGGAACGAGGCCCTCCGGCTTGAGCAGGCGCCAGGCGCCGACCATACCGGTCACGGCAACCGCCACCGCGATACCGACAAGCATCCACTCGGTCCCTTGCGACAGGTGAGCGTCAGGACGCAGCGCGGCACTCGGTTGCTCGACCGGCTCGAGCCAGTGATGCAGCCATGCATTGCCGTGATACAGCTCGGGAACGTTCAACAGGCCACCAGCGGCCGACAGCAATCCGAGCACCAGCAGCGGTCCGGTCATGATCCACGGCGCTTCGTGCAGGTGTGTCTGCTCCTTCTCGCCGGTGCGGTTGGGACCGTGGAAGGTGTAGAGCATCAGCCGCGTCATGTAGAACGCCGTCAGCAGCGCGGCAACGAGGCCCAGCGCCCAGAACACCAGCCAGACGGGCTGCGCACTGCCCCGCGCGAATGCGGCGGTGAGGATCTCGTCCTTCGAGAAAAACCCTGAGAACGGCGGAATCCCGGCGATCGCCAGCGTCGCGATCCACATCAACGCCGTGGTCCACGGCATGTAGCGCCGCAGGCCTCCCATGTTGCGCATGTCCTGCGCGTCTTCATGGGCGTGGGTGGCGTGGTAGGCGCGGTGCAACGCGAAGATCACGCTGCCCGAGCCGAGGAAGAGCAGCGCCTTGAAGAACGCATGCGTCGCCAGGTGGAAGATGCCGGCGGTGATCGCCCCAGTGCCGACCGCGACGAACATGTAGCCGAGCTGGGAGATCGTGGAGTACGCCAGCACGCGCTTGATGTCCCACTGCTTGAGGGCGATCGTCGCGGCGAACAGCGCCGTGAGCGCACCCACTCCCGCGACCACCGCCCCCGATATCGGTGCCAGCGCGAACAAGAGATTGCAGCGCGCCACGAGGTATACGCCCGCCGTCACCATCGTGGCCGCGTGAATCAAGGCGGAGACGGGCGTGGGGCCGGCCATGGCATCGGGCAGCCAGGTGTACAGAGGGATTTGCGCCGACTTGCCGGTGCAGCCGAGAAACAGGAACAACGTGATTGCGGTAACGGTGGTGCCACCCGCGACCAATGCGGTCGGGGCGTGCGAGAATACGGTGACGAAGTCGAGCGAGCCGGTGGACCAGAAGATCATGAACATCGCGACCATGAATCCGAAGTCGCCGATGCGGTTCATGATGAACGCCTTGCGGCCCGCGTCGGCGTTGACGTGCTCGCTGAACCAGAACCCGATCAACAAATAGCTGCAGAGGCCGACGCCTTCCCAGCCGACGAACATTACGGGGAAGTTCGCGCCCAGGACGAGCACCAGCATGAAGAAGACGAACAGGTTGAGATACGCGAAGTAGCGCGCGTATCCCGGATCCTCTCTCATGTAGCCGACGCTGAACAGGTGAATCAACGACCCCACGCCCGTCACGACGAGCAGCATCACGGTCGCGAGCTGGTCCACCTGGAAAGCGAAATCCACTTGCAGCGTGCCCACCGGGATCCACGACCAGTACCGGAATACGACGGGCGCTTCCGGGTGCAACCCCGCGAACGCGCTGAACACCGCCACCGACACGGCGAACGCTCCGAGCAGCACACCGACACCGATGATTGAAACCAGTGTCTTGGCCCCCCCCGTGGGCCGGAGGAACGCCACCGCGCCGTTCAGCACGAAGCCGAGCAGCGCGAGCGCCGGCGCGAGCCAGATCAGATCCACGGCCGTGCCGGTCATCCGTCCTTCAGCAGGTTCATGTTCTGCAGGCTCACCGACTGCTTATGGCGGTAGACGGCGAGGATGATCGCCAGGCCGACGGCTGCCTCGGCGGCGGCGACGGCCATGACGAAGAAGACGAACACCTGCCCCGCCACGCCGAGTCCCTGCGCCAGCGCCACGAACGTCAGGTTCACGGCGTTGAGCATCAGCTCGACGCACATGAAGATCACGATGGCGTTGCGCCGGAACAGCACGCCGGCGACACCGAGCGTGAAGAGCACGGCGGAGATGGCGAGCGAAGGACCGAGGAGCATGGCTAGAGTTTCCGTTTCGCGAGCACGACGGCGCCCACGATCGCCGCGAGCAGGAGCACGCTGGCGATCTCAAACGGAACGAGGTACGCCTCGAACAGCGGCGCTGCGACGGCGCCCACCATGCCTTGCTGTTGCTGTATGGCGGCCACGCTTCCGGGGGGCAGCCGGATGGCGTCCGGGAGCGTCGCCTGGCCAAGCACCCGCAGCTGGAACAGCAGCGCGCCCGCGAGCACCACGGCAATCAGCAGTCCCACTGGACCCTTGATGTCCGTCGGTCCGGGG
>Ga0193739_1000527_pt1 | contig 10649 bp, 12 predicted proteins | sample L2a2metaG_FD_144926 | JGI IMG/M metagenome (GOLD analysis project Ga0193739, IMG submission 144926) | Soil microbial communities from a riparian zone of the East river system, Colorado, United States - L2a2 | ecosystem: Environmental > Terrestrial > Soil > Riparian zone | place: USA: East River...
CCTTCGCGCTCCGCCCCGCCCGCACCAACTCGACGAGCTGCTGTCGAAACTCCGGGGGATACCGCATCCGCATCGTGGACTCCTTCCGTCCCAAAGGGACAGTGTCCACGGAATGGGGGCAACTCCAGGTATCTATAATCCCACTCCCAAATAGTGGGCCAGGTAGCTCAGTTGGTAGAGCAGCGGACTGAAAAGACGAGGGGGCCCGTGCGGCCCCCTCGTTTTGTGCTCCGGCACTGACACTCACGTACCCCGTTTGACCCCATCGGCAGGCACTGACCGGCAAACATTACGGCAAACATGATCAAGGTTGTCGCGGTAGACGTGAGACGGCATGTTAACAGATAGGCCGGTCAGTCCAAATGCAAGTTAGCCAGCGCCACGCACAGGTCTCGGTTCCATGTGCCCATCCAACTACGAGCAGCAGAACGCGCAACTTGAGGAGGCTCGACGCATCAGCCGCCGTGCGTTGACCCTATCCCGAAACATGATGCGCTGTGACGCACTAGCGGAGGCTGGAGGGCGCGAACTTCAGCTTCTCGATGAGGCTGGCGCAGACGACGTGAAGAACCGCGAAGATGCCGCCTTCGCTTTGAAACGTATGCAGAACACGACCTTCACCCGTGCAGACGCCTACTTTACTTTCGCTCTCGCGGCACTCTATGCCGTCGTTGAGAAGTGGATCGCGTGGGATTTCGCAGACCCATCTGTCGATGCGCTTTTAGCCGATAAGGAGAAGCTTCGCCGATTGAAGAACTACCGAAATACCGTCTTCCACGCCGACTATTACGATCACGCGGCCTTCGCAGCCATGGCCACGGACCTTGACTTAGTGTCATGGTCTGCTCAGCTCGCGTCACCTATTCGCGCTTACCTGACACGATGGCACGCTGACCCGGTCCGGCACGTCCACGAGCAAATGCAGCGCGCCCGCTCCGAAGGCGCTGGCTAACTAGCCGTTCCAGCTGGCGGGCGCGCGGCAAGTAAGGAATACTTCCATTTGTGCTTCTCCTCACGATCTCTGACCACGCTGTCAGCCGGTGCACCACTCAGTGGCGCGCCCGCAGCTGAACGGCAGGGCGTTAAGCGGAACGCCCACGTTATAGCAGCATGGCGACTCGAGAGCAGGTCAATCATTGGGGCACACTCACCTATCATGATCCGGCGCGCATTCTTCGCGACCTACGCGCTCTCGAGCATGAGGTGGCACGCATTGAGGATGACAAGATGCGGCGCCTGCGTACGCCAACCCTCAAGAAGTATCGCGAGTGGAGAGACGCCGCTCTATTCACCTACGGAATGGGCGTTGCGCAGGAACGACCGATGGGATATGCGACCGAGGAGTCAAGCGACTACGACTTCGTCGTCGGGTGGATACAGGAGGGCCAACAACACTTCTGCCCGGTTCAGTTAAAGGAGTTGGTCCCGGCTGACCTGAATCCTCGGGCCACTCTGGAGGATCTGCTTGCGAACCTTCCCACTTATTCACCAGGTACGGATACCGTTCTTGCTATCAAACTGAATCGCCGCGGGAAGATGGATCTCAAGACGATCAGAATGCCAGCTATACCATTCAGGCAGCTGTGGTTTTTCTGGGCGGCCGCGGCCGATGGCAATCGCTGGGCCATTTACGGGGATGCCTTGAAAGAACCAGGCCAGTCCACGTTTGACTATCCCAACTAGGTGCGGGCGTCCGCCTAACACGCGCCCTGAAGCTGGCGGCGCGCCTCGATTGTGAATAAGACCATTCTCCGGCGGAGGAGTTATGACGACGGCTCGATGCATAACCATCGTCAGCGCCCTGCTGCTTGCGCAGCCCCCAGCTGCAAAAGCGCAGGGCTGGCAAGCGCAGACGACGACAGGCTTCACCCCCGAGCCGGGGCTCTATGTGAACAGCGCTGAGCGAAACGCGCGCCTCGTCGCCACTTGCTACGACGATCCCGATTACGGCAGGCGGGCTGTCAGTATCCGGATTGACATGACCAGACGTTTGGCACCTTCAGTCTCAATCGGGGCGCGTACGGCGTGGTGCTTCGAGGCCGCTTCCTCCCGGACGGCAGTGGTGCAGACTCCCTGGATCTCTCGGGCGGGGGAAGGATATCCCAGCAGCGTGTCCAGCGATGCGTGGGGGTGGTTTGCTGACCGGCTCATCAAGGCGACAGCCTTCCAGGTGGAACTTAGGACTTACGGCAGGGCGAATCCTGTGGCGACATTCAAGATTCCTAACGGTGCAGTCCTGGATCGGTTCGTTGATGTCTGCCAGAAAAGGGGTTAAGCGCGAATAAACCCGGCTTGCGCGCACGGACGATGGGGCACTTAATGGCAAGTCGAGTGGGCCGGGCGTCACAAAGACTGGTGCGTTTTCCTGGCGCAAGAGGCGAACGTCAACCTTGGGGCAGATGTGATCTCAGACTTGATCGCGCAATTGGAGCCTGACCCTTGGCGCCGGGAGGTGGGGTTTACTGATCACATCGAAGCGGCTAACAGGTCCCTCTGGAAAGAGGGAGCCACCACTGAGGAGCACGTGGCCACGATCAACCGATGGCTGCAGCGTTATCAGCCGTGTCTATTTGGACGGGCTGCCGCTTCTAGAGACTTGTTGTGCTACTGCGTTCTCACCCCAGACGATCTAACGCGATCAGACGACCACATCAGGGAAACCATTCACCGGGCGCGCAGGGAATGGCAGCTCGCGGGGTTTGAAGGGCGGGCGAGCGGGTTCGTTGTCGTAGCGATCTCACCCACCATCGCGAACGCCCTTCCTGGCGTGCAGACCATGAGGTTCGCACAGAGGCTGTGTGAGCTGTACCTCCTGCAGGACATCAGACCCGACACGGTGTACCACGACCGCCTCCAACTAGAGATCCCCATACGTGGTCGGCCCACGTTCGAATGGCGCGTGGGGGTGAATTACTTCTGTGCTCAAGGTGACAAGCGATGGTGGCAAGATCACCGCTTCCCTGGTGGCCTAGCGTTTTCGATGAACTCTGTTGGGCATTTGGTGAAATCGCGCCGCTTGGCAGAAAAGGTGGCTGACCTAGCTGGGGCGGTAGGACTGGGTCAAGAAGATCCCGCGTTGGGGAATCTAGACTCTCTTGACCAGGCCCTCATGTTTGCGATGAAGACGATAGACCTTGCCTCGGAAGGGCCTTCAGGTAGAGCTACAGAACTTCAAGCAGCTCCCCCAGGGGCCGACTTACCTCGTTGCCCGATCGAACTAACAGGCAACTTGGCTGGAAGGAATCACTGCACCTACCTGGGACGCTACCACACCGATGTCACGATCCCCTCTGAGTACTTTCTTCCCAATGTCGCGCGTCCAGCCGGGCTTCAGGACCATCTGTTGGATTTCACCTATCTGTTCCACGACCACATCGAGAATCCTGACTATGTAATCGTGGGAGAGGGCCTTCAAGTCAGGTCGGAGGGACGTAGGGCGCCGATTGCTGGGGAAGATGACTCCAAGCGAGCCAAGGCACGTGAAAGGCAGTTGAGCGAAGAGGAAGCGCGGGACCTCAGGGCCTCGCTATACGGGCACCGGAGCTAGCCACGAGACGGCATTCAAAATGCCTGGAGAGGTAGTCAGCCAACCCCATCGTGAAGTCCTTCGTTGCCGCATGAACGACGAGCGCGATCGCGTGGAGGTTGCGCTCCGTCGTCGTCGTGTCTACCAGGAAATCCATTCGGTCGAAGTCTTCTGCCTCAAACCTTATCACGCCAACGTATCGAGGAAGTGAGACGTTCTCGGCTAGCGACGTGACGACCCCCATGTCAGGCGCCTGTTCCTGACGCAATAAGAGACCCTCTTGGTACGCGCTCGACTTCGCGATCCACGTCTCGAAGTCAAAGATCGAGGAAGACGCCTTGGTTTGAGCTGTTCCCGCCACCTCCTCGCGATACACATCGATTTCGGCAGCGAGCCACTGTATTGCGATCTCGCGGAGTTCACCGAAGGTGATTCGGACCTTCGGGTGCATTGGAAAGAGAATGTGACTTAGTAGCCAACGTTGGTCCTCGAGGTCCGTCTCGTCGATTAGCCACCTCTGGGCGGCGGTACCCTGTCGCTGGTCGAATTGGATGGCTAGTACCAATGGCGGTTGTTTGATCGTGACGTTGGGGAAGGTCGTGCGAGCGGGCAAGACCTCCATGGACTGAATGTCCGCCTTCAAGTATGGTCCGACGCGATCGTCGTGAAGATAGAGAGCCTCCAAACAAGCCGCTCCGTCCCGAACGCCCTCTCGGTCTGGAACCTCTTTCTCGCGTGTACCCATGCCTGTAACCGCAACCGCGTGCCACTGCCTGCCATCGGTGATTACGAGAACCGGAGCGATTCCAGATCGTACCGCTGAGTACAGGAGGGCCCTTGAGTTGTCAAAGTTCTCTGCCCTTCTGAGAACGGGGGAGACACCCATCGACTGCACCGCCTGGCACATCTGGTCAACCGACAACCCCTCAGAAGGCATAGGGCGGCCAAAAGGGAGCGAGTTTCGGGAAGCCAAAGCCGTGATTTGAGCTGGCGTAAAGGGCGCGAGGTTCTCAAGCTCCCGTGCACGGTGCAATGCTGACCATATGGCGGTCGTTGCACATGCGGCAACGGCTTTATCCTGTTGTTGAAACGGGATTCCCTTCACAAAAAGAGTCACACCGGCCACGTGAACTTGATGGGTGTGGGAGCCGCTGAACAAGCGATGGTAGTCCGGCTCGCCTTTCTTTGCTTCTGGGAAGGCCTTGATGACCGTGCGTCCTACAGGGGTCCCAGTCAAGGGCTTGAGAACAGAGAAGCCAATATAGATCCTGTCGCTTAGCTCACGAGCGTTCTTAAGGTATCCGTTCCGCCCATCGCTCCGGGCAGACCTTCGGAGGCGATCAATCTCAATTCCAACCTCCGACGGTGCAATCGAGAAAAAATGGACTCGCCGACAATAGTTGGGGTACGGGTAGAAGGTTCGCGAGTAGAAGACGCTATGGTCCTCCATGTGATCGCGATCGATGTAGTGATTCTCAATCAGAAACGCCTTACAGTCGATGATGGGGTCTGCGAGATAGTAGGCTAGGTAGCAGAGCTGCCTGAGCGAGAACTCATCGGCGAGCGCAGGGGGGCGGACATCAAGTGTAGCTAAGAAGGTCTCGGGATGCTCACGGTCAAAGGCTAGACACGTCAATACCTGACCGTAAGGCGAGCTGGGTGCAGTCACGCCTTTGCATTGATCCGAATAGCATAGTCGTCGGCGGTGAGCTGAGCCGACTCGTGGATGGGCTCAACTAGCGCCTTGCGCCGATCTCTTGCGCGCTGGCGCGCCGCCTCGCGCCTCGCCTCCTCGGCTTGGTTCACCAACGTAACATCCACCGGTTGCTCCTTCTTGGTCGTCATTTGAGTCGGCCTCCCCGGGGGTCCATCTCGGTCAGACACGGTTTGAGGGGGAAGTGTGAGCTACCTCCACATGGACTATCGGTCAAGAGTCGAGGCCCCATTCCCTTCTGAGCCGAGTCAGCTCGGCACCCAGCACGCACCACTCCTTGCGCGGTCCTTTGCGCTTGCACTTCACTTTCTGGTTACGGCAATACGACTTGATGGTCGCTTCCGTGACCTCGTTGTCCAGTAGTCTGGAGGCTTCGCGCGCCGTGTACCACACGCTGGGCTTGATTTTGGCGGCCAGTGGACAGCCTCCGACAAGTGGCGACTTTGCCGAGATCGGCTATACGTATGGGTACCCATAGGTACGTACAATTACCCATGTGTACTCCTCCGCGAGTGAGACTATCTGGTGTATGGCCGACACTAACACGGATTCGAATTTGAGTCAATTGGCAATGCCTCATCACCATCAGTGTATGCAATCAAAACCGGCGTCCCACCTGAACGCGGGCGCCCCACGAACGGAGACCAAGACTCGTCAAGACTGGGGAGCACGCGGAGTACCTCGCGTGGCGTGGAGTCTCGATTCTATTTGAGGTGGGCCACACGCGCGGAGGCATCGGACTAGGACTCCGCTGTCCACGATCCCAGCGTTCCCGCGTGCTAGGGTTGCCGACTTGAGTTGTTGCCGGGAGAACTAGCGAGCGCGCCCCTTTCCGAATGGCAAGCCGGGGTTCGGTTTCGGTGGAATCTTTGAGCGGAGAAGGGCCAGAGTCTCGCGCATCGGCAGGGCTTTCAGGGCCGCCGACATGAGTTCTCTCAGATCCTCCTGCGCAACCACGATCAGATCGTCGGCCGAGGCTCCACTAAGATCCGCGTCTGAGGTTTGCTCTCTCGGCAGTGGTGTTACCAGCATTCCCCATACCTTTAGGGTCGGCGCGGACTGACGGACCTGCCCAAGCCGGGCGACCAGCTTGCCTGGTTTTCCGCCCGAACCGATGCTGGCAGTCGTGCACTCAACCCCTATGCAGATGCTCGCCGCCAGGTTGTACGCGAGCATGTCCACACCTTCGCCAAGCTCGCCTTGTCCAGACAGCAGATCAACCTGAAACCCAAGCAACGTCAGGAGCCGAGCGACGGCCCGCTCAAACGGCGGTGACCCCTTGCTGCCCGTTGCTGCGAGCGCGTCGGTAAGCCACTCCAAGTCTGGGTCAAACGGCCGGTATGCGTCGACGCGAGCGTTGGACCCCGCGGCAGCGGGATCGACGACCGTCAGCCGGTGCACCGCGTAGGGTCCCATGGAGACGAACAGTGTGACTTCGTCGTGGTCCGGGAGCACGCTGGTACCGGCCATTGTCAGCCCCTCCTCGGTGGGCTTCCAATTCTCAGCGGGCAGGGTCAGGTCCTTTCTAAGCGGCAACGAGCTCGCGCCCAACGCGAAAATACTGAGCCGACAGCTCTGCGCTGCTTGAGGCGATCCCACTTCGATGGCATAGTGTAGGCGACCCTTCTCGATTCCGCATTCCTCTGGTCTCAGGAGTGCCTCGAGCGGTGCGAACACCTCAAACGTGCACGACCTGTGCCACATCGAGTTCGGGGAACCAACGCCATGTCGCGCAAGGCCGTCCAGGCCGTCGAACGGCAGCACATGCGCCCGGAGCGCGTTGTCGATTTCCTGTCGCCCGCCTGGCCTGCGGTTGACCACATCCCAAACGGAGCTGCCCATGGCTGTCAGCTCGTGACAGCTCCAGTCGCCGTATAAGGCTTGGTATCGTTCGGACAAATCCGAGAATGAGTAGCCGCTGAAGGAGTATTGTTGGTGCGCTTCGGGTGCGACGAGCGCGCGGTAGCCGATGGTGCTACCGCCTATCGTCACGGTCTGGGACTCGACCTGCTTAAGGAGGTCCTTGATGGTGTCGGCGGGTTCGACAAACTGCCAGCAGCCGAGGCAATCGAGCACCGGGAGGCCATCCAACCGTGGTACTTCGTCCGGGGTGCGCGAGTCGAGGTAGCATCGCGTGAGCACATTGTGCCATTCGGTCCCGATGGAAACCGCAAGGACTCGAATGTCCAGTGAGCGCCAGAGCTGCGGGGTGTGCCCAATGGCGTTTAGGAAATCGGAGATGGTAGCTTCCGGTCGGCTCAACGGTTCGCTCCCGAAGTAGATTCCCCAATTCCATCCCTGTCTGTGCCACCCGACGGAGGCGGCGCCGTCCGCCTCCTGGCGCAACCAGACGTCACCCTCCACCACCAACAGGTCTCGGTACAAGGCAGCGGAGTCTCAAGGGACGGTCCATTGATGAGTCTGTCACGACAGAAACACGAGACCTATGAGATACTCGCGCGCAAGTCGCCGGGTATGGGTTTCGGAGGCTCCGGCGCTGGCTGCGCCATCTCCAATCGGCGACCCTCAATGAGGTGGGCGACGGTCTCAGCAATAGCCGTCAGCTCGCCATCGGCAAGCGGGAAGCAGCGGTAGAACTCACGCAGGTGGAGTCTTGTCGGGAGTCTCTGCCATTGTTTCAGCAGCCATCCGAGAGCGTACTCACAGGCTACCTGAACGATGTTCAGTTCTTCGAGGTCGATGTTGTGAATACCTCGATGCACGATAGCATTTCGCTTCCGGCCAAGATACTCGAGCGCGCGGTTCGACCCAACGGGAGGGAACTTGAGAAAAATGCTCAGGCGAGCCGCTACCCGTTCTGTTTTCCCACGATGTTCCTCGGCCACGGTCAAAGCTTCGCCGAGTTGCCACAATCCCAGAAAGCAGCCGTATGCCTGCCCTGAATCCATTGCCTGCGCGTACAGGCGGAGACAGTCGGCCACGATGCTAAGCGTTGACCCCTTCGGCGGGTCCTCTTTCAGGGGTTCGGCTAGTTTCTGAAAATGATCCACCTTGGCCTGAGTTACTCTGAAATCGCCCGTGGGAAGGCGCTCAGGTTCGTAGTCGAAGGAGAACTGTCCACACTGGATTACCTCGCCGGGGGCACGTGCCAAGAGCCACGATGGGTGCAGTATTCGAGCCCGCGGTCCCTCACCCAACAATCGTAGTTGCCCACGACCGAACGCGAACTCCGCGAGCCCTCGAAAGGCATCCCAAGCACCGCCGGCGACTTGCCACGCGCCTCGCCATCCCTCCCCCCGGGCTGCAAACGTGACGAACATGGTCGGCATCGCATGGTCGCGCTCGTAGTACCTGAATTCGGGCTGCTTCTTAAGGTCATCAGCGAGGGAGCTGAGAACGGCCGATGAAGGTTCGACGGCGAAGCGAGTACCGAGGAGGGTGAAAGCAAGAGCCGTTTCGGCGTGAGGAAGGGACAGCCCAAGGGGAAGCCAAAACTGCCACTCGCGCTCAGCGTTTTCGGCGCCCTGACCCGCGTTCCACAATCGCTCGAAGTCGTCCAGTGATTTCTCCCCGGCCTTGCTGAGAAGGTCGAGGAGTCGCCACGCCTCTGTCCGAGACAACTTGGGCGTTGCGGATTCGGCGAATTCGATCAACGGCACGTCAAAGTCGGGACCGACTGGCCAGCCGTTGGGAAGCTTGGTAGCGAGCAGCCAATCGATAAGCTCCTGGGCCGCTTCACGGTGGCCGTCCCTCCACAGCCGGGGTGTTCCCGTCATCCGAGTACCTCGTCGTCTCGCAACGATCGCTGCCGCCCTCGCTCGGGCGCACACGCATTCCGGAGAGACTCCCCTCCGGCAAGCCTCGCTCGGCTCAAGCGCCAGCGGGCACATGACGCTTCAACACACCCTCAATCATAACGCGAGCTTGATCCTTGTTACGCGGTGGCTCGGTTCGACGCCGGAAGACCGAAGGCGGCTGTCCGCGACGGCCCCGCCTCCCCTTCCGGACTCCATTTGGGTCGGTTCCCGGAATCCGAATGGGGAGGAGATCAAGATGGGTCGTGCGCAGCTCTTCGAGCGCGTCTGGTCGCAGCCGGTGGCGAGCCTGGCGGTGGAGTGGGGTCTCTCGGGGCCGGGCCTGAAGAAGGTCTGCCGGAGGCTGCAGATCCCGGTGCCGCCTCGCGGTTATTGGGCAAAGCTGAAGGCCGGACATCGTATCAAACGACCGGCTCTACCTGGCATACTGAACGATTCAGACCCCGAGATCATCGTTCGAGCCCCCTAGCTGGCAGGACCGCGTGTTTTATCGTGGTCGGTTGTGGAAAGGCGCGGCGGACTGCGAGTCCGGCGCGCGCATCTAACCCCCGTGCGTGGCTAGCATCACGATGCGCTTTGCCAGAGTGTTTGCCCCTCCTGAACGACGGAATGATCGACGCGACCCCTGAATCCCATGCGCACGGTTAGTCGGGAGAGTCACGACAAAGAGCAGCAACTACGCGATGTTCTGGGCATCGGTGTTTGTGACTCGGACCCCGAAGATCGACCGGGAATTGCAGCAAAATCACAACAAAACTCACAGCACGCGACCCCCTGAAAGGCCATCAGGGGGTCGATCGTTTTGAGGCGTGGAGACCGCCCTGTGAGCGCGCTCCTGCGGCGCTCCGTTCAACGCACCCCGTATCCACCCTCGGGCGACGTCCACGCGGGCTGCGATTGGCGGAAGAAGTCCAGCAGCTGCCGCTCACTGAGCTCAGCGAGCGATGCGTCGGGACTCTTGGATCCCAGAGGCGAATAGCGGGTGAAGCGGCGCTTGCGCTCGGGGCCGGTCCCGAGCTCGAACAGCAACCCAAACTCATCCTTCCCATAAACGGTGATGCGGCCCGTGGGATAAACCTTCCAGATCCAGCCGTCTACCACGAGGGTGGGTCGTGCCATACCTCACACGCGCGACGCTTACGGACGAGAAAAGAAGGGCGGACTCAGCCGCCCCCCTCCCCTCAAACAGACCGGTCGGCCTTGAAACAGACCGGAGCTACAAGCGGTCGCGCAGACCGGTCGGGCCCTAGTTCCTTGCGGCGATCTGGTGGAAGGTCGAGTTCGAAACCTCGAAGGCCTCAACCTTCGGTGTTCCCTCAACCACCTTCGCCAGGCTCGTCAGCACCTGCGGATAGATGTCGCGGCTGTAGTTGTCCGCGTCCTCTCGCCGATCCCACAGACTGATCGCCACCGCTTCGGAGCGGTCCGCGGCAACGAACGAAATCTCGTCCTTGAAGCCATTCTGTTTCCGAAGCAGGGGCAGAACGTCCTTCTCGAGCAGCTGGGTAAACTCACCGGCCGTGTTGGCCTTCAGATGCATGGACACATTGCGTGCGTACATATCGACTCCTTGGCTACGCCGACATGAACCTACATGACCACTACGCGTGCCTGTGCGTGTTACAGCGTCTCT
>Ga0193739_1000528_pt1 | contig 10637 bp, 12 predicted proteins | sample L2a2metaG_FD_144926 | JGI IMG/M metagenome (GOLD analysis project Ga0193739, IMG submission 144926) | Soil microbial communities from a riparian zone of the East river system, Colorado, United States - L2a2 | ecosystem: Environmental > Terrestrial > Soil > Riparian zone | place: USA: East River...
GGCGTTTCGGTGAGCAGATTCATTGCCCGCTGCACGGCGACCAGTGTGTTATGCAAGTCCTGGCTCAACTGGGGCGACACAAACGTGTTGGCGTTGCCGAGCAGCTCGTTGGCCCGGTTCGCGAGGCCCGACGCCATGTCGACCAGCTCCTGCTTCTGCGTGCCGACGAGCGGCTGATCCGGCGGCAGCGGCTCCGGGCGGACGCCCGGCGTGTAGTCGATGAACTTGGCGCCGAGCAGGTCGAGCGCGGCGATGGCGGCGCTGGCGTCGACGCGCGGTCGCACGCCGGACGACACGCTGAGCGTCACGATGACTTTCCCGGTGCGCTCCAGGTGCACGCCCTCCACCCGGCCCACCCGCACCCCCGAGACCATCACCGGATCACCGTTCTTGAGGCCGGCGACGTTGGCGAACACGACCGGGATGCGGGCCCCCTCCCCGCCGACGCTGCGGCCCGTGAGCCACAAGAGCAACGCGACGAACACGGCGAACCCCAGCAGCACGAACGCCCCGACCCCGATTTCTTGCTTGTAGGTGGTGTCCATGTTCCTCTAGGTTCCCTCGTTCTGGATGACGGCCATCTCGAGGTCGCGTTCCAGGAACTGCTGCACCAGGGGATCCTTCGATTGCAGGATCTCCTCCGACGTCCCCACCGCCCGGATCCTCGCTTGCGACAGCAGCGCGATCCGGTCCGCCACGCGGAACGCGCCCCGCACATCGTGCGTCACCACCACGCTCGTCACGCTCAGCTCCTGCTGCAAGCGCTCGATCAACGAATCGATGATGTCGGCATTCACGGGATCCAACCCCGACGTCGGCTCGTCATATAGTAGATAGGTCGGCTTGCCGGCGATCGCGCGCGCGATCCCCACGCGCTTCCGCATCCCGCCCGACAGCTCGGAGGGAAACTTCTGTGCGACCTCGGGCTGGAGATTGACGAGCCGCAGGCACTCGCGCACCCGTTCCTCGCAGTACTTGGCTTCGCTGTATTGCTCCTCGTTCGTGATGCCGAGGCGGATGTTCTCGTAGACGCTATCGGAATCGAACAGCGCCCCGTTCTGAAACACGTACCCGATGTGGCTGCGCAGCTCGGACAGCTCCTTCCTCCGCAACGTCGGGACCGACAGTCCGTCCACCAGCACCTCGCCCGAGTCGGGCTTGATGAGACCGATAATGTGCTTCAAGAGGACGCTCTTCCCCGTGCCGGACGGACCGAGCAGCGCGACCGTCTCGCCCTCCTTGACGAAGAAGTCGATGTTGTCGAGCACGACATTGTCGACAAAGCGTTTGGAGACCTTCTTCAGCTCGATCATGTGCCGAGCAGGACCTTGGCGAGCACGGTGTCGAGCAGCAGGATCGTGATCGACGCGGCGACGACGGCTGTCGTGGTCGACCGCCCCACCCCCTCGGCGCCCTGCTGCGTGTGATAGCCGACGTAACAGGGGATCACCGTCACCGCGGCCGCGAAGAAAAACGCCTTGATGATCGAGTAGTAGAGATCAAAGGTATGAAAGAAATAGCGCGAGCCGTAGGTGAACTCGGTGAGGGAGAGGTGCAGCGAGCTACTCGCCGCGACGTAGCCCGACGCGATCCCCATCACATTCGCGAACACCGTCAGCGCCGGAATCACCAGGATCCCGGCGATGATGCGGGGGAGCAACAAATGGCTCATCGGCGAGCGACCCAAGCTCTCGAGCGCGTCGATCTGCTCGGTGACGCGCATCGTGCCCAGCTCGGCGGCGTATCGCGCGCCGATGCGGCCGGCCAGAATCAGCCCCGTGAGCACCGGACCCAGCTCGAGCACGACGCCCGCGGTGACCACGCCGCCCGCGTAGTACAGAGGAATGACGCTGCTCGTGAACTGGTAGCCCGTCTGGAGGGCGGTCACCGCGCCCGCGAACGCCGCCACGAGCAGCACGATGCCGAGGCTGCCGTAGCCGATCGCCGTCGCCTGATTGATGGTGCGCGGGAACCAGATGCGCCATTCCAGCAGGCCGATAAATAGGTCGCGGACGAGAAAGGCGAACCGGCCCGCGTGCCCAGCGGTGCGCAGCGCATAGCGGCCGACGTGACGGCGCAGGTCGAGAGCGGCGGTGAAGGCCGACATAGGATGGTGTATGTTATGTATCGATGCCTATCAAGTCTACTCAAGCCTTTACGCGCAAGCTGCTTAGGTGGTATGGACGGCACGCCCGCGACCTCCCGTGGCGCCGCACCCGCGATCCCTACCGAGTCATCGTGTCGGAGTTCATGCTGCAGCAGACGCAGGTGAGCAGGGTTTCGGAGTTCTATCCGAGGTTTCTGAAGCGGTTTCCCACGGTATACGATCTCGCCAGGGCAAAGCCAAGAGCGGTTCGGGAAGCTTGGGATGGACTCGGATACTACGCTCGAGCCTCTAACCTCCACGCGCTTGCGCGCGTGGTCAGTAAGACCATGAACGGCAAGCTGCCGGACGACACACGAGAGCTCGATGAGCTGCCAGGAGTGGGGCGCTACACAGCAGGAGCGGTAGCGTGCTTCGCGTACGAGAAACCCGTCCCCGCGGTCGATACGAACGTGAAGCGGGTGCTCGAGAGGGTATTCGGAACGAAGGATGTGTGGGGGCTCGCGGCGGCGATCGTGCCGAAGAACGGCAAGAAGGCCTGGAGATTCAATCAGGCGCTGATGGAGCTTGGGGCGTTGGTATGCACGGCGAGAAAGCCGAAATGTCCTGAGTGTCCTGTGAGAAATGAATGTCGATATTGGTCGAATCCCCGGGCTGGCGCCCGGGGTCAGTTAGGCTTGGGTCGTCGAAAGGTCAACTAACCCTGGGCGCAAGCCCGGGGTGAACGACAGCGGGGGTATTATCTCATCACCGTCCCTGCCACCAGCGCCAGCAACGCGAAAACGCCGGCCGCCGTCGCAAAGATCGCCTGCCGTTTCCTGAGCCCCGCGAAACTTTCGGGCAGCTCGCCGCGCGGATCGAGCTCGAGCCTTCCCATCCTTGCAGCAGTCGGCGTCACGACCCCGATCGCGATGATCGCCCCAAACAGTCCCAGCGCCTGCATCGCCATCAGCCAACTCGGCACCTCAGCTGTCTTGAAGAATGGCAGTGACAGCAGGAAGCCCGAGACGAGCACGAGCAGGGCGCCGGGGCCGATGAGGTTGCGGCCGACGACTGCCGTGGCGCGGTAGACGGCGAGCCGCTCCGCGGGGGGGAAGTGCTTGGCGGTGATCCCGGCGAGCATCATCGCGAGCCCGCCGCCGAGCCAGGCGGCGAAGCCCATGTAATGAAGGAAGAGCCAGACGCCTCTCATGCGCGACCCACGACCTCAGGTATAGGTTGCCGTCCCGCGAACCCCGCATCCAGCTCGTGCCAGTGCGTTATTCGATCCTCACCCATCCTCCAACACCAGAAAATCTCGCGGTCGTCGAGCTTCCCGTGGAAGTCGACGAGCCCCTCTTCAAAGCCCTTGAACTCGCAGCCGACCTGCTCCAACTCGACGAGGCAGGCGTTGATCTTCCGGGCGACGTCGTCGATCTGGGATTTGAGGCCGAGCTGTTCGGGAGACTCGCCCCAGTCGGGCCGAGCCTTGGCTGCAATCAGCTCGTAGCGGGAGACGAGATCCTGCCAGCCGGGATAAAGGGACGCGATGTCCTGGACGACCCGTTTGACGAGGGGAAGAGTCCGGTTGGCTTCCGACAGAGTGAAGAACTTATGGGGCAATGATAATCCCCTGCACCTCTTCGGGGTGCGGTATGAACCCGACAACGCGCTTGCCGTCATCCACCACCACGATCGTCGTTCGCACGTGATGATCTTGCTGCTTCGGCACCTCGTAGCCCTTCAGCTCGGTCTCGGGTTTCACGACCGGTGTATCGGTCCGAGCGTGATCTTGCACGGAGCAATCGCTGGGATCATGACCGAGTCCCACGCACTCAGTCACAACGTCGCGATCAGAGATGGTGCCTAGATAGCGGCGGTCCTTGGGATTATCGACGACGGGGACTACGGAGATGTTCTTTGTGCGCATCAGCGCGGCGACTTCGGACGAAGTAGCGCCGGCGGCGACGACGATGGGGTCCGCAATCATGACTTCGGAAGCGCGCATGCCCTATGCTATCGCCTTCTTTGTCGCCTGGTAACCCGCCTCGACATACTGTTCCAATCGCTCAACTGCAAACGTGGCTTCCCGCTCCGCGACGGCGCGAACGTAAACGAGCCTCGGCGCGTCCTTCGGCCAATCAGCGACGGCCCGCTCGGCTTGGGCAGCCATCATGATGCGGATGGCCTCGCCATGGGCACGAATGAGGGGCGGTATGGGGCGGGAGGAGGCGGTATGGGGCGGTACCCCTTCGTCGAATCCCGGCCCAACGTTCACGGCCACGACGAGATCGGCCGGGATGGCGCGGGCGGCGTCGAGGGGAAGCACCGCGCGCAGGCCCCCGTCGGCGAAGCGCCGGCCGTTGAGCTCGAGCGGCGGGAAATACAGAGGAAGCGCGCAGGAGGCGTACAGGGCGTCGTGCAGGTCCATGCCTCCCTTGAACAACACGAGCTCTCCACTGTCCAGGTCCGTCGCGGTGACCGTCAAGGGGATCTTCAGGTGCTCAAAGTGTTTGGCGGGGACGAGCCGTTCGATCGTCCGCCGCAGCGCCGAGGCCGGGATCAGGGCCTTCGCGAACATGCCTTTCACCAAGGCCAGCGGATCGAACGGGGCGACGTCCTTGCGGCGCAGGCGCAGGGAGCGGCGGCGCACCTCGTCGAACGTCAGGCCGGACGCCAGGGCGGCCGCCACGACGGCGCCCATCGAGGTAGCTACGATGTGATCGGGTTCGAGATGGGCCTGCTGGAGCGCCCAGAAGGCGCCCGCGTGCGCGAGGGCCTTGGCTCCGCCCCCGCTAAAGACCGCTACGACTCGCGTCACTCCCCTCGGCCCTGATCGTACCTGCGATCCATGACTCTGCTCGCACGTCGCTTGGCCGCCCGCTCGTAGCGCCGCTTCTCATCGGGAGTCTCGGGGACGATCGGCGGGACGGGCGCGGGCCGTCCGTTGGCGTCCAGCGCCACGTAGGTCACATAGCAGGAGTTGGTGTGGCGCTTCTCGCCGGTGATCAGGTGCTCAGAAATGATCTTGACGCCCACTTCCATCGACGTCTTGCCGGCGTAGTTCACCCGCGCGAACCCCGTGATCAATTCGCCGACGTGGATCGGCTCCTTGAAGTCGACTTTGTCGACCGACACGGTCACGCACTGCTGCTTGGCGTGACGAATCGCGCACACCGCCGCAATCCGGTCAACGAGAGAGAGAATCACGCCGCCGAACACGTTGCCCATGATGTTGGCGTGGTTCGGCATCATCAGCTCGGACATCACCGTTTCCGACTCGCGGGGATGACGGCCCTTCATTAATAGTCCACCGGTCTCAAGTAGAACTCGCCGATCGCCGTCTGCGACAGCACGGCGACGGTGGGGAGTTTGCGTTTCCAGTGAGTTGATTCCAATCGCCGCCGCACCAGCGCGACTTCCGCTGGACTAAACCCGCGCGGCTCTTCACCCCGAATCAGGTGATACAAGATGCGATCGGCCTTGGGGTACGTGATCCCGAAGTCGCCTTCGTCGGTCTGGCCGTGGATCAGGTCGGCAGTCGCGGGCTTCGAGACGATCACGTCGGGCACACCCACATGACGCGCCAGTGCCCAGACTTGTGTCTTGAAGAGATCGCCCAGGGGATTCACGGGGGGCGAGTCGTCGGCGTGCCAGGTGAAGTAGCCGAGTAGCCGCTCGGACTTGTTGCCGGTGCCGAGGGGGAGGGCTTTGTGCTTGGCAGAGAGATCGAACAGCACGATCATCCGCTCTCGCGAGATGACGTTGCCGCGGCGCGGGGGATCGACGTCGCCGACCTGCTTCAGGTAGCCGTCGACCGCCTCCGTAACATCGATTGTCACTGAATCGATACCGAGCTGATCGATGACGAGCTGTGCATGTGCCAGACTCTCGGGACTCGAGTCCCGATACGGCATCCGCACCCCGATGACGTTCTCTTTGCCGAGGGCTTCGGCGGCAAGGAAAGCGGTGAGCGCGGAGTCGACGCCACCCGAGAGGCCGACGATGCCCTTGGTGAAGCCGCGGCGCTTCACCACCTCGTCTTTCAAGAAGCTCACCAGCCATTTGCGCGTTAGTTCGGGATCGATCGCGAGGGGATCGTCGGATTCCTCACGCTTCCTGACCACATCCAACGGCGGGGAAAGGCGCGTAACGGCGCGGGGGGTGCCGTTGGTTGCGGGGTCGAACTTCACTTTGGCGGGTTTCGACTTGCCGAGGCCTTTGGTTAGCACCGGCAACGCACTGCGCAGGTCGGCGAGCAGAGGAGAGTCCGCGCGCGCATCAGTGAGTGCATCGAGATCGAGGTCGGCGGTCAGCAGGGCTTCTTCGAACAGCGGCCCGCGCACCAGCACGTTTCCCATCGGATCGATCACCGCCGAGGCGCCGGGAAAGCCCTTCCCTCCCTCGAACCCCACGAGATTCGCAAGGGCGACGAACACCCCATGCTCCTCGGCGATGCCCCGGACTATCCGCTCCCAACGAATCACCGACGCCGGTAGCCGCGAGCCGTCCTCGTCCATGCCGCTGCCCCGCGCCGGTGACGCACTCGGCACAATCAATAGCTGCGCCCCCTCGAGCGCGGCCACCGTCGCCGCGAGCGAGTGCCAGGCGTCCTCGCAGATCAGGATCGCGGCGCGGCCGCCCCAACTGGTATCGAACGCCCGAACGCCTTCCTGGCCACGATCGACGAAGCGCTCCTCGTCGAACACGCCATAGGTGGGCAGGAATACCTTGCGGTGCACGTGACGTACCTCGGGTTTCGGTTTGCCGAGCGTCACATACAGGCACGAATTGTGGATGTGGCTTTGGAACTTTTCGTAGAAACCGACCGCGACATCGATCGGCGGCCCCTGGTAGAGGCCGGCGAGGTCGCGCACCAGCGTCCCCGCCGTCACCGCGACTTCTTTGACGCCGCCCTCGACGAAGTAGCCCGAGGTGGCGGTCTCCGGGAAGACGAGGAGGTCGGGCTTGGGATCGAGCTGGGCCGCCTGGGGGATCACGCCGCCGATCCGCGCCACGTTCCCCGCGTAGTCGCCCTTGGCGGGGCGGAACTGGGAAATGGCGAGGCGGATGGCGGGCATGAGGGAAAGATACCCGGTTCGGTTTTGAGTGCGCGCCTCTGGGGTCAGCCCCACCTCATGCCGTTCCCACGCTGAAAGCGTGGGCCCGACAAGACACTGCGCCTCAGGCGCAGTGGTTCATTGGGCCCACTCTTTAGAGTGGGAACAGGCGCGGGTGGACCACCGGATTGATCCCCCGTTGACCCAGCCTCTTACGCTTGGGCCGCGCTCGGCGCATCCCATGGCAGCCCATCAGATCTACTTCCACGTGACCTGGTCGACCTTCCGTCGGCAACCGATGATCGACGCGCCGACGCGCGCGTTCCTCGACCAGTATTTCCGCAGGATCGTAATCCAAGAACGGGTGACCCTCGTCGCTGTCGCGTTTCTTCGAACCCATGTGCACCTGCTGCTGCACGTGGGACCCCGCTACGACCTTTCGCGACTCGTTCAACTACTCAAGGGCGGCAGCAGCCATGCGGCGAGCCGGCAACCGGGCAACCTGCTGGGCCTGCGATGGAATCGGGAGTACTCGGTGACGAGCGTGAGCCCGAGGCTGGTGAACGCGGATCGGCGTCACCCGACCGAAGCGATCTCCACTGCGCCTGAGGCGCAGTGATTCACTGGGCCCACTCTTTAGAGTGGGAACAGGCGGACGTGCATCATCGAGCAACGATGCCCGCATCGTTACCCCTTCACCACCCAGCTCAGGGCCCACACCCCCACCAACACCGCGGCAGTCGCCAGCGCCACGCTCGGCTGCGCGATTGCCGAGCCCACGAACAGCACCGCATATACCAGGATGAAGAACGCGGGGAGATACGGATAGAACGGCGCGCGGAACGGAGCCTCGGGTTGCCGCGCCCGCAGGCGGAACAGCGCCGCGACGCTGAACCCATCGATCACGAGCACGATGAGAATCGCCAGCGACAGCAACGTCCCGAACTGCCCCGTGGCCGCCAAGCCCACCGCCACGACGCCCACGACGATCATCGCGGGACCCGGTGTGCCGCCCGCGTTCACGCGTGCCAGCACGGCGGGCGCGAGGCCGTCCCGCGCCAGTCCGAAGAGCACGCGGGGCGTGATGAACACATTACCGTTGAGCGACGCGAGCACGACGAGCAGTGCAAGCACCGTGATTACGGCGTTGCCGTTGGCGCCGAAGATCGCCGCAGCGGCATCACCCGCGACGAGGTTCGACGCGGCGATTTGCTCAAAGGGCAGGACATGCAGGAACGCGGCGTTGAGGAGCAGATAGAGCCCCGTCACGACGGCGATGCCAAGCAAGAACACGCGCGGTAACGTGCGCTCGGGTTCCACGACCTCCTCGGCGATCTTCGCGGCTTCGACGTAGCCGTAGTAGGTCCAGATCACCGCCTGGAACGCCACGGCGAGCGCGCCCCACACGGCGATGCCCTGCGGCGCGTTCGGGAGCGTGCCGCTCCATCCGACGCCGTCGCCGGCGGCGAAGGCGATCACGACGACGCCGCCGAGCGCGAGGATCTTGGCGGTGGTGACGACGTTTTGCACCCAGCGCCCCGCGGCGACGCCGGTCAAGTTGATCGCGGTAAAGATGACGACGAACGCGGGACCCAAGAGCGAGACGCCGCGCGACCAGCCGAACAGCCGCGCCGTGAACTCACCGGCCGCGACGCTGATCGCCGCGATCGCCGCGGGATAGAGCACGAGCCCCTCGACGGCGCCGATCACGAACGCCGCCCGCGGTCCGAACGCCTCGCGCGCGTACACGTACTTGCCGCCCGCTTTGGGGAGGCGCGTGGCGAGCTCGGCGAAGATCAGCGCGCCGAGGAACGCGAGGGCGCCGCCGAGCACCCACGCCACGAACGTGAGCCAGGGGCGGCCGAGCTGGCCGGCGATGATGCCGGGGGTACGGAAGATGCCGGCGCCCACGACGACGCCGACGACCATCGTGAGGCCGTCGAATAAACGCAGCGACCGTTTGAGATCAGTCACTCAGCGTGGCCTCCACCGCGCGAAGATGGCGAGTCCGGTCGGAGTGCGCGATCCGTAGTCCGTCTCGAGGCTCTGCGGTACGAACCCCACGGAGGCGCGAAGTCCTGCGCTGAACACGCCCCAGTCTTTCAGGTACCCGAAGACAACCGACCCGATATCGTACGTCCCCGGAGCGACGAGCAAGTCCTCGCCACTTTTCCGCACGTATTCCACGCGCGTAAACGCGTGGTGGCCACGCAACACTTGGGCGTCCGCCTCGGCCAGCACGCTGTGACTCGTCGCGCCGCCGAGCTTCGCGTTCGCACCCCAAACCAACGCGGCATTCACCCGTCCCAGCGCCGTGAGCACCGCCGCGCCGTACCGATGGATCGATTCATCGGGGTGCAGCTCCTCGGGCGTGTCGAGATAGGCATACCAGGCCGACAGGGTCCAGCGGGGACCCGGAGCGACGGCGACACGCGCGCCGTAGGAATCGATCTTGCGAAAGTCGAAATCGGTGCGCTGCGCGTCGGGCTCGCGGCCGTTGAACGCCGACGCCTCCACCTTGACCTTACGACTGAACAGGCCCGCCGTCATTGCACCGTAGGTGATGTGCGTCGCGTCCTGCCAATGGTGTCCGAGGGGACCGAACGGGTCGTTCTGCGCCGACGGGCGGTGCTGGAACGCCGGTGGCCCGACGGCTGGCTCGCCCACGGCGGCGAGATACAGCGACGCGGCGAGGTTCTGCGCGAGCGGGCGTTCCCACAGTGCCGCCAACTCGATCCACAAGTCGTGTGGATGTTGGCGATCGACGAGCGGCGCGCCGTTGTAACTCTCCCCCGACTGCAAGAGTAGCGGGTAGCCTCGCGCACCCACCGTCCACGGATCGGCGCTCGCCATAAGACGCAGGTCGAGAGCGCCACCGGCCATGGGACGTCGCGCGGTGAGCATCCCCCAGTTGATCACCGTGAATTGCTCGTCGCCGCGCGGGCCCCGTTGGCTGTCGTACAGCGGCGCGACGAAGCCGTGCACCATGAGCGTCCAGGTGCCGGCGCGGAAATGTGCGGCGTGCATCGGCGACGAATCGGGGAGCCAGGCGGTGCCGGAACCGGCACGCGCGTCGGGAATGCCCAGAACGTTGGGGTTCATCGGCATCGGCATCTCGTGGCCGGGATGCTGGGCGACGAGCGCAAAGAGTACCGCAAGCATCGATTAGCGAATTTCGAACGTGAGCGTCGCCCACTTGGACTCGTAGTCGAGTCCCGCCCGGTTGGCCCGGGCCATGTGAATGAACTTGACGTACCACTTGCCCGCTGCGTCGAGCGTCACCTGTGCCACGCCTAGAGAGTCGGTGCGCGTGCTCCGCTCCGCACCCCCCCCCGCTCCGCCCCACAGCACGGTCTGGTTCGCGGCCGGCCGCCCGTCCACGAGGCAACGCACTCGCAACGTCGCGCCCGTACCGAGCGTGTACGGATTCTCGAGTGGCACGATCTCCGCGGGGTAGCCGAGCACGACGCCGAACCACTCGGTCCGCGCCTCGC
>Ga0193739_1000529_pt1 | contig 10621 bp, 5 predicted proteins | sample L2a2metaG_FD_144926 | JGI IMG/M metagenome (GOLD analysis project Ga0193739, IMG submission 144926) | Soil microbial communities from a riparian zone of the East river system, Colorado, United States - L2a2 | ecosystem: Environmental > Terrestrial > Soil > Riparian zone | place: USA: East River...
CGGCCGGGAGTACGTCGTCCCGCACACCATGGACCTGTCGGTGTTGTTCTACAACAAGAACCTGTACGAGCAGGCCGGCCTCGATCCCGAGCAGCCGCCCACCACTCTGGAGGAGTTCGCCGAGCACGCCCGGGCGATCGACGCCCTCGGTGGTGACATCAACGGCACGTTCTTCGGCGGCAACTGCGGCGGCTGCCTGGTCTTCACCTGGTGGCCCAGCATCTGGGCGGACGGGCACGAGGTGATGAACGAGGACGGCACCGAGTCGCTACTCGCCGAGCCCGAGGCGGCCGCTGTCTATGACATCTGGAAGGGCCTGTTCGAGGACGACATCACTGCTGCGGGAACGCAGGACGAGGCCGGCCCGACCTGGGTCGGAATCTTCCCCGAGGGCAACATCGGAATCATGCCGATGCCGTCCACCCAGCTCGGCCTCATGCCGGACACCTTCGAGACCGGCGTGGCGCCCATCCGGGGGATCGACGGCGGCGAGTCGACGTTCGTCGGCGGCGACAGCATCGGAATCTCGGCCAACAGCGAGATCGCGGACCAGGCGTGGAGCTTCATCGCCTGGACCCTGTCCGAGGAAGCGCAGGTCGACGTCCTCGCCGCGAACAACGACGTCGTTGCGCGCACCGACCTGGCCTCGAACGAGTTCTCCGAGCAGGACGAGCGACTGGTGACGATCAACGAGGTGGCCGGCCAGGGCCGCACGCCATACGCCCTCAACTTCGGGCAGACGTTCAACGACCCGCAGGGGCCGTGGCTGCCGCTGATCCGCAACTACGTGTTCGGCGACGGGAGCACCTTGGACCAGGACAACGAAGCGGTTACCGCGTCGCTACAGCAGAGCTGAATCCGACTCGACGATCGAGCAACCATGAGCGGGGCGGTACACCGACGGACGCGGCGCCGCCTGCCGGCGGCGGCCGTACCCGCCGGCCCGCCCCGCTCCGCGGGTGAAACCGGTGGAGATTGGAGGACGCGTGGCCAATCCCGTGCTTGAACGCAGCGGCCCAGAGACCTCCGCGTCACCCCGTTCGAGCCGGCGACCATGGTGGCGGTCGCGGGCAGCCAAGGGCGCCCTCTACGCCTCGCCCGCGGCCCTGTTCGTGCTCGCGTTCTTCGTCATCCCCCTGCTGCTCGTGGGCCAGATGTCGGCGAGCGAGTGGCCGCTGCTGCGCGGCAACCAGGGATCGAACTTTCCGGACAACTACGCCGATATGACCGACGACCGGCTGTTCTGGCCGGCGGTGGGGTTCACGCTCAAGTACACGGTGATCGTCGTCATCGCCCTGCTGGCCCTGGCCATGGGCATGGCCCTGCTGGTCCAGGAGCGGCGGCGAGGAGTGGGCTTCTTCCGCACCGCGTACTTCCTACCGGTAGCACTGGGCCTCGCCTCGGCGTCGCTGCTGTTCTGGGGCTTCTACAGCCCGTCGATCGGTCCGGTCGACCCGATCCTGCAGAACCTCGGCTTGATCGACGAACCGATCCGCTGGATCGGGACGCCAAACATGGCGCTGTTCTCCACCATCGTCATGATCGTCTGGAAGTTCGCCGGTTTCTTCATGCTGATCCTGCTGGTCGGCCTCCAGTCGATCCCGACCGACGTCTACGAGGCGGCCAGGATGGACGGCGCCAACCGCTGGCAGACGTTCTCCCGGGTCACGCTGCCGCTGTTGCGACCGTCCCTCGCGCTGTGCCTGATCATCTCGGTGACCGGCTCGCTGCTCGCGTTCGACCAGTTCTTCATCCTGACCAATGGCGGGCCGGACAACTCGACGACGACCGTCGTGATGATGATCTACCGCGAGGCGTTCCGGCTGTTCAATCTGGGCACGGCCGCGGCGCTGTCCATCGTCGTCCTGCTGGCGCTGCTGGTGATCAACGTCACCCAGTTCCGGCTGCTTCGCCGCGACGCCGAGGAGTAGCGATGACGGACCATTCCGTGATCGGCCGCACCTCGTACTACGTGGTGGCAGGCGCCCTGGCCATCATGTTCCTCGTCCCGCTGGTCTGGACCGTGGTGGCCTCGGTCTCGCCGCACGGCGCGACCGCCCAGCAGGTCGGGTACGGGCTCGGCAACTACCGCACCCTGGTGGACTACGACGCCGGGCTTCCCAGGTACCTGTGGAACAGCGCCTTCGTCTCGGTGCTGACCGTCGTGTTCACGCTCACGCTGTCAATCCTCGGCGGGTACGCCTTCGGCCGGTTTCGCTTTCCGGGCCGGGATGCGCTGTTCCTACTGATCATCGCGATCCTGATGGTGCCGTACGTGACCCTGCTGGTGCCGCTGTGGGTGCTGTTCGGCGAGGTCGGGCTGCGGAACTCCCTGGTCGGGCTGGCCCTGGTGCTGACCCTCTACCAACTGCCGTTCGCCATGTTCATGATGCGCATCTCCTTCGAGGCCGTGCCGCGCGAGCTCGAGGAATCCGCGCTGGTCGACGGCTGCGGCACGTTCGGCGTGCTGCGGCGCATCATGCTCCGATCGGTCTGGCCCGGGCTGATCACCGTCGGGCTGTTCGCCTTCCTCTACGCCTGGAACGACTTCATCGCGCCGCTGTTCATGATCAACGACAGCTCGCGCTACCCGCTTCCGCTCGCCATCGCGACCTTGCGGCAGCAGACCATGGGAGCGGTCGACTTCGGTGCGACACAGGCGGGCGTCGTCGTCATGGCGATCCCGTGCCTGATCCTCTTCCTGTTACTCCAGCGCCACTACGTCCGTGGATTCATGTCGGGAGCGCTGAAGGGATGAGTTTGCCGGTAGCGCCACGTGCTGGTCGACTGCGACCCCTCGGGCTCGACGAGGTCCGCATCACCGGAGGGTTCTGGGGCGATCGCCAACGACTCAATGCGTCGGCGACTCTCGATCATTGCCTGAGCAGGGTGGATCGGATGGGCTGGCTGGCGAACTTCCAGCTGGCCGCCGACGGCGGGCCGCTCAGCGCCCGGCGCGGACGCGAGTTCTCGGATTCGGAGGTCTACAAGCTCACCGAGGCGATCGCCTGGGAGTCGGCCCGCGGCGACCGGTCGGCCCCCGACACGGACGACCTCGTCGCGCTCATCGGCCGGGCTCAGGATCCGGACGGCTACCTGAACACGGCATTCGGGCGGGCCGGCCAGCCCGCCCGGTACAGCGACCTGGAGTGGGGGCACGAACTCTACTGTCACGGTCATCTGATCCAAGCCGCAGTGGCACAGGCCCGGGTCGGCGACGGGCCGCTTCTCGAGATCGCGACCAGGGCCGCGGACCACGTATGCGAAACCTTCGGCCCTGGTGGAAACGACGGCATCTGCGGGCATCCCGGCATAGAGATGGCCCTCGTCGAGCTCGCCCGGCTCACCGGCCAGGAGCGCTACCTCGACCAGGCGGCCCGGTTCGTCAGCCGCCGAGGGCACGGGCGGCTGGCGGACATCGACTTCGGGCGCGCCTATTACCAGGACGACATCCCCGTCCGGGAGGCGTCGATCCTGCGGGGTCATGCGGTGCGCGCTCTCTACCTCGCCGCCGGCGCCGTGGACGTCGCGGTGGAGACCGGTGACGACGCGCTGCTCGAGGCCGTCGTCAGCCAGTGGGACGCCACCGTCGCCCGGCGCACGTACCTGACCGGCGGCATGGGGGCGCGGTATTCGGGCGAGTCGTTCGGCGAGGACTTCGCGCTGCCGCCGGACCGCGCCTACTCCGAGACCTGCGCGGCTGTGGCGTCGGTCATGCTCAGTTGGCGACTGCTGCTCGCGACCGGCGATCCGCGGTACGCCGACCTGGCCGAACGGACGCTGTTCAACGTGGTCGCAACGTCTCCCGCCAGCGATGGACGGTCGTTCTTCTACGTGAACACCCTGCACCAGCGCCGTCGCGGCACGCCGTGGGATCCCGACGCGGTCAGCCCCCGACCGTGGAGCAATCTGCGGGCACCGTGGTTCGACGTGTCGTGCTGCCCCATGAACGTCGCACGGCTGCTGGCCAGCCTCGCGGCGTACGTGGCAACCGCCGACGGCAACGCGATACAACTCCACCAGTACACGGACGCGGACATCAGGACGACTCTCGATGCCGGCGATGTCGAGCTCCGCGTGCGCACGGAGTATCCGGACGACGGGGCCGTGACGGTCGAGGTGACCGAGGCGCCGTCGAAACCGGTGACACTCTCGCTCCGGGTGCCGCCGTGGGCCAATTCCCGGGCGCAGCTGACCGAGCCGGGCGGAGGTCCGGCGCGGATCGCTGACGCGAGAGTGATGCAGGTCCGCCGCGCCTTCGGCGTCGGGGACGTCATCCGGCTCGATCTGCCGGTGGAACCGCGCTGGACGAGCGCCGACCCGCGCATCGACGCCGTTCGCGGCATGATCGCGGTCGAGCGCGGCCCGGTCGTGCTCTGTGTCGAATCGGTGGACCTGCCCGCAGAGGTCGACGTCGATGCCGTGCGGGTCGATCCACGGAAGCTGCCGGTCGACGACGGCGGACGCGTCGTCGTGACCGGCTCGCTGGTCGAACCGGTCGGTGCCGGCTGGCCCTACCGGGACGCGGGCACGGCACCGTCCGGTATGCGCCGGGACGCGGAGATTCCGATGCTGCCGTATCACTCGTGGGCGAACCGTGGCCCCGCCACGATGCGCGTCTGGCTGCCCACCACCGAGCTGCCGTAGCGGAGACGGCCGAAGGGAGGATGCAGCGCTGGATTCCGATATCACCTGGGCTTGTGATTGTGAACGCTAACAAGACACCGGAGGCATCACGTGAGACGACATCCCAGATCCGTCCGACGCGGGCTTGCCGCTCTTCTGGCGGCCGGCCTGGTGCTGCCGGCGACGGCCGGCCAGGCGTCGGCGACGAACCACATACCACCCGAGGTCGACCCCGGCACGCCCGCGTACGGCGGCCTCGACGATCCCGTTCCCGACGAGCCGGTCGCCCTCGACCCGTCCGCCAGCATGCTGGAGGACATCTACGACGCGGACGTGGCCGCCGGCGGCGATTCGTACTGGATCGACCGCATCTTGGAGCGGCCCGCCGGCGGCAGCGGAGGGAACAATCTCTACACCCGTGGTCGCGCGTTGTTCATGTACACCCACTCCGCCGGGGCGCTCGGCTTCGGCGGTGGATGGGCCTACCGGGAGCGCCCGACCGGCTCGAGCCAGAACATGTACATGGTCAGCGTCTCCGGCGCCTCCTTCACCGAGTCCACCGGCGACCGGGCGCAGTACCCCAGCCACTGGACCAGCGTGCACAACGCCACCGGCCTGACTGCGGAGCAGACGAAGTTCATCACGCACAACAACGTGGCCGTAACCCTGCTGACGTTGACCAACACCGGTGGCTCGACGACCGGCCGGACCGTCACGGCGACCTCTCCCCCGACCAGCGAGACGACCGCCGACGGAACCGAGCGAACCGGCGAGGTCACGGCCCGCTATCAGGTCACGACGGTGACACCACGCTTCAGCGGCGACGGTTTCGAGGTCGACGGCGACGATTTGGTCCGGAACGTCGAGCTGGCGCCGGGGGCGTCGATCACCCTCAAGTTCCAGTTCGGCGCGACCACAGAGGAACTGCCGGAGTCCAACCAGGAGTACGAGCGCTACCGCGACTACACCGCCGACGAGGCCTTGAGCACCCACCTCGAGGAGTACAACCGCTGGTGGGTCGACAACGTCCCGTACATCGACGTCCCGGACGAGAACGTCATGAAGATGTCCTACTACCGGACGTTCCTCAACCGCTTCAACTACGTCGACGCGAACGTCCCGGGCAACGACTACCAGTTCCCCGTGTCCCTGGAAGGGGTTCTGGGCTACAACAACGCGATCCAATTGACCCAGCCCATGCACATGCAGGACCTGAAGTACTTCAGGGACCCCATCTATACGTACGGGAACCTGCTGTCGTCCGGCGAGATGTCGAGGTGCGCCGCGTTCACCGACAATCCGGGCTCGCACAGCTGGGGCAACACCTACGAGCAGTACATCGCGCGCGAGGGCTGGAACTCGTACAAAGTCCACGGCGGCGACGACGCTCTCGTTCGGAACTACGCCCACTACGCCGAGTGCGACATCAAGGGGCAGATCGACAAGTACGACACGAACGGTGACCTCCTCATCGAGTACCCCCACGGCTTCCTGACCGGCAACGACGCCGACTCGATCTCCTTCCGCTGGGCACACCCGAACGCGGGCAACCCGGCGAACCGTCAGGACCGTGCGGAGTCCGCGTTCTGGTACGCGGGCGCTCGGGCCGCCGCGGAGGCGTACGGACTGCTCGGCGAGGACGACAAGGCAGCCGAGATGACCGAGATCGCCGACACCATGCAGGACGGGATCTTGAGCATGTGGGACGACGCGCCGGTCGTGCCGGAAGGCGACGAGCGCCCGGGCCACGTGTTCAAGCACCGGCTGGTGAGCAATGGCGAGCTCATCCCGTGGAAGGACCAGCAGAACTTCGCGCCGTTCATCGAGCGGGTCGCGCCGACCGACGACCCGAAGTACCGGGAGGCGCTGCGTTACTACGCCGACGCCGACGAGTTCCCGATCATGCCGTTCTACACCGCCAACCAGGCCGACAACGCCGAGGCGGCGGCCATCGGACGGGGCGGTTCGAACAACTTCTCGAACATCAACTCGACGCTTCAGGCACAGGTCTTCTCCGCGGCCCTCCGCGACTACCCGTCGCAGTACGTGACGCCGGGGATGTACCGAGCACTGCTCGAGTGGCTGACCTGGGTGCAGTACGTGGGCGGTAACAACACGCTGCCGAACAACAACGAGTTCTTCTTCAACTGGAACCCGACCACGCAGACCTTCGGCCGGTCCGGGATCCATCACAACATCCTGGGTGCCTACAACTTCATGATCATCGACGACATCGCCGGAGTCCGCCCGCGTCTCGACGACGTGCTGGAGCTGTGGCCGATCGACGTGGGCTGGGACTACTTCACGGTCAACAACCTCAGTTATCACGGCAAGGACCTGACCGTGGTCTGGGACCGCCCGGGCGTCGACCACTACGGCGGCGCGGTACCGGACGGCTTCTCCGCATACCTCGACGGGCAGCGGCTGTTCACGCTGGACAACCTCGCGCACGTGACCTTCGACGGCGAGACCGCCGAGGTGACCGTGCTCGACGACAGCGGCGCGGAGGTCGTCTTCGGCGTCACTAGCGAGCCGCCCACCAACCGGAACCAGTGCTCGGGCGACGGGTGGCGGACCTTCTACAACCCGTCGTTCCGGAGCGTGGGCGTCTGCCGGGCGTGGGTTCAGAGCGGCGGCAACGTCGAGGGTGTCACCGGGCCGCTGCTCTCCGCAGACGACATCAGCCTGCGACGGAACGATCGCATGGTCGACATGCTCCAGAAGGCCGGCCGCGACATCACTCGCGAGACCGGTGATGCGGAGAACCTGGCTGAGGGGCGTCCGGTCGTGGCCTCGTTCACAACGACGACGCCGGCAGCACGCGCGACGGCACCTGAGTTCGCGGTAGACGGGTTCACTGTGAGCGGGTTGCCCGCGATGGCGGGCGGCAACAACTTCAGCCGCCCCGGCTACGTGTCGCCGAACACGATCTGGGGCACCGAAGGCTCGCCCAACAGTGAGGACTGGCTGGAGGTCGATCTGGAGTCGCCGCAGGAGATCGACAACATCAAGCTCTACTTCTACAGCGACAAGGACTACGACCCGCAACAGAACTCCGACGGCGACACCTACCGGGAACCGCTGATCTACCGGCTGCAGTACCACGACGGGTCGGACTGGGTGACCATCTGGGGCCACCGCAGTCCTGAGCGTCCGCTGCCGAACTTCAACGAGGTCGCGTTCCCACGCGTGACCACCGACCGGGTGCGTCTGATGGTGACCCCGCAAGGCGACTACGGCGTCGGGTTGAAGGAGATCCAGATCTTCAACACCGGCATCGACGTCGAGCCGCTCACTGCGCCGCAGGTCCTGGCGTCTGCGACGCCGCTCTCCGGGTTCGCGCCGCTCACGGTGCAGTTCACCGCCGTCGCGGAGCACCCCGAGGGGGACGACATGACCCTCGAGTGGGACTTCGGTGACGGGAACAGCTCCGACGAGCTGAGCCCTGAGCACACCTACACGGAACCGGGGTCGTACACCGCGACCTTCACTGCGACCGACAGTGACGGCGAGACCGGTACCGCGTCGGTGGACATCGAGGCGGTCGAGTTCGACGGGAACCTCGCCCAACTCGCCACGGCGACGTGCTCGGTCACATCTCCTTGGGAGAACTGTCAGGGCATCAACACCGGCGTGGATCCAACGACCAGCAACCCGGGGATCGGCGTCGGCTGGGGCACCTGGCCCAACGGCGGCACCCAGTGGATGCAGCTGACTTGGGACGAACCCATCGAAACCGCCAGCTCGGACGTCTACTGGTACCAGGACTCCCCGGACGGCAGCAACAGCGGCGTGAAGCGCCCTGCCACGTGGGTCATCCAGTACTGGGACGACGCCGCCCAGGCCTGGGTCGACGTCGGCAACCCGAGCGGGTACGGCACCGAACTCAACCAGTACAACTCGACGACGTTCGATGCCGTGACCACGACGGCGCTCCGCGCCACGGTCGAGACGAGGAGCGACGCTGACGCCGTCGGCGCGTTGCAGTGGAAGGTCTGGGAGATCGAGGACTAGCCCACTCCAGCGGCTCGTCGAGAGTTCGGCTGGGGCCACGAGAGTGCCTCGCGGCCCCAGCCGGCCAGGACCGACGGCGAGTACCCCCTGGCCTCTCCCGACGTGCGAACAAAGAAGAATGGAGCACGTGCCATGAAGCCGTTGCCGAGCGGGCCACTCGGCCGGACCGGCATGGCCATCAGCCGGGTCGGCATCGGCGCGTGGGCGTTCGGTGGTGGCGGCTGGCTCGACAGCTGGGGTGCGCAGGACGACGCCGAGTCGATTGCGGCCATCCGGCACGCCGTCGACAGCGGCGTGAACTGGATCGACACCGCACCGATCTACGGGCTGGGACACGCCGAGGAGGTCGTCGGCCGCGCGCTGCAGCAGATCCCGGCCGACGAGCGACCGTACGTGTTCACCAAGGCCGGGGTCATCTGGGATCCCCGGCGCCCGCACGACAAGCCGGCGCTGGTCGGTCGCGCGGCCAGCATCCGGCGTGAGCTCGAGGACTCGCTGCGTCGGTTGCGGCTCGACCACATCGACTTCTACCAGGTGCACGCGCCGCCCACCGACGGTACGCCGCTCGCGGAGTACTGGCAGACCTTCTGCGACCTCCGGCGGGAGGGCAGGGTGCGGGCCATCGGGCTGTCCAACCACGATGCCGCGCAACTCGACGCGGCCGAGGCCATCGGACATGTGGATGCCGTGCAACCGCGTTTCAACCTGATCCACCGTGACGCCGTGGACGTGCTCGCCTGGAGCGCCGCGCACGCCACCGGGGCGATCGTCTACAGCCCGATGGCGTCGGGCCTACTCAGCGGGTCGTTCACTGCGGCCCGCGCAGCCGCGCTGGACGAAGACGACTGGCGGCGCCGGCATCCCGACTTCACCGGCGACGCGTTGGCCCGGAACCTGGCACTGGCTGAGGCACTCGGCCCGATCGCCTCCCGCCATGGCGTCACCGTCGCCGCCGTGGCGGTGGCTTGGACGCTGGCCTTCTCCGGGGTCACCGCCGCGATCGTGGGCGTCCGCCGGGCCGGCCAGCTCGATGCCTGGTTGTCAGCCGCCAGCCTCGAGCTCGACGACTCCGACCTGGCCCGGATCGCCGAGGCGATCGAGCGCACCGGGGCAGGCTCCGGTCCGGCGCTCCCCCCGCACGCGGCGTGACTCCCGGCCGCATCACGACGCATCACGGTCGCCAAAGCGGTTGCCGAAACGATGAGGCAGCCGTGTCCGGAACCCGGTCCTGACCCGCCATCTGCGCGGCTGCCAGTAGATCGACACAACCCGGCTCCCGCGACGACTTGGCCACGCCCAACGTCGCGGCTTCCCTCGCCGTACTCGCTGGCATCGCGGAATCAGATGCTGTCTGCGGCGGCTACGCGTGTGCCGTGCCGCCCACCCATCGCCGCCGCCATCCCGCAACACGCCACCGTCCGTGGGCCGCGCCGTGCAGCCGTACCGGGTCAGCGATATAACGCCCGGACGGCAGCACGGATACCCCACAGGTAGCCCACGCGAGCGTCGCGCCAGGTGCAGCTGACCGTCCCCGGGGGGCCGCGTCATCATACGAGGGGCTCGAGCTGCGTTGCCGTCGACTCGGTGCCAGCGTGACCGAGGCCGTCTATGTCGGCGACGCCGCGGTGGACCTAACGTGCGCGGATGCCGCGAACGCATCCGGCATCCATGCGGCCTGGGGCTCCGTGAACGGCATTGCGCCGATGGCGGAACGCATCGCTCAGCGTCCTCACGACGTCGTCGAACTCGTACGGCAGCTACAGACTAATGATCACCATTGACTCAGGCGGGTTCAACCATGGAGCAGGACGCACTGATCCGATCGCCACGGCCTGCGGACATGCCCGCCGTGGCGGCCGCATACGAGTGGCTCTTCGTGCCGCCCGGCCAGCGACCACCACACTGGGACGAGGCGAATGCCGTCCGCGCTGACCACATGGCGGTACCAGCGGCCCTGTTGGCTGCGGTGGGCTGGGAGCTG
>Ga0193739_1000531_pt1 | contig 10605 bp, 13 predicted proteins | sample L2a2metaG_FD_144926 | JGI IMG/M metagenome (GOLD analysis project Ga0193739, IMG submission 144926) | Soil microbial communities from a riparian zone of the East river system, Colorado, United States - L2a2 | ecosystem: Environmental > Terrestrial > Soil > Riparian zone | place: USA: East River...
TGCACATCCGGGCGGGGAGGCAGCGATGGACCTCAGCCTTCCCGTCGTCGCCGGGGCGGTATCGACGACGATCTTCGCCGCCAGCATGCTGCCCATGCTGACGAAGGCCGCACAGACGAAGGATCTCGGTTCCTACAGCCTTGGCAACATCCTGCTCGCCAACGTGGGCAATGTCGTTCATTCCGTCTACGTGTTCCACCTACCGGTCGGACCGGTCTGGGCGCTGCACTCGTTCTACCTGGTCTCGACGGCGTTGATGCTGTTCTGGTACCTGCGCTACCGCAGCGCCTCCAGAGCGGCCAGGCAGAGGCCGAACTACACAGAAATACCCATGACCCGCAGACCGGCGGACTTGGTTGCTTCGCCCGAAGCGGCGACGGCGGGCGCTCTCTAGCGTGGAAGCCGCAGGAACCACCCAGGGCACAGCCGCCAGTGGAGGGCGACGATGAGCCAAGACGATCACAGGCCCGGTCCCAGCCGGCCCGAGCGTGGCGCTCCCGAGCGCTTCGAGACGGTCATCATCGGCGCGGGTCAGGCCGGCCTGGCCGAGGGATACCACCTGGCCAAGCGAGACCGGCCGTTCGTGATCCTGGACGCGAACGAGCGGGTCGGCGACAACTGGCGGTGTCACTGGGACTCGATGCGGCTGTTCAGCCCGGCGCGCGCGGCCGCCCTGCCCGGGATGCGGTTCCCAGCGCCGCCGATGTCCTATCCCACCAAGGACGAGATGGCCGACTTCCTCGAGGCCTATGCCTCGAGGTTCGGCCTTCCGGTCCGTACCGGAGTGCGCGTGACGAAGGTGTCTCACGACGACAGCGGGTATGTCGTGACGACCGATGGACCGTCGCTGGTGTGCGACAACGTCGTGGTCGCGTCGGGAACGTTCGGCCGCACACCCCACGTCCCCGACTTCGCCGGGGAGCTCGACCCTGGCATCGTGCAGCTGCACTCGAGTGCCTACAAGAACCCCAGCCGGCTCCAGCCCGGAGGGGTGTTGGTGGTGGGGGCATCGCACTCCGGTGGCGACATCGCCTTCGAAACGGGGACGGCCGGTCATCCGACCGTGCTCAGTGGCCCGATCCATGGCGAGGTGCCCTTCGACATCGAAGGCAAGCCGGCACACGTGATCTTCCCGGTCATGTTCTTCCTGGCGCAGCACCTACTCACGCTCAAGACACCCCTCGGCCGCAAGATACGCCCGGAGATCCGTGCTCACGGAGGCCCGCTGATCCGGGTCAAGCGAGCAGACCTCGCCCGGGCCGGTGTCGAGATGGTTTCGGCGCGGACGGTCGGGGTCGACGACGGCCTGCCGGTGCTCGACGGCGGCCGGGTACTCGACATCGGGAACGTCGTGTGGTGCACCGGCTTCCGGCAGGACTTCTCCTGGATCGACCTACCCGTGACCGGCGAGGACGGCTGGCCGCTGGAGGACCGTGGTGTGGTTCCCTCGGCCGAGGGGCTGTACTTCGTCGGTCTGGCGTTCCAGTACGCCTTCGCGTCGATGCTCGTCGGCGGTGTCGGCAGGGACGCCGAGTATGTAGCCAGGCACATCGCGAAGAGAATCGCGGCGCGGCAGCCCGGCCTGGGGGCGACAGCACTCGGGCGCGCCGCCGATGTCAGAGCTTGATGACAACAAGCCCCGGAGCGGCCTCGTAATCGGCGTCCTGGGTGACAACGGGTACCTCGTGGGCGATCGCCCTCTCTGCGATCCAGCTCTCGTTGATCCGCATTCGGCGCCGGTCGGCTCTTAACAGGGCCACGAGCATCGCCCATGCGTCGGCCACGGATTCGTCGACGACCTGTGGGTCGAATTGGCGGGCGAGCTGGTAGGTGACGAGCCTGACTCTCACCACCCGAGATCGTCCGTCGACCCGGGGAGCGCTACGTGGAGCTCGGCTCGAAAGCCGGTCGGATCAGGCCCCAGCCGTTCCAGTTGCGGCATCATCTCGGCGGGGGTATCCACTGTCGACGCTGCCGCAACGGCAGGACTTGGCGATCGGTTGGTCGTTGCGGTGAACCTCGAACTCCTTGCTACAGGCGGGAGGCCAGGATGTCGGTGACGAAGATGGCCCGCGCACCGATGTCCCAGAGCTCGTCCATGACCTTGTGGGCGTCGCTGCGCGGCACCATCGCACGGACTGCGACCCAGCCCTCGCGATGCAGGGGCGAGACCGTGGGCGACTCGATCCCCGGCGTCACCGCGCACGCCTGGTCGACCCGCTCGGCTCGGATGTCGTAGTCCATCAGGACGTACCGGCGGGCCACCAGGACGCCCTGCAGGCGCCGCAGCAGCTGCTGCACCCCCGCGGCGTGTGCCACACCCGTGCGGGTGATCAGCACGGCCTCGGAATCCATGATCGGCTCTCCGACGAGCTCCAAGCCCGCCTGGCGCAGAGTGGTACCCGTCGAGACGACGTCCGCCACGATGTCGGCGACGCCGAGCTGGACGGCGGTCTCGACCGCGCCGTCGAGCCGGATCACCTCGGCGTCGACACCCTCGTCGGCCAGGTACTTCGCCAATAGGCCGGGATACGACGTCGCGACCCGCAGGCCGGCGAATCCCTCGACGGCGTCGGCCGTGCCGGGACGCGCCGCGAAGCGGAAAGTCGACGTGCCGAAGCCGAGCGGCAGCAACTCCTCGGCAGCCGCGCCCGAGTCGAGCAGCAGGTCGCGACCGGTAATGCCGACCTCCAGCGTTCCCGAACCGACGTAAACGGCGATGTCGCGCGGTCGGAGGAAGAAGAACTCGGCGTTGTTGTCGGAGTCGACCAGAACCAGCTCGCGGCCGCCCTCGCCGCGTTGGCGGTACCCGGCCTCACGGAGCATCGCGGCCGCCGGCTCGGCCAACAGGCCCTTGTTGGGGACGGCGATCCGCAGAACGCCGTTCGGGGCCGGCGTCGTGGCGCCGGACTGTGAATCGGACATGGGTTCGATCCTCAAAGCTTCTCGTAGACGTCGTCGAGCTCGATCCCGCGGGCGAGCATCAGCACCTGGATGTGGTAGAGCAGCTGGGCGATCTCCTCGGCCGCCCGGTCGGCGCCCTCGTGCTCGGCCGCCATCCACGCTTCGGCGGCCTCCTCGACGACCTTCTTGCCGACGTGGTGCACGCCATGGCCGACCGCCTCGACCGTGCCGGATCCGGCCGCGTCGGTCGCCACCTTCGCGGACAGCTCGGCCCACAGGCCGTCGAAGCTCTTCACACCGGCAGCCTACGGTTCGAGACCTCAGGCGTAGGAGGAGCGGAGGGCGAGCACGGTCGCGAGCGCAGCCTGCGCGGCGTCGAAGCCCTTGTCCTCGCTCGACCCCGGTAGGCCCGCACGGTCGCGCGCCTGCTCCTCGTCGTCGCAGGTCAGCAGCCCGAAGCCGACCGGTATGCCGGTCTCGACGCTCACCCGGACCAGCCCGTCGGTGGCCGCGTGGCAGACGTACTCGAAGTGCGGGGTGCCGCCCCGAATCACCACGCCGAGCGCCACCACCGCGTCGTAGCCGGCCCTGGCCAACCGGGCGCACGCGACCGGCAGCTCGAACGAACCGGGCACCCGCAACACCAGGGGGTCGTCGACGCCGGCCTCGGTCAGCGCGCGCAGCGCCCCGTCGAGCAGGCCCGTCGCGACGTCTTCGTGCCACCGGGCTGCAACGACGGCGACCCGCAGTTGGTCGGCGCCGTCCAGGGTCAAGGTGGGCGTACCCGATCCACTCACGTCGGACTCCCTTCGAGCTCGTCGCCCAGGAGGGGAAGCGCGTGGCCCATGCGGTCGCGCTTGGTCCGCAGGTAGCGGATGTTCTCCGGATGCGGGTGCACCGGGACGGGCACACGGTCGACTATCCGCAGGCCGTACCCCTCCAGGCCGGCCAGCTTGGTCGGGTTGTTGGTCATCAGCCGGAGCGACCGCACACCGAGATCGGCCAGGATCTGCGCGCCCGTGCCGTAGTCGCGGGCGTCGGCGGGCAGGCCGAGGTCGAGGTTGGCATCGATGGTGTCGCGGCCGGCGTCCTGCAACTCGTACGCGCGCAGCTTGTGGGCAAGCCCGATCCCGCGGCCCTCGTGCCCGCGCAGGTAGACCACGACGCCCCGGCCCTCGGCCGCCACAGCTGCCATGGCTGCGCGAAGTTGGGGCCCGCAGTCGCACCGCAGAGAGCCGAACGTGTCGCCGGTGAGGCACTCCGAGTGCACCCGGGTCAGAACCGGCTCGCCGTCGGCGATGTCGCCCAGCACGAGTGCCACGTGCTCTGCCCCCGTGACGGTGTCGCAGTAGGCGTGCGCCCGGAAGGTGCCGTGGGCGGTCGGCAGCCGGGTCTGGGCCAGCCGGCTGACCTGGCTCTCCCGCCGGCGGCGGAACCGGATGAGGTCGGCGATCGAGATCATCGTGAGCCCGTGCTCGTCGGCGAACCGGCGCAGCGCCGGTGCCCGCATCATCGACCCGTCGTCGTTGACGATCTCGCACAGGACGCCCGTAGGGGTCAGACCGGCCAGCCGGGCCAGGTCGACCGACGCCTCGGTGTGACCCGGCCGGGCCAGCACCCCGCCGTCGCGGTAGCGGAGCGGCAGGACATGACCGGGCTGGACGAGCTCGTAGGCCTCGGTGGCCGAGTCGGCAAGCACCCGTACGGTGTGCGAGCGATCGGCGGCCGAGATGCCCGTCGTGACGCCGTCTCGCGCGTCGACCGACACCGTGTACGCCGTCCGCATCCGCTCGCGGTTGTGGGGCGTCATCAGCGGAATGTGCAGGCGGTCCAACGTCGCGCCCTCGACGGCGACGCAGACGAACCCGCTCGTCCAGCGGATCATGAACCCCATCAGTTCCGGGGTGGCCTTGCCGGCTGCGAAGACCAGGTCGCCCTCGTTCTCGCGCTCCTCGTCGTCGACCACGACCACCGCCCGGCCGGCTGCGACGTCGGCGACCGCCCTCTCGACCGGGTCGAGGCGGACTCCACTCACGCTGTCACCTCGATCCGGTCCGATGGCACGGCCTCGGCCCGCCGGGCTCGCCGCCAGGCGAGGAACCCGACGACGCAGAACACCCGTAGGCCAGCCGCGCATCGAGGAGCCACAGCATCTGGTCCATCAGGCAACCCGACCGTCCAGCAGACGCTCGACGTACTTCGCGATCACATCGACCTCCAGGTTGACCCGGTCACCGACCACGCGGCGGCCGAGAGTCGTGGACGACAGCGTCGTCGGGATCAGACTCACCTCGAACCAGCCGTCGCCGACGTCGGACACCGTGAGCGACACGCCGTCCACGGCGACCGAGCCCTTCACGACGACGTAGCGCGCCAGGTTGTCCGGCAGCCCGATCCGGACGACCTCCCAGCGATCACCGGGCGTCCGGCTGAGCACCGTGCCGACGCCGTCGACATGGCCCTGGACGATGTGCCCGCCGAGCCGGTCCGAGGCGCGGACGGCCCGCTCGAGATTGACCGGGCCACCGGCGCTGAGGTCGGCCAGGGCGGACCGGTCCAGCGTCTCGCGCATCACGTCGACGGTGAAGGAGCCGTGAGCGGTGTCGACGACGGTCAGGCACACGCCGTTGACCGCGATCGAGGCGCCGTGGACCGCGTCGGCGGTGACGGTGGGCCCGCTCACGGTAAGCCGCGCGGATTCGGCGCGCCGATCGAGAGTGACGACCTCGCCCATCTCCTCGACGATTCCGGTGAACATGGCAGTCATCCCTTCTCCGGGCGGGCGGTGATCCTGAGGTCCGGGCCCACCCGGGTGACGTCGTCGATGTCGAGCCGGACGGCATCGTTCACCGTTGTGACACCGGCATCGGCCAGCGCCGCGCGACCGGCCCCCAACAGCGCGGGAGCGAGGTAGGTCACGATCCGGTCGACCAGCCCGGCCCGGACGAACGCTCCGGCCAGCGTCGGCCCACCTTCGAGCCAGACATGCTGGCGATCGCGGACGAACAGGTCGGCGAGGGCTTGCTCCGGGTCACGGGTGGCGAGATGGACGGTGTCGGCTGCGTCGTCGAGCACGGCGGCACCGGCGGGGATGGGCCGCAACCCCATGACCGCGCGCAGCGGTTGGACCGTGCGCGGCGCCGGGGTGTCGTCGCCGCCGCGCACGGTGAGGCGCGGGTCGTCGGCCAGCACGGTTCCGGTACCGACGAGCACGGCGTCGCACTCGGCCCGCAGGCGATGGACATCGGCTCGGGCCTCGGCAGAGGTGATCCACCGGCTGGAGCCATCGGCGGCGGCGCTGCGCCCGTCGAGCGTCGCAGCGAATTTCCAGGTGACGAACGGGCGACAGTGCTCAACGGCGAACGTCCACGTCGGGTTGACCGCACGAGTGAGGTCGGCCAGCACGCCGCCCTCGACGTCGATGCCCGCCGCCCGCAAGGTCTCCGCACCCCCGCGCGCGACCGGGTTCGTGTCGGGCTGTCCGAACACCACGCGTGCGACCCCGGCCGTGATCAGCGCCTCGGTGCACGGTGCGGTCCGGCCGGTGTGGTTGCAGGGCTCGAGCGTCACGACCGCCGTCGTACCCGTGGCCCGCTCTCCGGCGGCCCGGAGCGCGTCGGCCTCGGCGTGGCGGCCACCGGCGCCGCGACCGTATCCCTCGGCGACGATCCCGCCCAGAGCGTCCAGCAGGACGCAACCCACCCGGGGATTGGGGCCGAGGGGAACGCCGCGGGTTCGCGCAAGATCCAGGGCACGGTGCATAGCCGCGACCTCTGCGGGACTCGCCATCCCGGCCCCTCCTCGCCACCTCGGGCGGGCTCCGGGGTTCGCGTCGGATCACGCGGCGGGCGGTCGCCGGCAGCGGGCGCGGATCGCGCGCCCGGCCACCGTGGCCGGCCCGAGCGTGCTGCCTCCCATCCGGACTTTCACCGTCGGTCCCGGAGTTCCACCGGGTCAACCGGCCGTCGTCCCTGCAACAGGACGGCTGCCGGGTCGCGGACTGTCACCGCCGGTTCGGATTTTCACCGACCCCGGAGCACGCGTCGTTCTCGTCGAAGTCTAACCGCGGACGCGCGCACCGTGTTCCGCGAGACGGCGCAGGTCCTCAACGGCGGCCGCGGCATCCTCGGCCCCGTACACGGCCGAGCCGGCCACGAACACGTCGGCGCCCGCGCCGGCGCACCGCTCGATCGTCTCGGCGGAGATCCCGCCGTCGACCTGGACCCAGATGTCCAGGCCGGCGCGCGACACCATCTCGCGGGCGCGGCGGATCTTCGGCAGACACACGTCGAGGAACTCCTGACCCCCGAAGCCGGGCTCCACCGTCATGACGAGCACCATGTCGATCTCGGCGAGCATGTCCTCGAGCTGCTCCACCGGTGTGGCCGGCCTGAGGGCGACACCGGCACGCGCCCCGAGCCGGCGGAGCTCGCGTGCCAGCCGGACCGGCGCGGCGGCCGCCTCGATGTGAAAGGTGACGCTGTCGGCACCCGCCTCGGCGTACTCGGGCGCCCACCGGTCGGGCTGCTCGATCATCAGATGGCAGTCGACCGGGCGCTCTGCCCGCGCCAGCAGCGCCTCCACCACGGGCAGGCCGATGGTCAGGTTGGGGACGAAGTGGTTGTCCATGACGTCGACGTGCACCCAGTCGGCGTTCGGGATCCGGGCGATCTCAGCCGCGAGGTCGGCGAAGTCGGCAGCCAGGATGCTCGGCGCGATCTGCATGCCCACGGAAGCGGAGGCTATCGGGATCCGCCTCAGCGGCGTCGGAGCAGCGCCAGGTACATCGCGTCGGTGCCGTGCCGGTGCGGCCACAGCTGGATGTCGGGACCGTCGCCCAGCCCGGGCAGCCCGGGCAGGACGGTGCGCGCGTCGATGCGCTCGACGTCGGTGCGGCTCCGCAGTACCTCGGAGACGACCGTCGACGTCTCGGCCAGGTGTGGTGAGCAGGTGGCGTACCCGACCATGCCGCCGGGCCGGACGGCCGCCAGCGCGGCCGCCAGCAGGTCGACCTGCAGAGCGCGCAGCTGTGGGACGTCGGAGGGTTGACGTCGCCAGCGCGCCTCCGGACGGCGCCGCAGGGCTCCGAGGCCGGAGCACGGCGCGTCGAGGAGGATCCGGTCGAACGGATCCTCCCCCGGTATCGGTTGAGTGCCGTCGGCGACGAGGACCCGGTGCCCGCCGGAGTCTCCACGCAGGGCCTGCTCGACCATCCGGGCGCGGTGCGGCTGGCGTTCGACCGCCAGTACCCGGGCCTCCCGCCCGGTGGCGAGTCCGCCGAGCAGGGCCGCCTTGCCGCCCGGGCCGGCGCACAGATCGAGCCAGCGACGGTCGGGACCGTCCAGCGGGGCGGCCGCGAGGGCGAGCGCAACCAGCTGGCTGCCCTCGTCCTGGACACCGGCCCGACGCTCGCGTATGGCCGGGATCGCGCCGGGGTCGCCTTCGTCGAGGACAGCGCCGTGGGGCGACCACCGGGTCGGGCGGGCGCCGGCGGCGACGAGCTCGGCCACCTCGGCCCGGCCCGGTCGCGCCACCAGCGTGACAGTGGGGCGTTCGTTGTCCGCAGCCAGCGCCGCGGCGAGCTCGTCGGCGTCTCCCCCGAGCGCGTCGAGGAAGGTCCGGGCGATCCACCGCGGATGCGCGTGCTGCAGGGCGAGCCGCTCGAGCGGGTCGGTTGTCGCGGCAGGGGCGATCTGCTCGATCCACGCCGGCAGATCCCGGACGCTCACCTTGCGCAGGACCGCATTGACCAGCTTGGCCGGCCCCTCGCCGATCCGGTCGCGGGCCAGCTCGACCGATGTGTCGACCGCGGCATGTGACGGGATCCGGGTGCCGAGCACCTGGTGAGCGCCGAGTCGCAACGCGTCGAGCACGGGCGGGTCGAGCGCATCCGGCGCCCGGTCGAGGCAGGCGGCCAGCACGGCGTCGTACGTGCCCAGGCCCCGCAGCGACCCGTAGACGAGCTCGGTCGCGAGGGCAGCGTCGCGGCCGGTGATGCCGCGCTCGCGCAAGAGCCCAGGCAGCACCAGGTTGGCGTACGAGTCGCGCTCGGCAACAGCGCGTAACACGTCGAATGCCGCCTCACGCACCGGGTCCTTCCGGCCTGGCCGACGCATGGTCACCGCCCGAGCCGCTCACCGGGTTCGAGCCGCACACCGCGCGCCCAGTCCGAGGCCGGCATGGCTCTCTTGCCCTGCGGCTGCAGCCCGCCGAGTCGGACGGCGTGACTGCCGGTGCCCACCCGTACGGCGTCACGGTCGCTTCGCAGCTCGCCGGGAGCCAGGTCGGTCGTGGCCGGTTCGAGGCTGACCGGACCCAGCTTCAGCCGCTCACCCCGGAACGTCGTCCACGCGCCCGGCGCCGGTGTACACGCCCGAACGAGGCGGTCGACGCGAAGCGCCGGCGCGGTCCAACCGACCTCGGCATCGGCCACGGTCAGCTTCGGCGCCGACGACACCCCCGTGGTCGGCTGCGGCGTCGCGACGAGCCCACCGTCCTCGATCCCGTCCAGGGTGGCGACGAGCAGGCCCGCTCCGGAATCGGCCAGCCGCGCCAGCAAGTCGCCGCTGGTGTCCGTCGGCCGGATCTGCTCGGCGACGACGCCGTACACGGGACCGGTGTCGAAGCCCTCCTCCAGCTGGAAGGTGCAGGCGCCAGTAACCTCGTCGCCGGCCAGCACCGCATGCTGTACCGGCGCGGCGCCGCGCCATGCGGGCAACAGGGAGAAATGCAGGTTGACCCACCCGTGCTTGGGCACGTCCAACGCCGCCCGCGGGATCAGGCCGCCGTAGGCGACGACCGGCGCGCAATCAGGTGCGATCTCGGCGAGCCGGGCGAGGAACTCAGGGTCGCGTGGTCGCGCCGGCTTCAGGGTTTCGACCCGCGCCTGCTCGGCGAGCTGTGCGACGGGGCTCGGGGTGAGCCTGCGGCCACGTCCGGCTCGGGCGTCGGGCCGGGTCAGCACCGCGACGACCTCATGTCGCGAGGCGAGAACCGCACGCAACGACGGAACGGCGACCTCGGGCGTGCCGGCGAAGAGCACCCGCATCGTCACGACCGCTGCAGGAGCGGGTTGCGCGTCACGAGGTCGGTGAACCTCCCGAAGTCGCGATCGGCGGACCACAGCTCTCGGACACCGTGTGCCTGGCAGACCGCTGCCCCGCGAGCATCATGGATCATCGGACCGCGCACCTTTCCGTCGAGGACCAGCGTCCTCAACGTCTGCCAGTGATCGACGGCCTCGCCAAGTGGACGGAGAGTCGGCGACTCCAGCCACGCATCGACCTGCTCGACGGCCTGCTCGGGCGTGCTGGGTGGATCGTAGATGCGCGGATGGGTCACGACGGCGAAGAACTCGTGCAGGCAGGGCCACGGTATTGCCCACGACGCCTTTCCCTCCGCGAGTGCGCGCAGTGAGCGCACTGCAGGAGCGTGGAAGTCCGCATCCTGACGATGTGCATAGACCAGAATGTTGGTGTCGACGGCGATCACGGCAGAGAACCGTAGATCTCATCGCGGATCCTCTCCCAACTGGCGCCGCGGAGCTCCGGACGGACACCGTGGCCGGCGACGCTCGCATCGCGCAGTGTGAACTCCGTGGCCGCCTGGCGACGCGCCAGGACTGTGCGCAGGCCGTCCTCGATCAGTGCCCGGAGGGTCGTGTTCGTCGCCCGCGCAGACTCCTGAGCCTCACGCAGCAGA
>Ga0193739_1000532_pt1 | contig 10597 bp, 11 predicted proteins | sample L2a2metaG_FD_144926 | JGI IMG/M metagenome (GOLD analysis project Ga0193739, IMG submission 144926) | Soil microbial communities from a riparian zone of the East river system, Colorado, United States - L2a2 | ecosystem: Environmental > Terrestrial > Soil > Riparian zone | place: USA: East River...
TCATTACTGGACCCAGACCTATCCTGCGTGGGCGCTCTTGCAAAGGCTCGGCGCCGACCGACCCATGGGCGAGTCGATCCACTGCGTCGACAGCGTGAAGGAAGCAGCCGATCTCCTAACAGGTTGATGGCCATAAACCCGGCTCCGGCGTGATCGACACTTCGTCGGGCGTGGCCTTTCAGGCCCTCGGAGGCCAGGGCCTGCCCTAAGCTCAACACCCACTGAACCAAAGATCGGGGGAACCAACCATTAGGAAACTCTTGGCCGCCATTGTCACAGGCCTAGTCGTCATCGCAGGCCTTGTCCTTGTTGCGCCGGCCCAAGCTGCCACAGACGTGCTGCCAGACCTCAGGACGCGTGGGATGACCGACTTTCGCATTGAGGTAACTTCAACCGGCGAAAAGCGTCTGCGGTTCACAACCCAGATCGCCAACCTAGGCCCAGGCGTCTTTGAGGTCTACGCGAAGCGGCCTAACACCAGCACCGCGAATATGACGGTCTTTCAGCGGGTTCACGACACCGCTGGAGGCTATCGCTCGATTCTGGTCACTGGCACTCACGCCTTCTACTCTGGAGACGGCCACAACCACTGGCACATCTTCAAGCTGCAAGAGTTCGAGATCCGCAACCTCAATGCGGATGGCACTGAAGGCCCTATCGCGGGCTCTGGAGCCAAAACAGGTTTCTGCTTCTTCGACAACACTGTCTACAACCTGACCCTCCCCAATGCCCGTCAAAGCCCCCGCTACAAGGGATGCGGCACCGAATCCTCCCTGAGCATCAAGACCGGCGTAAGCGTTGGCTGGGCCGACACGTACGCGGCGAGCCTGCCCTATCAGTGGATCAAGATCAACGGCCTTGCGGACGGGAATTACAAGGTTCGAGTCAGGACCGACCCCAAGAACTGGTTTGCCGAGGCTGTCGAGTCGAACAACAGCATCTCCAAAACCGTCAAGATCACCGGCAACACCGTAATCAAAGTCTGAGGGGGGCACTAGGGCGTGATCGACAATTCGTCCGGTGTTGCAAGGGTTAGCACCGCCTCCTCAATGTGGTCCTGTTGCTCCAGCTCGCGCTCCACCCGGCGCAACCGAATGGCCAGGCTGGGTTCCACGTCGTCGCCTGCCATGTCGACCGCAGCAACCAGGTAGAGGCGACCCGGGCCGACGTACTCCAGGTGCAGGTAGGTGATTCGGTCGATGTCAGGGCGTTCCAAGAGCGCGCCGAGCACCCGCTGCCGGATCTCAGGGCGAACGACCTCTCCAACCAGGAAGCGGCGGTTGCGGTCGATCAGAAAGACCGCGATGACTGCAAGGAGTACGCCGACCAGGATCGAGCCGATCGCGTCGGGTGTCGGCGAACCCGTCGCCTGATGGAGCCCAATACCAATCACCGCAATCGTGATGCCAACCAGCGCGGCAGCGTCCTCAGCGAAGACAGCGCGCAAGGTGGGATCCGAGGTGTTCAGCACAAAATTCGTGATGGTCTGATCGCGTGCTGCGGCCATGCGCCGAGACTGGGTCATAGCCCGCAGAAACGAAACGCCTTCGAGTACGAAGGCAATCGCCAAGACGACATAGGCGACAAGAAAGTTCGAAGCTTCCTCTGGTTCGATCAGCTTCTGGATGCCGCGCCAGATCGACACAACCGCGCCGGCGGTGAAAAGTCCAAACGCGGCGAACATCGACCAGACGTAGGCCTCTCGCCCGAAGCCCATCGGGTGCCGGCTGTCCGGCTCGCGGTCCGATCGCCGGTCAGCCACCAGCAGAAAGATCTCGTTGCCAGCATCCGCCCAGGAATGCGCGGCCTCGGCGAGCATCGATGCCGACGAGGTAATCGCGGCGGCAATCGATTTGGCGATTGCGATCAGCAGGTTGGCCAGGAACGCGATCAGCACGGTCAGCAGGCTCTGGTTGACCTTCTTTGGCTGTCGCTCGCTGTCTGCCGTAACCAACTCACCGGCCACTCTTCGACCCTATCGAGGCCAGCGGGGCGACTCATCTTGCCAGCTGGCTGCCAGGTTTCACCCAGGGTTTTGACAGGTTGGCGCTCCACCCTTTCGACAGCACATTTTTGGGTACCAATGAAAGGGAGCAACAAAACGTGGCTTCGATCAAGACTGCCGTCGCAATAGCTTCAGGCATGCTCGTGCTTGGTGCAGGTCTCGGAGCGGCGAGCGTGGCGTCCGCAGATATCACACCGGCCCCCTACCCGACGAGCACGCCCAGTAGCCCCGCGCCCGGCGATCCCCCGCCGGGGACTGAGCGACCGGACTGGCCAACAAGCCCCGACCAGGGTGCGCAGGAGGCGGCACTGATCAAGATGTTGGCCGAGATGCTCGGCGTCGACGAGGCCCAGATCAAAGCTGCTCTCGACGAGGTCCGTGCGGCGTACGAGGCGGAAGGCCCGGCTGCGCTGGACGCGTATCTGGATCAGGCGGTGCAGTTAGGCATTCTGACTCAGGAAGAGGCAGATGCCGTACGCCAGGCGGTTGAGGGGAGCATGACCGACCTCGCTCCCCGGTGAGGCCCCGCAGCTAATAGTGTCCTGCGCCGCTGCTCATGATCTTGGCGAGACTCGCGGCCCGCTGATTGCTGAAGATGTCCTCCAGCATCACCGGTGAGCCGTCAGGCCCTGTCAGCGGGACTCGCCAGTTCGGATATTCGTCGACCGTCCCGGGCTGGTTCTGTAACTGACGCTCACCTACGGCGTCTGCCAGGGACAAGCAGCGCAGCCGCGAGGGTGTCCAGGTCAGACAGCGGTGCAGGGCTTCGACGGTTTCCTCAATCCCGGCGTCGGCCTGCATCGCTCCCCAAGATCGAAGGGCCTTCAGCCACGCCTCGCGGTCGGCTTCCTCGGCTTCCAGTTCTTCGTCCAGCGATCGAGTCAGGATGCCAAGCTGATCACGGAGTTTGACATGGTCACCGACTAGGTAGCCCGCAGTGGGCGGCAGATCATGGGTGGTGACCGAGGCCAGACAGTATTCGCGCCACTTCTCAGGCGGCAGCGGAGCACCGTCGCCATCCCAATCGAATTCGAACCACAAGATCGATGTCCCTAAGATGCCGCGTTCCCGCAGGTAGTCGCGCACCCAAGGCTCCACAGTTCCCAGATCTTCGCCAACCACCACTGCGCCTGCCCGATGCGCCTCGAGCGCGAGAATGCCGATCATGGCCTCGTGGTCGTAGCGGAGGTACGTGCCCTGCGTGGGGCGCATACCTGCGGGGATCCACCACAGTCGGAACAGTCCGATGACATGATCAACACGCAGGCCGCCGGAATGCCGCAAGATCGTTGATACCGTGTCACGGAAGGGCGCGTACGCAGTGGCGGCGAGGCGATCAGGCCGCCATGGTGGCTGATTCCAGTTCTGCCCCTGCTGGTTGAACGGATCCGGCGGGCAGCCGACCGAGACGCCTGTCGCGTAACTGTCTTGCAGGCTCCAGGCATCCGCGCCACGGGTGCTCACCCCTACTGGCAGGTCATGCATCACGCCAAGCGCCATGCCGGCTCGCACAGCCGCCTGCTGGGTGCCGGCGAGCTGCTCCTCCATCAGCCACTGCAGCCAGCACTGGAAGTTGATCTTGGCGGCATTCGCAGCGGCGAAGTCCGCGACGGCTGGAGATGCCGGATCCTGCATTTCAGCTGGCCAGTCTTGGAAGCTCCGGCCGTGTTGCTCGGACAGGGCTGCCCAAGTCGCGAAGCGCTCCAAGCCGCTTCCCTCACGGCGCTGGTAGGCAGCAAAGGAGGCCTCCCGTCCCGGCGTACGCGGTATCGAGTAGATGATCTCGAGCGCCTGCCGCTTTGCCTTCCATGATCGATCACGGTCGATCTGGCTCCACTGATCAAGCTCGTCGAGCAGCCGAGTCCTGATCTTGTCAAGCTCCGCTCGCTGCGCCGCAGTGGCTATGGCGTATTCCGGGATGCGTTCTAGTCGCAGGTAGAGCGGGTTGGCAAAGCGGCGGCTGCTCGGCAGGTAAGGGGACGGCTCGATGGGCGGCACCGGCTCGGCCGCATGTAGTGGGTTGATGAGCACGAAATCTGCCTGGTGCTCCGCGGCCGACCACACGGCCAGATCTTCCAGATCAGTCAGGTCGCCCATCCCCCAGGACTGCTGTGAGCGCACGCTGTAAAGCTGAGTTGCCAATCCCCAAGCGCGGCGCTGGCCCATCCGTTCCGGAATTCCCAGCCACTCCGGCGTGATGATCAACGGCATGGATGACTCCCGCTCGCCGCTGACGGCCAGCAGGGTGTGGTAGCCGAGTGGCAGATCGGCTGGGACCTCGAAAGACGCCTCACCGACCCAGCCATCATCGATCTCCCGCGGTGGCGCCCAGTTCTCCAGCTGTCGGAGCTCGTGACGAGTCTCACCCGTCTCGAGTTCAATCCAGATGCGGACCGGGCTGCCGTGCGGCACATGGACCCACACCGAGGCGGTGCGGTGCTGCCGAACCGTCATGCAGAACGGCAGCATTTTTGTCCACGGATAGCGGTGATGGTTCGCCAGTGCTGCGGCAGCCGCTTCCTGTGTCGACGCGTCAATGTCGAGAGCGGCGAGAACAGCGACAACAATGGCGCGATCGACGGAGATGTGCCGGCCCTGCCAGTCCCAGTACTCGGTGGCTACGCCGAAGGCCTCAGCCAGCTCATAAAGGGTCGGGTCGAGTTCTGTCACGGCGCCAATCTTGGCAGTAATCAACCGGCAGCGACGGCCTCAGCAAGCCCTCATCCACCTGGAACCAGGAGATACATGATCAGCCAGGCGAGCGGGGCAGCGACGAGGAGCGAATCAAGCCGATCCATCACCCCGCCATGCCCGGGTAGGAAGGAGCTCATGTCCTTGATCCCCAGATCCCTCTTGATCATCGATTCGATCAGGTCGCCGCAGCTGCCGGCAGCAACCAGGCTTACGCCGAGAACGATGCCCACCCAGAACGGGACATCAAGAACGAAAAGGGCCATGCAGACGCCGGCAGCCGTGCCGAAGATCAGCGACCCGGCCAGACCCTCCCACGACTTCTTGGGGCTGATCTTGGGCACCATCGGATGTTTGCCGAACAGCACCCCTGCCACGTAGCCGCCGGTGTCGTTCATGACGACGATCAGCAGGAAAGTCACCACGCGAGCACTGCCCTGCTCCTCGGCGAGCATCAAGGCTGCGAACGAGCCGAGGAACGGCACGTACCCGATGATCAGCATGCTGGCAGCGACGTCGCGAACGTATCCCGCGGCGCCCTTCGGCATCCGCCAGATCAGGCTGGCCAGCACCGTCAGCGCCAAGGAGGCCAGTAGCACGCTGGTAGTTGAGAAGACCACCGGCTCCTGCCGCCCCGCGAAATAGGAGCCAAATGCGATGGCGACGCTGCCGATCGCGATCGGGATGATCGCCGAGGTCATACCCTGCTTCTTCAGTGCCTCGTGCAGCTCGACCGTAGCCAGTACCAGTGCCACAGCGACCAGGGCAACGAAAGCAGGCTTGAGGTACACCAGGCTGAGCACGACGTACGCGCCAAGTCCGACACCGATGCCGATGGCGGCCGGCAAATTACGCCCTGCGCGGCCGTGTGTCTGCGCCGGCGCCGCCGGTGTCTCAGTCATCAGATTTGACTGTAGCTGCAGAGCGTCGGCAATCGCGCGAGCAGCTCCTCAAACTTCAAGCAGTTCGGCTTCCTTGTGCTTGAGCACTTCGTCAATCTCATCGACGTGCTTTCGCGTTGCGGTGTCGAGCTGTTTCTCCGCTCGCACCACCTCGTCCTCACCGACTTCCTTGTCCTTGACCATTCGGTCCAGGGCCTCCTTGGCCGTACGTCGAGCGCCGCGGACTGAGATCCGGGCGTCTTCGGCTTTGTGTTTGGCCAACTTGATGTATTCCTTGCGCCGCTCCTCGGTGAGCTCGGGAAGCGTGACTCGGATGGTGGTGCCGTCGTTGGACGGATTCACCCCGATGTCTGAGTTGCGGATGGACTTCTCGATGTTGGCCATCGCGGACTTGTCGTAGGGGGTGATCAGCACAATACGGGCGTCTTGCACATGGAAGGTGGCAAGTTGCTGGAGCGGTGTCGGCGAGCCGTAGTAGTCGGCGGTCAGCTTGGCGAAGATTGCTGGGTGCGCCCGACCGGTGCGAATCGCTGCGAACTCTTCCTTCGTGTATTCGACCGCATTCGCCATTTTGACCTCGGCCTCACGCATGATGTCGGCGATCACAGCTGTTCTTCTCCTTAAGCGTGGACGATCGTTCCGATCTTCTCACCCGACACCACGCGAACGATTGTGCCGTCGGTGTCAAGGCTGAAAAAGATCATAGGGAGCTTGTAGTCGCGGGCCATGCTGATCGCCGTCGCATCCGCAACCTTGAGGTTCCGTGACAGGTACTCGTCATAAGTCAGCTCGTCGAATTTGATCGCGTCAGGGTGCTTACGCGGGTCGGCCGAATACACCCCATCGACACCTTGCTTCCCCATCAGCAGGACCTCGGCACTGATTTCGAGGGCTCGCTGAGCCGCCACTGTGTCGGTGGAGAAGTACGGCATCCCGGAGCCAGCGCCGAAGATGACGACGCGACCCTTCTCAAGATGCCGCTCGGCGCGCCGCGGGATATAAGGCTCGGCCACCTGGCCCATGGTGATTGCAGTTTGCACTCGTGTCTGAACGCCGACCTTTTCCAGAAAGTCTTGCAGAGCCAGGCAGTTCATCACCGTGCCGAGCATGCCCATGTAGTCCGCCCGGTCGCGTTCCATGCCGTGCTGTTGCAGCTCGGCGCCGCGAAAAAAGTTGCCGCCGCCAGTGACGACCGCCACCTGGACCCCCGTCTGGACCACAATGGCGATCTGCTTAGCGAGTCCCGCGACGACGTCCGGGTCGATTCCGAGCTTGCCCCCACCGAACACCTCACCCGAGAGCTTCAACATCACGCGCTTGTACGGACCGTTCACTCGTCGCGTTCCTCTCTCGGTTCTTTTGTGAGCTGCTCGCGCAATGCCGACACTCGCAGCTCTGCGTTCTTTGTGAGCTGCTCGCGCAATACCGACACTCGCAGCTCGGAGTTAGGCGCCGGCCGGCGCGAAACTATTGCGCCCCAGCCGCCTCGAAGCGTACGAACCGCAAGACCTTGATCCCTGCCTGGTCAAGCTGCTTGCCAAACGGAATCTTGCTATCGGTGACGGAGGGTTGATCGAGCAGCGCGATGTCTTTGAAGTAAGCGTTCACACGGCCCTCGACGATCTTGGGAACAGCCTGCTCAGGCTTGCCCTCCTCTTTCGCCGTTGCCTCGGCGATCCGCCGTTCGTTCTCCACCAGTTCGGCCGGAACGTCATCTCGGCTGAGGTACTGAGGGCGCATCGCGGCAATTTGCATTGCGGCGCCGCGGGCGGCTGACTCGTTGGTTCCCTCGTACTCGACCAACACTCCCACCTGTGGTGGAAGATCCGACGCCCGGCGGTGCAGGTAGACCGCGGTCTGACCGTCGAAGTAGGCGGCAGCGCTCACTTCGAGCTTCTCGCCGATCTTGACTGCCAGCTCCTCAACCGCCTCGCCGACGGTCTGACCCGAGGGCAAGACGGCCGCATTTGCTGCCTCCACACCGTCGGCCTTGCTCGCCGCCACCGCCTTCACGGCATCGGCGGCCAACGCCTGAAAGGCATCGTTCTTGGCGACAAAGTCCGTCTCGGCCCCCAGCTTGAGCAGGGCGCCATCGATGGAAGCCACCAACCCGTTCGCTGTCGTACGCTCAGCGCTACGCTTGGCCGCTTTGGCCTGACCGCTTACTCGCAGGACTTCGACTGCCTTGTCGAAATCGCCGTCAGCTTCGGTCAGGGCCCGCTTGCAGTCCATCATGCCCACGCCGGTGGCGTCGCGGAGTTTCTTCACTTCAGCAGCGGAGATCATTGCCATGAGTTACGTGGTCCTCGTTCTTTCTGATCTGATGGGCGTTCAGCCGTGAGTCGAGCCCTTCTCGGGGTCGTAGACGTTTTCCGGATCCGGGTTGTCGGACTGAAGCTCCGAATCCAGCTCCTTGTCCGCATCCTCCTCGGCCTCGAGCGCTGCTTCCTCGGGCTGCTCCTCGCCTGGCACCGGAGGGGCATCAGCCGCCGGTATGTCATGCGGCGTGGCTGGTGCCGGCTCCTGGGTGGCGCCGAGCAGCTCGAGCTCCCAGTCCGGCATCGGCTCAACCTCCGCCTCTGTCCCCGTCTGCGCACCGGAGCGGGCCATCAGGCCGTCCGCGACGGCGTCGGCTAGCACCCGTGTGAGCAATGACACCGAGCGAATCGCGTCGTCATTCCCCGGGATCGCAAAGTCGACCTCGTCAGGGTCGCAGTTGGTATCGAGGATCGCGATCACCGGAATCCGTAACTTGCGAGCCTCATCGACCGCCAGATGCTCTTTCTTGGTGTCGACGATCCAGACCGCTTGAGGTCATATCCCGAATGCCGCCCAGGGTGCGTTCCAGTTTCTCTTTCTCCCGGCGCAACCCCAGCAGCTCCTTCTTGGTGAGACCGGAGGCGGCAATGTCGTCGAAGTCAAGCCCTTCCAGCTCCTTGAGCCGCTGGATGCGTTTGATCACAGTGTGAAAGTTGGTCAGCATGCCGCCCAACCAACGCTGGTTCACGTACGGCATGCCGACCCGCGTCGCCTGCTCGGCGATTGCCTCTTGGGCCTGCTTCTTGGTGCCGACAAAGAGCACTTGGCCGCCACGGGCGACGGTGTCCTTGACGAACGCGTACGCGCGGTCGATGTAGGTCAGCGACTGCTGCAGGTCGATGATGTAGATGCCGTTGCGTTCGGTGAAGATGAATCGCTTCATCTTCGGATTCCAACGGCGGGTCTGGTGTCCGAAGTGGACACCGCTCTCCAGGAGCTGTCGTGTAGTGACGACGGCCATGGCCGCGTTCCTTCCTTGCCGGCACGTGCATCTCGCCGGCGTACGGTTGTTCAGCACCGAACCCTTCGGCGCTGCCTGATGCTCGCCCGACACACACTCGACCTGGTGTCTTGGCAGGTCGAGACCGAATGTGCCGCCCGGACCGGAGCCGGTACGCGAGCATGCGAAGTCAGACCTGATGGCAGATCTGCACCCGTGAGTCTATGCCACGGTTGGTGCTCACGCACTTCGTTGACCTGCAGCCCGTGACGAGCCTCAGCAGCAGCCCGCACACAGGCGGGCAGTGGTTTCGACCGTCGTCCACAGATTTGCTAGAGGCTGCACGATTCTGGCCGGCGTCCAGAGACTGCCGCTATGCGAGTGCTCCGTCGACACCTTCGAGTCATGATCTTCGTGGCGGTTTGCCTCGGCGTGCTCGCAATTCCGGGTTCGGCCGTCGCTGCTCCATTAATGCCCACACCCGCCGGTTGGCCGCTCCACGGTTTACCCGTGGTGCAGCGAGTGTTCGCTCCGCCAGCACTCGCCTGGGTCTCCGGGCATCGCGGTGTTGATCTTCTCGCCAAGCCAGGTGAGGCCGTCTTGGCCGCGGCGAGCGGCACGATAACCTTTGCTGGCTCGATTGCCGGCAAACCCGTCGTCAGCATTGACCACGGCTCGGTCCGCACCACGTATGAGCCCGTGGTCACCACGCTGCGCGTCGGCGATCGGGTCGCGCTCCGACAAGTGATCGGCTTCCTCGGAACGAGCGGGCATTGTCGCGGGTGCCTGCACTGGGGCCTCCGGGAGGGCAAGCGTTATCTCGACCCGCTGCTCCTGCTCAGCGGTCGCGGTGGCCGGCTGCGGCTGGTGGCTGAGTCTCAGCGTGAGGTAGTGCAGCGCGCGGCTCAGGCTCGCGCGCGTGTGACCGCCTCGACGACTCAGGCAGGAGCCATCGTCAGCCCGCCTGGACGGCCGGGCCGCCACGGCTTCCTCCATCCGGTGCCGGGTGTTGTGAGTTCCGAGTTCGGGATGCGTCTCCATCCAGTCCTCAAGATCTGGAAACTGCACGACGGCACTGACTTTGGCGCCGCTTGCGGCACGACCATTCGTGCGCCTCACGCGGGCGTGGTTACCCGGGCATTCTTCAATTCTGCTTACGGCAATCGGCTGTTCCTCAGCCACGGCAGCGTGGATGGCGTTCATGTGGAGACCGCCTTCAACCACGCTGCCCGCTATCTGGTTCAGCCGGGTCAGCGAGTGAGCCGGGGACAGCTGATCGGCGAGGTCGGGAGTACCGGTCTCTCGACCGGCTGCCACTTACACCTCATGGTGTGGCTCGATGGACGTCTCAGCAACCCGATGAGCTGGCTGTGACAGCGCTCGCAAAGCTCTTCTCAGGCCCGGGGATGAGCCTGTTCAAAGGCCGAGCGCAGCCGCTCGTTCGTCACGTGGGTGTAAATCTGCGTGGTGGCCAGTGAAGCGTGCCCGAGCATCTCCTGCACGCTGCGCAGGTCAGCCCCGCCTTCCAGCAGGTGGGTCGCCATCGCGTGACGAAGCCCGTGCGGGCCGAGGTCGGGCGCTCCCTGAGTCATCTGAAGGGAGCGATGAACAATCCGGCGCACGACACGCGGGTCGACCCGCTTGCCGCGCTCGCCGAGGAACATGGCTTGTCCCGAGTCAGCCGTTTCCAGCAGGAGTCGTGTCTTCCCCAGCCAGGCCTCCAGGGCGCGCAAGGCAGGC
>Ga0193739_1000534_pt1 | contig 10539 bp, 6 predicted proteins | sample L2a2metaG_FD_144926 | JGI IMG/M metagenome (GOLD analysis project Ga0193739, IMG submission 144926) | Soil microbial communities from a riparian zone of the East river system, Colorado, United States - L2a2 | ecosystem: Environmental > Terrestrial > Soil > Riparian zone | place: USA: East River...
CGTCGTCGACGCGTTGGCCTGGGTCATGGGCGAGCAGGGCGCCAAGAGCCTGCGCGGCGGCCGGATGGAGGACGTCATCTTCGCCGGCACTGCCGGTCGGCCCCCCCTCGGCCGGGCCGAAGTGCTGCTCACCATCGACAACACCGACGGCGCGCTGCCGATCGAGTACCCCGAGGTGACGCTCTCGCGCACGATGTTCCGCAACGGTGGGTCCGAGTACGGCATCAACGGGCAGGCGTGCCGCCTGCTCGACGTGCAGGAGCTACTGTCCGACTCCGGCATCGGCCGGGAGATGCACGTCGTCGTCGGCCAGGGCCAGCTCGACTCGATCCTCACGGCGACGCCCGAGGAACGGCGGGGCTTCGTCGAGGAGGCCGCCGGCGTGCTCAAGCACCGCAAGCGTAAGGAAAAGGCCCTGCGCAAGCTGGAGGCGATGCAGGTCAACCTGACGCGTGTGCAGGACCTCACCGCCGAGCTCCGCCGCCAGTTGGGTCCGCTGGGCAAGCAGGCGGAAATCGCACGTCGGGCCGGCACCATCCAGGCAGACCTGCGCGACTCGCGGCTTCGCCTGCTCGCCGACGAGCTTGTCCAGGCGCGTGCGGTGCTCGAGCAGGAGGTCGCCGACGAGACGGCACTACTCGGGCGGCAAGCAGGTGTGGCCGAGGCGCTCGAGGAAGCCCGGTCGGCCGAGGCCCGCCTCGAGGCCGACACCCGGCAGACGGCGCCGAGGCTGGCCCAGGCCCAGGAGTCCTGGTACCGGCTGGCTGGTCTGCGTGAGCGGGTGCGGGGAACCGCCTCGCTGGCCACCGAGCGGGTCCGCCACCTCGGCGCCGCGCCGGACGATGGGCTGTCGGGCCCTCACCCGGACGAGATCGCTGCAGATGCCGCAGCCGTCCGGGCGCAAGAGGCTGAGCTCGCCACGCAGACGGGTTCGGCCCGGCATGCCCTCGACGCAGCCGTCGCGAGTCGCCAGCAGGCCGAGCAGGCGTGGGAAGCCGAACAGCGCCGGCTGGCCGGGATCACTCGGGCAGCGGCCGATCGGCGTGAGGGCCTGGCCCGCCTGGCCGGCGAGGTCGAGGGCCTGCGCCGGAGGGCCGTTGCAGCCGAGGCCGAGTTGGCACGGTTGACCTCTGCCCGCGAGCATGCTCTCCGCCGTGCCGCCGAGGCCCAACGTGAGTTCACGGTGCTCGAGTCCACCATCGCCGGGCTGTCGGTCGGCGAACAGGGCCTCGACGCCGAGCACGAACGGCTCCAACGCGAGCTCGACGACTCCGACGCGGCCCTGGCGGACCTGCGGGAGGACGAGCGCGCCGCCGAGCGCGAACGCGCTGCCCTCGCGGCCCGGCGCGAAGCGCTGGAAATGGGCCTCGCCCGCCGCGACGGCACGGCGGGCCTGCTCGCGGCCTCGGACCGCGTCAGCGGAGTCCTGGGCTCGGTGGCGGCGCTGCTCACCATCGAGCCGGGGTGGGAGCCCGCTGTGGCGAGCGCGCTGGGCGTCTGCGCCGATGCCGTGGCGGTCGGATCGGTCGACGACGCCGTGGCCGCGCTGCGCTTGCTCCGCGACGACGACCTCGGCCGCGCGGCGATGCTCGTGGGCGGGGCGCCATACGACGACCCGGGGGAGTGGACGACCCTTCCGGCCGGACTGCGTTACGTCGTCGACCTGATCACTGCACCCGCCGAGATCCGACCGGCGCTGACCAGCCTGCTGCGCGGCATCGTCGTGGTCGACGACATGCCGGCGGCCCGTGCCCTGGTCGCCGAGCTGCCCGAACTGGTGGCCGTCACGCCGGAGGGCGATCTGCTCGGGCGTGGCGTGGCCCACGGAGGCTCTGCCGGAGCGCCGAGCCTGTTGGAAGTCCAGGTTGCCGCCGACGAGGCCGCCGACCGGTTGGCCGCGGCTGCAGCGCGGGCTGAGGACCTCGGCCGCCGATCGGTCGCCGCCGCCCGGCGGCGCGACGAGGCGGCTGCGCAGGTCGCGGCGGCGCTGGCCAGGCTGCATGAGTCCGACGCCGAGCTGTCCGCCGTGGCCGAGCAGCTCGGCGAGCTCGGCCATGCAGGGCGTGCGGCCGGAGCCGAGGCCGACCGGCTGGCGGCGGCGGTGGCCGAGGCCGCGGCCGCGCGCGACCGTGACCTCGCCGGGCTGGCAGAGCTCGAGGAGCGCCTGGCGGCTGCCGAGCAGGCCGGCGACACCGATGCAGAGCCGTCCACGGAGCACCGCGACCGGCTGGCCGAAGCAGCGCGCGAGGCCCGCCACGCCGAGACCGAGGCGAGGCTGGCACTGCGCACGGGGGAGGAACGGGTACGGGCGCTCGCCGGCCGGGCCGAGACCCTGGAGCGGGCGGCGCGCAGCGAGCACGAGGCGCGTGCGCTCGCGGTCGCCCAGGCGCAGCGCCGTGTGCGCCAGGCCGCGACGGCAGACGCAGTCGCGCGTGGCGCGGCTGTGCTGCTCGACCGGCTCGAGCGCTCTCTCGAGTTGGCGGCGGCCGAGCGGGCGACCGTCGAGCGGGAACGCGCCGCGGGCGAGCAGGAGCTCGTGCGGATCCGCGGCGAGGTCCGCCGGCTGTCCGGTCAGCACGACGAGATCACCTCCATCGTCCACCGTGACGAGCTGGCCCGGGCCGAGCAGCGGATGCGGGTCGAGCAGCTCGAGACGAAGGGCATGGACGAGTTGGGGGTCGACCCGGCCACTTTGGCCGACGAGTACGGCCCTCACCTGCCGGTCACCGTCGCGGATGCGGAAGGGGAGGCCCGCACGGGCCCGTACGTCCGCGACGAACAGCTCAAGCGCGCCCGCGCCGCCGAGCGGGCCCTGGCCTTGCTCGGCCGCGTCAACCCCCTGGCCCTCGAGGAGTTCGCCGCTCTGGAGGAACGCCACGCCTTCCTGGTCGAGCAACTCGAAGACCTCAAGCGCACGCGCCGCGATCTGCTGGATATCGTCCGCGAGGTCGACGACCGGGTCCAGCAGGTCTTCGCGTCGGCCTACGAGGACACGGCCCGGGAGTTCGCAGCGGTGTTCCCGCGCCTTTTCCCCGACGGCGAGGGCCGGCTCGTGCTCACGGAGCCCGACGACATGCTCGCTACCGGGATCGACGTCGAGGCCCGTCCGCCGGGCAAGAAGATCAAACGGCTGTCGCTGCTCTCGGGTGGCGAACGGGCTCTGGTCGCCGTCGCCTTCCTGATCGCGTTGTTCAAGGCGAGGCCCAGCCCGTTCTACGTTCTCGACGAGGTCGAGGCGGCACTCGACGAGGTGAACCTCGGCCGGCTGTTGGAGATCTACGAGGAGTTGCGCGAGGTCAGCCAGCTCATCGTGATCACCCACCAGAAGCGGACCATGGAGGTCGCCGACGCGCTCTACGGCGTATCGATGCGCGGCGACGGCGTCACCGCCGTCATCAGCCAGCGCATCCGTGAGGCCGAACCCGCCTGACAGGCCGGCGCCGCGACGACCAGAAGCGAGGAGGAACCTGTGCAAGGACGAGAGATCATGGTGGAGGCCTACGGCAGGATCGCCGAGATCGTGCGCCATGCGGCCGACGGCCTCGGCGCTGACGGACTGGCCTTTCGGCCCGATCCCGACGCGAACTCGATCGCCTGGCTGGTGTGGCACCTGACCCGCATCCAGGATCACCACGTGTCCCAGCTGGCGGGGCGTGACCAAGCCTGGATCGTGGACGGCTGGGCCCGCCGGCTCGGCATGTCCGCGGACCCGGATGACACCGGCTACGGCCATACCCCCGCGCAGGTCGCCGCCGTGCGGCCGGCCGGTCCGCAAGCGCTGATCGGGTACCACGGGGCCGTGGCGGCACGGACCGCCGAGTACCTCGCCACGCTGGACGGCGATGAGCTCGACCGGATCGCCGACCGCTCCTACGACCCACCGGTCACGGTCGGGGTGCGGCTGGTTAGCGTGCTGAGCGACAACCTTCAGCACGCCGGACAGGCGCGCTACCTGCGCGGCATCGTCGACCGGATCGCGTGACGCCGGCTTCGGCCCTCAGCGCAGCACGGCGGACAGTTCGGGCACCGCGCGGACGTACCCGTCGAGCAACGTGCGGGCGATGTCGACGGAGTCGACCATCGGGTGCATCGCGAACGCCCGCAGGGCACCCTCCCGCGAACCCGCCAGCGCCGCCGCGATCGTCTCGCGCTCGACGGCCTTCATCGTCTGCATGAGTCCCAGCTGGTGTTCCTCGACAGGGCCGGCGGCGACCGGGTGGGCGCCGTTGCCGTCGACCAGGCAGGGCACCTCGACCACTGCGAGCGCGTCCAGCCCTGGTACCGCTCCCCGGTTGCGGACGTCGAGGATGTGGACGGACCGTTCGTCGCGAGCGATGGCGGCCATGATCGACAGGGCGACGCGCTCGTACCCGCCGCCTTCGACGTCGTCCTTGTCGCGCACGTCGGTCGTGCCGTCGGGCCGGCTCTCGGCCATGTACGACGCGTCGCGTTCGTGCCGCACACGCCGCCACTCGGCCAACGCGCCGGCCGGGCCGGCGCCGACGGTGTCGTAGAACCGCTGCTGCTGCGCATGCAGGAAGCCGCCCCGGGTCTGCCCGTCGTGGCGGATGGCCTGGACGGCCTCGCGGTGGAAGTACCAGTACCAGAGGTACTCGTTCGGGATCGCACCCAGCGCGCGCAGCCAGTCGCCGCCGAACAAGCGGCCCTCCTCGAAGGAGGCGAGCAGCGCGTCGTCACCGAGCAAGCGGGGCAGCTCGTCGCGGCCGCCCACCTGAACCGACCGCAGCCAACCCATGTGATTGAGGCCCACGTAGTCGAACCAGGCATGCTCAGGCGCGACGCCGAGCGCGCGTGCGGCACGCCGGCACATCCCTATCGGCGAGTCGCAGATGCCGATGACGCGGTCGCCGAGCACACGCGACATAGCCTCGGTCACGAGGCCGGCGGGGTTGGTGAAGTTGATGACCCAGGCCGTCGGCGCCACCGCCTGCACGCGCTCGGCGATCCGCATCGCCACGGGCACCGTACGGAGGCCGTAGGCGACTCCGCCCGGTCCCGTGGTCTCCTGCCCGAGGATTCCGAGACTGAGGGCCACCCGTTCGTCGGCGACCCGTCCGGCGAGCCCTCCGACGCGCACCGCGGAGAACACGAAGTCGGTGCCGCGGACCGCGTCGTCGAGATCGGTCGTCGCCGTCACCTTGGGCGCCTGTTCTGCAGTGGCCGCCATCTGCTCCAGGACGTCGGTGATGACCGCCAGCCGGCCGGGGTCGACGTCGTGCAGCACGACGTCGTCTACCCGGGGGTTGGCCGACTCGTCCAGCAATGCTCCGTAGACGAGTGGCACCCGGAAGCCGCCGCCGCCGACGACCGTGAGCCTCATCCGGCGATCACCTCCACACCCGTGTCGCGGAACGCCTTCAACGTGGCGGGGTCGGCGTCCGCGTCGGTCACCACCGTGTGCAGGCTCTCGGGCCCGCACACGCGGGCGAGCCCGGTGCCCGGGAACTTCGAGCCGTCGGCGAGCAGCACCGTGTGATCGGCGGCGCGCAGCATGGCCCGCTTGACCGGGACCTCGACGGTCGTCGTGTCCATGACCGAACCGTCGGCGCGGACCCCGCTGGTGCCGAGGAAGAGCAGGTCGGCGTTGACCTGGGTCAGGGCCTCCTCGGTCAGGAAGCCGACCATCGAGCGGTAGTTGCGGCGGACCTGGCCACCGAGGAGAACCAGTTCGATGTCCCCGTCGTCGATGAGCTCTTCGTACACCGCGAGGTTGCTTGTCACCACCGTCAGCCGTCGCCCGTGCAGATGCGCGACGACGCGGTGGACCGAGGTGCCGATGTCGCACAGGACCACTGCCCCGTCGGGCACCAGGGCGGCGGCACGCCGCGCGATCCGGTCCTTGGATTCCGGGCGGGTCACCGCGACGTCGTAGAAGGACGGCTCGGTTGCCTCGCCGAGCAGCGCGCCGCCGTGGACGCGCTGCAGCCGTCCGTCACGGTCGAGCAGCGAGATGTCGCGACGGACGGTGGCCGGGCTGACGCCCAGCCGTTCGGCAACGGATGCAGCGGCCAGCGCACCCTCCGCGCGGAGCATCCGGAGGATCTCCTGACGCCGCTGTTCGGCGAGCATGGCCGTCACGATAGCACTCAGAAACGCTCACACCAGTGAGCGAAACTGACTCGAATCCTGGCTACAGTGACGGGAGACTCGCAGGATCGGGAGGCTCGACAGGGCAGCATCCGGTCAACTATGTTCAGGACCGCTCAGAATCGCCAAGCGGAGGAGAGGCGGCACCGGTGGCGGCACCGGGTCAGCGCGAGGCCACGGGTCGGCCGGCCATGGCCGGCACGGCGGGCCGGACGCTGGAACATGACCCACTGGCGGGCTCCCGCGGGCGCAGGTCGCCCGCGGTAGACGTGTTCTGTGCAGGGACGGTCTTCCTCGACATCATCTTCACCGATCTGCCCACGCCGCCCGAGGTCGGCACGGAGGTGTGGGCCGAGGGGATGGGCTCGTGCCCCGGCGGCGTGGCCAACATCGCCGTGGCGCTGAGCCGGCTCGGGCTGCGCACGGCTCTGGCCTCGCCGTTCGGCGCAGACGTGTACGGCGACTTCTGCTGGCAGTTGCTCGACGAGCAGGAAGGCATCGACCTCTCGGCGTCGCGACGGTTTCCCGGTTGGCACTCCCCGGTGACGATCTCCATGGCCTACGCGCGCGACCGTGCCCTGGTCACGCACGGGCACCCGCCGCCCGTCCCGCTGGACGACTTTGTCGGGACGCCACCGCCCTGCCGCGCCGTGGTCACCTCGCTCGGAGACGAGCCGGCCGAGTGGCCGCTGCTGGCGCGCAGGGACGGCGCCATGGTCTTCGCCGATGTGGGCTGGGACCCGTCGCAGGCGTGGGCAGCGGAGACGTTGCGGCGGCTGGACGATGTCGACGCCTTCCTCCCCAATGCGGTCGAGGCCATGGCCTACACCCAGACTGACAGCCCGGAGGCCGCGCTCGCGGTGCTGGCCGAGCGGGTGCCGGTGGCCGTCGTGACGATGGGGGCGGCCGGTGCCATCGCCACCGACGCCGGGACGGGCGAGACGGCGCATGTGCCGGCGCTGGCCACCGAGAGCCTCGACCCGACGGGGGCGGGCGACGTGTTCGTCGCCGGCTTCGTCACCGGCAGCCTCGCCGGTTGGCCGCTGGAGATGCGGATGCGGTTCGCCACCCTGTGCGCAGGACTGTCGGTCCGGCACTTCGGCGGGTCGCAGTCCGCGCCGGCATGGGCCGACCTGGTCACGTGGTGGGAGGGGCTGAAGGACGACGACGACGACCTGACCTCGACCTACGGATTCCTCACCGACGTCATGCCCGAGGGGGCGCCGAAGTCGGTGAGCAGGGCAACCGCGACCATCGGGCTGCGGACTGGACGCTGATCCCGCGACGACGCCACCCGCCCGCGGGGCCACACACCGAAACGAGGAGGACCACATGAATCGGCTCCCACACCGCACGGCGCTCGCAGCGGGGCTTCTCGCGATACTCGCCGCTGCGGCCTGTGCTCCCGGCGACGACGAGGAAGCCACCGGTGACCAGACGCCGGAACCCACCAGCGACATCCAGACCGACCCCTCCCAGATGGGCGACGTGACCCTCGTCGTCTGGGACCAGGAGGTCCGCGGTGGGCAGGCCGAACAGATCGAGACGCTGAACGCGCAGTTCCAGGAGATGTACCCCAACATCACCATCGAGCGGGTCTCGCGGTCCTTCGACGACCTCATGGCGACCCTCCAGTTGGCGCTCACCGGTGACGACGCCCCCGACGTCGTACAGGCGAACAACAGCCGGTCCTCGATGGGCGCGTTCGTCGAGGCGGAGCTGATCATTCCGCTCGACGAGTACGCGGACGCCTACGGCTGGGACGAACGCTTCCCCGAGTCGGTCCGCGCCGTGGCGAGCTACTCCGCCGACGGCGTGACCTTCGGTGAGGGGAGCCTGTACGGGGTGGCCCAGCAGGGCGAGATGGTGGGTGTGTTCTACAACAAGGCCAAGCTCGCCGAACTGGGCATCGAGGTGCCACAGACCTGGGAGGAGTTCCTCGCCGCCCTCGAGACGGCGAAGCAGGCCGGTGAGTTGCCGCTGCCGTTCGGCAACGTCGACCAGTGGCCGGGCATCCACGTGTACGGCGCGGTGATGAACCGCGACGTGCCGCCGGACGCAGTGCGTGACCTCGGCTTCGGCCGGGCCGGCGCCGACTGGACCAGCCCGGACAACCTGGCCGCGGCGCAGGAGATCTCCGGCTTCGTCGAAGCGGGCTACTTCACCGACGGCTTCAACGGCGCCGGCTACGACCCGGTATGGGCCGATTTCGGCAACGGAACCGGGGTCTTCCTGATCGCCGGCACCTGGCTGCTGGCCGACCTCGACGCCGCGCTGGGCGACGACCTGGGCTTCATGCTCCCGCCACCGCGCGAGGGCGAGCCGCCGGTGGCGACCGGTGCCACGTCGCTCCCGTTCGCCGTGACCTCCGCCAACGAGCATCCCGATGCCGCCGCCGCGTACATCGACTTCATCACCAACGCGGACGCCATGACGATCGTCGCGGAGAACGGCCTGGTTCCCTCGGTCGACGCGGGCGGGCAGTCGGCGCAGAGCACTGCGCAGGAGGAGGTGTTCGCCGCCTGGGCGACGGTGACCAGCCAGGACGGGCTGGTGCCGTACCTCGACTGGGCGACCCCGACGTTCTACGACACGATCGCCGCGGCGCTGCAGGAGATGCTCGGCGGGCAGATCACGCCGGAGGAGTACCTCCAGCGCCTGCAGGACGACTACTCCGCGTTCGTCGGCGGCTGACCCGGCGCGCATGGCGACGACCGCGGCGGCGCGCTCGGTCGCCCTCGCCGAGGCGCGTCCCCCGGGAGCCGGCGGCGGCCGGCCCCCGGGGGAGCCACGCCGGGTGGCGTACCTCTACATCCTGCCCGCCTACCTGGTCTTCGTGCTGTTCCTGCTCATCCCACTCGGGCGGGCGGTCGTGCTCTCCCTGTACGACTGGAACGGTCTCACCGTCGCCGAGTGGGTGGGGCTGGACAACTACCGTGAGGTCGTCGCCGACGAGGGACTGCGCGCGGCCTTCGGGCACGCCGCCGTCCTGATCGTCTTCTACGCCGTGCTGCCGGTGCTGGTGGCGCTCGCGTTGGTGGCCACGATGACCCGGGCCCGGCTGCGCGGGCTGGGCTTCTACCGCACGGTGCTCTTCGTCCCGCAGGTCGTCGCGATGGTGGTGGTGGCCGTCGCGTGGCGGCAGATCTACGCGCCCGACGGTCCGCTGAACCAGGTGCTTCGAGCCGTCGGTCTGGACGGGCTCGCGCGAGCCTGGCTCGGCGACTTCACCTTCGCGCTGCCGGCCGTCGGGTTCGTCGGTACCTGGGTGCAGATGGGGCTGTGCATCGTGCTGTTCCTCGCCGGGGTCAGCAAGATCCCCCGCGAGCTGTACGAGGCCGCCCGCCTCGACGGCGCGGGTCCTGTCCGCGAGTTCTTCACCGTCGTTCTCCCCGCCCTGCGCAACGAGATCAGCGTGGCGCTGACCCTGACCGTGGTCGCGGCGCTGCGGAACTTCGACCTCGTGTACGTCACGACCCGCGGCGGGCCGGGGACCTCGACCACGGTGCCGTCCTACGAGGTGTACCGGCGCGCATTCGAGATCGGCGAGGTCGGGTCCGCGGCGGCTGTCGCGGTGACACTCACCGCGATGATCTTCGTGCTGACGTTCGGGATCACCCGGATCGCGGAGCGGGGGTCCGCGTGATCTCGCGCTCCGAAAGGCTGCTCAACTACGTGATCCTGAGCGTGTTCGCCCTGTTCGCTCTGTACCCGCTCATCTCCATCGTGTCCGCGGCGGTGGCGCCACCAGGCGAGGTGCCTGCGCTCTTCCCCACCGACATCACGTGGGGCAACTTCGCCGAGGCCTGGGAGCTTGGCAGGTTCGGTACCTACCTGCGGACCAGCGTGGTGGTCAGCACGAGCGTCGTCCTGCTCGCGACGGTGTTCTCTGTGATGGCTGGATACGCCTTCGGGACGATGCGCTTCCGGGGCTCGGCCGTGCTGTTCTACGTGCTGCTGCTGGGGATCATGGTCCCGACTGAGGCGATCGTCGTCCCGCTCTTCTTCGACCTCCGCGAGATCGGGCTCACCAACACGCTGTTGGCGCTGATCCTGCCGCAGACCGCGCAGTCTGTGGCCTTCGGCACGTTCTGGATGCGCGCCTACTTCCGGTCCAGCTCACGGGCAATGGTGGAGGCGGCCCGGATCGACGGTGCGGGCCACTGGCGCACGCTGTGGTCGGTCCTGCTGCCCATCGGCCGTCCGGCCATGGTCACGATGATCGTGCTCGTCTTCATGTGGACCTGGAACGAGTTCCTGATCCCGCTGGTCATGGTCACCGACGAGTCCCTGCGCACGGCCCCCCTCGGGCTGACCTTCTTCCAGGGCCAGTACACAGCCGAGTTCGGCCTGCTCGCTGCCGGTGCGGCGATCGTTGCGGCCCCGGTGGTCGTCGTCTACCTGTTCCTCCAGCGGCATTTCATCCGCGGG
>Ga0193739_1000535_pt1 | contig 10535 bp, 6 predicted proteins | sample L2a2metaG_FD_144926 | JGI IMG/M metagenome (GOLD analysis project Ga0193739, IMG submission 144926) | Soil microbial communities from a riparian zone of the East river system, Colorado, United States - L2a2 | ecosystem: Environmental > Terrestrial > Soil > Riparian zone | place: USA: East River...
CCGCGACAGCTACCTCAACATCCCCCGCCTCATCGCGGCCGCCGAGATCACCGGCGCCGACGCAATCCACCCCGGCTACGGATTTCTCGCGGAGAACCCGGAGTTCGCCGAGAAAGTCGGCGCGTCGAACATCACCTTCATCGGCCCGACGCCCGATCAGATCCGCCAGATGGGGGACAAGGCCACCGCCCGCAAGATCGCGCAGAAGCTCAAGGTCCCGACGGTGCCGGGCTCCCCCGGCCCCGTCGAGTCGCCCGACGAGGGGCTGAAGATCGCCGCCAAGATCGGGTTTCCGGTGATCATCAAGGCGGCGGCGGGAGGCGGCGGCAAAGGGATGCGCGTCGCCACAGACCCGGAGCAATTCGCGCAGGCGTTCAACCTCGCCACGCAGGAGGCGCTGGCCGCCTTCGGTTCGGGGCAGGTGTACCTCGAGAAATACCTGGCCCGCCCCCGCCACATCGAAATCCAGATCATGGGCGACACGCACGGCAGGGTCATGCACCTGTGCGAGCGCGATTGCTCCGTGCAGCGCCGGCATCAGAAGCTGATCGAAGAGGCGCCGAGCCCGGCGCTCGACCAGACGCTGCGCGAGGACATCGGCGACGCCGCGGTCAAGCTGGCGGAATCGATCGGCTACGTGGGTGCGGGGACGATCGAATTCCTGCTCGACGAGGACGGCGCTTTTTATTTTATGGAGATGAACACGCGGATTCAGGTCGAGCATCCGGTGACCGAGATGTGCACCAACTTCGACCTGGTGAAGGAGCAGATCCGCGTCGCCGCGGGGGAGCCGCTGTCGTTCGTCATGAACGGGAACCGGCTGCGGGGTCACGCGATCGAGTGCCGCGTCAACGCTGAGGACCCCGCGCGCAACTTCCAACCGTCGCCGGGCCTGATCACCGCGTATCATCCGCCCGGCGGACCGGGCGTGCGAGTGGACACGCACATCTATGCCGGCTACACAGTGCCGCCCTACTACGATTCGCTGCTCGCCAAGGTGATCGTGCACGGTAACACCCGGGCGGAGGCGTTGGCGCGCATGCGCCAGGCCCTCGACTCGTTTATCATTGAAGGCGTGACCACGACGATCCCGTTCCTCGGCCGGGTGATGCGCCACCCGGACTTCATCGAGGGGAAGGTCGACACGAAATTCCTCGAGCGCGAGCCGCAGCTCCTCAAAGACCCGGCATGAAGATCGACGTTTACTTCACCCCACTCGGCCTCAACGCTGGCGACTTGGCGGGCCGAGGGGTGGTCGTCATCGACGTACTCCGAGCCACGAGCAGCATCGTCACCGCCCTCTCGGCGGGTGCCAAAGCCGTGGTCCCCGCCGCCAGCTCGGAGGAGGCCGTCCGCCTCACCGCCAACCTCGAAAAAAACGGTATCGTGCTCGCGGGCGAGCGACGCATGGTCAAGATCGAAGGGTTCGGGCTGGGGAACTCGCCGCGCGAGATGACGCCCGAAGCGGTGGGTGGGAAGACCGTGTATCTCGCGACCACGAACGGCACGCCGGCGCTGGTCGCGGCCCAGGGGGGCGATCCTGTGCTCGTCGCCGCCGCGCTGAACTTCACCGCCGCCGCCGAGCGGGCGCGGGCGGTGTTCGCCGAGCGCGGCGACCTCGTGATCATGTGCGCGGGCCGCGAAAAGCAGTTCGCCCTCGAGGATGCCTACACCGCGGGACGGCTCGTCAAGGCAGTGAAGAAAGGCGCTCGCAAGGTGACCCTCAACGACGCGGCGCAGGTGTCGCTCGACCTGGCGGGGCAGCAGGGCGGCTGGGAGGACGCGTTCGACGCGAGCGACGCCGCGCGCCAGCTCATCGAGGTGGGCCTGGGCGACGACGTGGCCTACTGCGCCCATCCCGACCGATTCCACGTCGTCCCCGTGTACGCCGACCGCCGCATCACCGCATGAATCCGAAGGCCCGAAACGAGCTGATCGGCATCGCGGCCCTGTTGCTCGGGCTGTTCTTCGGGCTGACGCTGCTGCAGCTGCCCCTGACGGGGAGCTGGGGCCGGTCGATCGGCGAGATGCTGTGGGAGCTGTTCGGCTTGGGTGCCGTGATTCTGCCGGTGCTGGGGATCGGGTGGGCGCTGGCGGCGTTCGAGCGGCTCGGGCCGCTCTCCTGGACCCGCGCCGCCGCGCTCGGGGCGGGGCTCATCCTGCTCGTGCCCTACGGCATCGCCATCGGCATTGGCCCGGTGTTTCCGTCCGACCACGCGCAATGGAGTGCCACGCAGAAGCTCGTCGGCCTCTTTCCGGCGTTTCTCGCGAGCGGCATTCAGGGCGCCGTAGGGACGGCGGGTGGTGTGCTGGTGGGGCTGTTTGCGCTGTCGGCCCTGGGCATCGTGACGGTGGGGTGGCATCCGCTCAGCCTACTGCGTGCGCGGTCCGCCGTGCGCGGTGAGCCGGAAGGCGCCGCACATTCCAGACCGAAGCGCGATTCCGCCAAGGCGCAGGCGCTCGAGGAGACTCCAGCATTCCCGCGCACGGCGCACGGCGCACTGCGCCCCAAGAAGAGCGCCCCGCCTCCGAGACCGGCCCCGCCACCCCCAGCTGGCGTCCTCCTCCCGCCCATCGATCTCCTGACGGAGCCGCCCGGGGCCGTCGGCGACGCCGATGCCGCGGCGATCGAGGAAATGGGGCGGCGGCTCGTCGCGACGCTCGAGACGTTCCGCGTCGGCGCGAAGATCATTCACAAGACGGTCGGCCCCGTGGTGACGCGCTACGAGCTCGAGCCGGGGCGGGGCGTCAAGGTGGGCCGGGTGTCGGCGCTCGCCGACGATCTTGCTCTCGCGATGCGGGCGCAGTCGCTCCGCATCGTGGCGCCGATTCCGGGGAAGGCCGCCATCGGCATCGAGGTGCCGAACCCGACGCCGCGCATGGTGCACATTCGCGAGCTGATCGACACAGCGGAGTTCCGCCGCCCGACGCGCACGCTGCCGGTGGTGTTGGGCCGCAACCTGGAAGGCGACGAGGTGGTGGACGACCTCGCCAAGATGCCCCACCTCCTGATCGCCGGCGCGACCGGCTCGGGGAAGTCGGTCTGCATCAACGCGATCATCACGAGCCTCGTGTACGCGCACCCGCCCGAGAAGCTGCAGCTCCTGATGATCGACCCGAAGATGGTGGAGCTGTCGATGTACGCCGCGCTGCCCCATCTCGGCCTGCCGGTGGTGACGAGCCATCACAAGGCCGCGAACGTCCTCAAGTGGGCGGTCTGGGAGATGGAGCGGCGCTACAAGCTGCTGCACGCGAATCACGCGCGGAACATCGCCGACTTCAACCGCAAGGTCGAAGAGAAGAAGCCCCTCAAGGGGCCGCGTGAAACGCTCGCCACCCAGGCCGGCATTCAGAAGGAGCTGCCGTTCGACGCCGAGTACAAGGACGGCGTCCTCCCCTACATCGTGCTGATCGTGGACGAGCTGGCGGACCTAATGCTCACGGTCCAGGGAGAGATCGAGACGCCACTCGCGGTGCTGGCGCAGAAGGCGCGCGCCATCGGTGTCCATTTGATCCTCGCGACCCAGCGCCCGTCGGTGAACGTGATCACCGGTCTCATCAAGGCGAACTTTCCCTGCCGGGTCGCATTCCGCGTCTCGGCCAAGGTCGACAGCCGCACGATTCTGGACCAGAACGGCGCCGAGACGCTGCTCGGCAACGGCGACATGCTGTTCCTCCCGCCCGGCAAGAGCGAGCCGATGCGCGTGCAGGGGGCGTTCATCTCGACCGACGAGACCGAGCGGCTGATGGACTGGTACAAGGCGCACGCGCGCACCGCCGCGCCGGTGCCGGGCAAGCCGTCGATCGACGAGCAGGTCGCGGCCCTGGAGGAGGCGGCGCGGGCGGGGGAAGAGGGAGGGGGGACGGGCGAAGGGTCCGGAGAACGCGACCCGTTGTTCCGCCAGGCCGCCGAGGTCTGCATCCAGAACCAGCTCGGCTCCACGTCGCTGCTGCAGCGGCGCATGAGCGTCGGCTACGGCCGCGCGGCGCGCATCATCGATCAACTGGAGCTTGCTGGGATCCTCGGACCGGCCAACGGATCGAAGCCAAGGGATGTCCTGGTGGGGCTCGAGGATCTGGACGAAATCGTCAACGCGAGTGAATAGGCCACCGCACGCGTAGATTGGGTTGGGCGACTGAGCCGGCGGGCCGTTAGGTTGTCGCCGTGAAGAGCGGAATCAAGAGCGACCCCGGGCAATGGACCGACGACCGCCACAAGCGCGGCCTCGCCGGCGAGGAACGGGCGATCCGCTACCTCCAGAGCCGCGGCTGGGACATCGTGGCGCACCGGTTCCGGGTCGGTCGAGTGGAGGTCGATCTCGTGGCGCGCCGCGGACACTTGGTGGCGTTCGTCGAAGTGAAGGTGCGGCAGGGGGACGCGTTCGGGAGCCCCTTCGAGGCGGTGACGGGAGCAAAACGCCGGGAGATCGTGAAGGCGGCCCGGGTTTGGGTGGACCGGTGCGGGCGGCCGTCGGACATCTATCGCTTCGACTGTATCGCGTTGGTGGGGCACAAGTTAGAGCACCTGGAAGACGCGTTTCGCCCCGGCTGGCGGTAGGTCAAGCTTCGGTATATATTCGGGCCTCAAACCTGACGAGGCCGCAAACCCATGTCGAGGACACCCATGGCAGCCCCCTCCGAGAACCGCGAAACGACCAAGCTCTCCGACGACCGTCGGAAAGCGCTCACGCTGGCGATCACTCAGATCGAGAAGACCTGCGGCAAGGGCTCCATCATGCGAATGGGGTCGGACTCCCCGCAGGTGCGGCTAGAAGGGATCTCGACCGGCGCGATCAATCTCGACGCCGCCATCGGCATCGGCGGCATCCCGCGGGGCCGGGTGACGGAAATCTTCGGTCCCGAGTCGAGCGGCAAGACGACGCTGGCGCTGCACGTGGTGGCGCACGCGCAGAAGGCCGGCGGCGCCGCCGCCTACATCGACGCCGAGCACGCGCTCGACGTCGAGTACGCGAAAAAGCTCGGCGTCGACATCGAGAACCTGCTTGTTTCCCAGCCCGACACGGGAGAGCAGGGGCTCGAGATCTGTGAGATCCTGGTGCGTTCGGGGGCGGTGGACGTGGTGGTGATCGACTCGGTGGCGGCGCTCGTCCCCAAGGCCGAGATCGAGGGCGACATGGGCGACTCGCTCCCCGGGCTGCAGGCGCGCCTGATGAGTCAGGCGCTGCGCAAGCTCGCCGGCGCGATCAACCGCTCGCGCACGTCGGTGGTCTTCATCAATCAGCTGCGCGAGAAGATCGGCGTGATGTTCGGCAACCCCGAGACGACGAGCGGCGGCCGCGCCCTCAAGTTCTACGCCTCTGTGCGGCTCGACATGCGGCGCATCGCGCCCGTCAAGGACCGCGAGGTGGTGATCGGCAACCACGTTCGGGTGAAGGTCGTGAAGAACAAAGTGGCGCCGCCGTTCCGCCAGGCCGAGTTCGACATCATGTTCGATGAGGGCATCAGCCACGAGTCGCTGCTCGTCGACATCGCGGCCGAGGCGGGGATCATCGAGAAGTCGGGCGCTTGGTACTCCTACGGCAAGGAGCGCATCGGGCAGGGCCGCGAGAACGCGAAGCTGTACCTCAAGGACCACCCCGAGATGTCGGCCGAGGTCGAGGTTCGCGTGAAGGAACACCTCGGCATCAAGGCCGCTCCCTCCCCGGCGGCGGGCGAGGACGACGAGAGCGCCCCACCCCCCGAGGAGTAAATGCTGCTCACCGGGCTCGCCCCCGATCCGCGCCGGCCGGACTACCGACTGGTCGAGGTGGATCGGGGACGTTTTGCGTCCCTCCCCGCCGAAGCGCTGCTGGGGCTCGATCTCGTGGTCGGACAAGAGATCGGCCCGCGCGTCTTCGCGCGCCTGCAAGAGCTCGCCGATTTGGAGGGGGCGCATCGCGCCGCCCTGCGGGCAGTGGCGCGGCGCGCGCACGCGCGCTTCGATCTGCGCCGCCGCCTGCTCCAGAAGCAGCACCCCCCCGCGGCCGTGGACGGTGCGCTGGAGCGTCTCGCCTGGCAGGGCCTGCTCGACGACGTACAGTTCGCGCGCGACTACGCCGGCGCCAAGGCCGCCCGTGGCCGTGGGCCTTCGCGCCTGGTGCGGGATCTCCTCGCCCAGGGCGTGGAGCGTCGCGTGGCTGAGGAGGCGGTGCGCGCCGCGCTCGCCGACGACGGCGCCGATCCCGGCGCGGCGGTGCGGGCGGTGGCGGAGAAGCGCGCCAGGCAGCTGGCGGGTCTTCCGGCGCCGGTGCGCAAACGGCGGCTCGCGGCGTTCTTGGCGCGAAGGGGGTTTCAGGGGGCCGAGGTCCGCGCCATCGTCGAGGCTCTCTAGCAGAGCGCGCTTCGTTCGAACCCCGCGGCGTGGCCGCGGGGTTCACCACCCGGAGGAGATACGGTGCGGGCTCGCGGGCCGCACAACGCGGTCCGGCTCTACGCCCATATCGTCTGGCACACGTGGCGACGCAGGCCGTTCCTCCGTGCCTCCGACGTGCATATCGTGGTCGAGGCCAACAGTCGCGCGGGCCAACGCACGCGAGTCCGGGTGCTGGCCCAGGCGGTGCTGACGGAACACGTCCATCTCTTGGTGCGGTGTGCACCAGACGCCACAGTGAGTGCGTTTGTGAGAGAGGCAAAGTCTGAGTCCGCGCGACGAGTGAACGAGACCCGTAGGGAGGGGGAGGCGATCAAATGGTGTCGAGGCTACTTCGCTGATTCGGTGAGTCGTTCGGGCGTGCTCGGTGTGAGGCAGTACTTGGCCCGTCAGCATCAGCGGCACCCCGATCGGATCCCTTCTGGGTAGTGATCCCCGCGGCCATGCCCGCGGGGAACAACCTAAGTTCCAATTGCACTTCAGGTTGCCCCTCGCGCGCTGTATATTTTCCCCCATGAAGTCCGCCGACATTCGCCGCAGATTCGTGGACTACTTCAAAGCGCCTCCCCGGTCCCACCAGGAGGTGCCGAGCTCCTCCCTCGTCCCGGCGGACGACCCCACGCTGCTGTTCACGAACGCGGGGATGGTGCAGTTCAAGCGGGTGTTCCAGGGGCTGGAACGCCGCGAGTACAAGCGCGCCGTGACCTGCCAGAAGTGCGTCCGCGCCGGGGGCAAGCACAATGACCTGGAGCAGGTGGGTCACACCGCGCGGCACCACACCTTCTTCGAGATGCTCGGCAACTTCTCCTTCGGCGACTACTTCAAGAAAGAAGCGATCGAGTATGCCTGGGAGTGGGTGACGGGCACGCAGTGGCTGGGGATCGCCCCGGAGCGGCTCTTCGTCACCGTACATCACTCCGATGACGAAGCCCGCCAGCTGTGGCGCAAGGTTACCGGGATCGCCGACGACCGCATTTTCGGCCTCAGCGACAAGGACAACTTCTGGCAGATGGGGGATACGGGGCCGTGCGGGCCCTGCTCGGAGATTCTGGTCGACATCAGGGACAAAGGAGAAGGGCGAGGGACGCCGGGTCTCGCGGACTTCGAGCGGCTCTCCGAGGAAGGGAGGTTCCTCGAGATCTGGAACCTCGTGTTCATGCAGTTCGACCAGCAGCCGGACGGCACGCGCACCCCGCTCCCCAAGCCCTCCGTCGACACCGGCGCCGGTCTCGAGCGGATCACCGCCGTCATGCAGGGCGTGCAGTCGAACTTCGATACCGATCTGTTCCAGCCGATCATCGCCCACGCAGTCGAGGTTGTGGGGAAGCCCTACGACCGCGGCCCCGTGGGCGCGCCGTTCCGTGTGCTCGCCGACCATGCGCGCGCCGTGGCGTTCCTGCTCGCCGACGGCGTCTACCCGTCGAACGAAGGCCGGGGCTACGTGCTGCGCCGCATCCTGCGCCGCGCGGTGCGCCACGCGTGGCTCTTGGGGCGGCGCGAGCCGACGCTCGCGTCGCTGATCCCCACGGTTAGCAGCCTGATGGGCCCCGTCTATCCCGACCTCGTGCAGAAGGAGCAGCACATCGAGCGCGTGACGCGCGCCGAGGAAGAGCGCTTCCTCGAGACGATCGAGGGGGGGCTCGGCAGGCTCGACGAGCTAAAGGGGGCGCCCGCGATCTCCGGGGACGACGCCTTCAAGCTGTACGACACCTACGGCTTTCCCATCGACTTGACCCAGATGATCGCCGGCGAGCGCGGGCAAACCGTGGACGTCGAAGGATTCGAGCGTGCCCTCGGCGCGCAGCGGCGCCGCTCGCGCGCCTCGCGCAAGGCTCATCTGGAGAGGCGAGCGGGTGAGTGGATTCAGGTCAAGGCGAAGGGCCAGCAGAAGTGGGTGGGCTACGACGCCACCAAAGCCGAGACGGAGCCGATCGCGTTCCGGCAGGAGGGTGACCGGCTCGAGATCGTGCTCGCGGAGAACCCGTTCTACGCCGAATCGGGCGGTCAGGTGAGCGACACCGGCGTCGTGACGGGCGACGGCTGGGAGCTGACCGTCGAGGACGTGTCGAAGGTGGACGGCAGGAGCGCGGTGGTGGGCACGTTCGCGGACGCGTTCGAGCCGACACCCGCGCTCGCGCAGGTGAACGAAACGCGGCGCCGCAACATCGAGCGCAATCATACGGCGACGCATCTCGTGCATGCTGCGCTGCGCAGAGTCCTGGGCGCGCACGTGGGACAGCAGGGGTCGCTGGTGGCGCCGGAGCGGCTGCGGTTCGACTTCTCGCACCAGGCGCCGCTCGATGACGCGACGCTCGCGCGCATCGAGGAAGAGGTGAACGCGCACATCTGGGAGAGTCTGCCCGTCGAGTCGCGCGAGATGAAGTACAAGGATGCGATCGCGGCCGGCGCGATGGCGTTCTTCAAGGACAAGTACGGCGACGTCGTGCGTGTGGTGGACGTTCCCGGCGTCTCGCTCGAGCTGTGCGGCGGCACCCACGTCGCGGCGACGGGGCAGATTGCCCTGTTCCGCTTCACGCATGAGACCGGTGCCGCGGCCGGGGTGCGGCGCATCGAAGCGCTGACGGGGCCGGCCGCGTACCGCTACGTTCTGGAGCTGGAGCGGCGGCTCGACGAGGCGGCGGGGTTGCTCAAGGCTCAACCAGAGCACCTGGCACGTCGCATCGAGACGATGCTCGAGGAGAACAGGAAGCTCGAGAAGCGGATCGGCGACCTGCTCAAGGGGGGAAGCGGGACGGGGGAAGGGGGAAGGGTAGAACGAATCGGCGACGTGGACCTGCACGTGGGCGAGAGCGACCTCGACGATCGGACCCAGATCGGCGTCCTGATGGACGGCTTCCGGTCCAAGCACAAGCGTGCTATCTCGGTGCTGTTCACGACGGGCACCCGTCCCGGCATTCACGTCGCCGTCACCGACGATCTCGTGTCGCAAGGGCTCAAGGCCGGCGAGATCGTCAACGTCCGCACTTCGCGTCGGCGGGCGTGGGCGACGCCGCCCAGCTCGCGTCCACGCGCGCCCAGACACCCGCGATCGTCAAGAGGTTCGTCAAGCCGTGACCCGCACCGAAGTCCTCGCCTGGCTCGGCACGCGGCGCCCAGCGCCGCCGGCCGAGCTACGCGCCCAGATCGAGCGGTCCGTGACCGACTCGGCAGCGCCGCTCCCCGATCACCTGGCCGATCTGGGCCGGGCCCTGCTCGGGAAGGTCGCGTCACGGCCCCAGGGGGGACGCGAGCTGGCCCTCGACCTGCTCGCCGCCGATGCCTTCATCACCTACGCCTTCGAGGCGCAGGCCGAGGAAGACGTGGGCGCGGTGGCGCGCCTGGCCGAAGGGGTGATGCCATGACCGCCCTGGGCCGCGGCGGCCTGCTCGTGCTCGTGGACCCCGCCCGCACCGAAGGCGCGGTGGCGGCGCGCCTGGCGCGTGAAGCGCAGGCGGCCGGCGGCGCCGGGATGCTGATCGGGTCGTCGTTCGACGGCGCGGCGCAGACGCACCTCGTGGCCCGCGCCATCCGCCAAGCCGCGCCGCACTTTCCCCTGGCGCTCTTTCCCGGCTCGGCGATGCAGCTCACCGACGAAGTGGATCTGGTGCTCTTCCTCTCCCTCGTCTCCGGCCGCAACGCGCAATACCTCATCGAAGAGCACGTCCGCGCCGTCCCGTTCCTCGAGCGCCATCCCGTCGCCACGCTGTCGACGGCGTACATCCTGATCGACGGCGGTCGCGTGACCAGCGTCGAGGCGGTGAGTCAGACGCGGCCCCTGCCGGCGGACAAGCCGGAGCTGGCGGCGGCGCACGCGACCGCCGCGCAGTTGATCGGCATGCAGGCGGTGTATCTCGACGCCGGGAGCGGAGCCGAGCGGCCCGTCCCCGCGGATGTGATCCGCGCCTGCCGCACCGCAGTCCCTGACCGGCCGTTGTTCGTGGGTGGCGGCATCAAGAGCCCCGCGCAGGCGAAGGCGGCCCGGGCAGGCGGGGCCGACTTCGTCGTGATCGGGACGGTCGTCGAGGAGAACGGCGCCGCGGGCGGGCTGCGGGCGTTCGTCGACGCGGTGCAATGAGCACGCCGCAGGAGCAGATCCAGGCTTCGCTCGGCGCGCTGGCCGCGCTCGCCGCGCGCGTCGCCGCCGAAAAGGCCGGGGAGATCGCGG
>Ga0193739_1000536_pt1 | contig 10527 bp, 9 predicted proteins | sample L2a2metaG_FD_144926 | JGI IMG/M metagenome (GOLD analysis project Ga0193739, IMG submission 144926) | Soil microbial communities from a riparian zone of the East river system, Colorado, United States - L2a2 | ecosystem: Environmental > Terrestrial > Soil > Riparian zone | place: USA: East River...
CAGCGCCGCATCCGTCCCATCCCAATCCCGAGCCGCCGCCAACGCGTCGAGCGCGATCTCCTCGATCGCGGCGGACCGTTCCTCGAGCTCGCGCGTGCGCACCGCGACCTCGCGCGCCAGCCATTGCTCCAGCTCGCGCCGGTCCACCTCCAGCTGGCGCTGACGCAGTGCGTGCTGCAACGACAACTCCAGCTCGTCGAGATCCACCGGCTTGATGAGGTAGTCGTAGGCGCCGAGCTTGAGACACTCGATCGCCGTGCGCGGCTCGTCGATCGCGGTGAGCATGATGATCGCGAGGTCGGGATCCTGGGCGAGTACTTTGGGCAGCAGCTCCACCCCGCTCGTCTCCGGCATCCGAATGTCACACAACATCGCCATCGGGTGGTGCGCCGCCAACTGCTCGAGGGCTTCGGCCCCGTTCGCGGCGGCGCACACCTGATAGCCCAGGCGCGTGAGAAACCGCGTGAGTGCCTGCCGAATGCCGTCCTCATCGTCCACGACCAGCACCGTGGTCGCGCCTGCGGAAGTCTTGGGGGGAGTCATGGCCGTCAACGTTGCTGACGTTATCTTGGCGCGTCAATGAGCACATCACGGATGAATCTCGCCGCGGTGCCCGGCATTACCGTCGGTCATACGACGATCGAAGCGCACGGCACCGGATGCACCGTGGTGCTCGCGCCGGAGACGGGGCTGCGCGCGGCGGTGTGTGTGCGCGGCCGCGCCACCGGTACACGCGAGCTCGACGTCCTCGATCCCCGGCATCTCGTCGAACGCATTGACGCGATGCTCTTCACCGGCGGGTCCGCACTGGGGTTGGGCGCCGCCGATGGAGTGATGCGCTGGTTGCGCGAGCGCGGCCGCGGCCTCCCGGTCGGAGACATGGGCACCATCCCCATCGTTCCTTCCGCCGTGATCTTCGATCTCGGCAACGCCGGAAAACCGCTCGGCTGGCCCAGCCCCGATGATGCGTACCGCGCGTGCGACAACGCGAGCGCCGACTATGCGGAAGGGTTGGTCGGCGTGGGCCGCGGGGCCACGTGCGGCAAGGCCGCCGGGCTCGAAAAGATGGTCCCGGCAGGGTTGGGCTCCTGGGCGATGCGCGGGGGGGCGGGGGCGGGCGATGTCATCGTTTCGGCACTCGTCGTGGTGAATGCCATTGGAGACGTGAGAAACGCACGGGGGGAAATCATTGCCGGCACGGTCGACAGCCTCAAGTATCTCGCCGACGGCGGCGCGCCGCTCGGCGATCCCGAGCGCCTGACCCGCAACACCACACTCGCCGTCGTCGCCACCAATGCGAACCTCGACCGCGTACAGCTGCAGGCACTGGCGTACTCGGCGAGCGACGCTCTTGCCCGGCGCATCACCCCGTACGGCACACTGTTCGACGGAGACGTGATCTTCGCGGTCAGCACGGCCGCCGTACCTCCGAAGTCCCCACTGCAGGTGGAGGCGCTCGCCGCTCTCGTGGTGCCGGAAGCAGTCGAGCGCGCGGTTCGTCATGGATAAGGTCGAGCGGGCCGTTGACGACATCCGCCGCAAATGGGCGCCTGACAAACGTCTCGCTGTTTACGAGATCTCGTTGCTCCCAGAGCAGCTCGCAGGGACGACATCGAGCCGCGACGCGCGCGATGCATTGCGCCGGCTGGCGGGCGAAGCGGGCCTCAGCGAGCGCGTGCAACTGCTTCCCGACGAGAGCGTGGTAGACGCAGCAGCGGTCGTGACGGCGGCGCTCGCGCCGCTACTCGCCGAACCGCAGGTGTCCGCATCGCGGGTCAGCGAAGTACTGCATGGCGAATCGCTCGACGTACTGGAGCGACGTGAGGACTGGCTGCGCGTGAAAGCGCCGGACGGCTACATCGCGTGGCTGCACGCAGGATACGTGGCGACTGGCCCGGCCGATTGGGCGGAGGACTGGCGGGAGCGCGCGACGGCCCGCTCGCTGAGTGCCGACATCCTCACGTCGGACGGGCGCCGGCGGTTACCTACGGGAGCGCGCCTTGCCTTGAGGCGCGGCGTGGTCGAGCTGGCCGACGGGCAACGCGGAGCCGTCGCCGCAGGGCACGTTCGGCGTGAGCAAGAGCTGCGCGTCGAAGCCCGCCATCTCGCGCTTCCCGAGCTGGCGCAGAAGTGGTATGCCGGCGCCCCGTACCTGTGGGGCGGCCGCACGGAGTGGGGAATCGATTGCTCCGGCCTCGTCCAGGCCGTGTACGGGGCACGCGGTATTCCGTTGCCGCGCGACAGCGACCAGCAGTTTGGACAAGGACGCGAGGTCGCGATGGCGCCGGATGGGGTTGGGTACGAGGGGGGCGATCTGCTGTTCTTTGCGGAACGGGGACGCGTCTCGCACGTCGCGATGTGGGCGGGTGCGGGACGCATCGTGCACTCGGCGCTCTCACGGGGCGGCGTGGGAGGCGACCATCTCTTTGGTGACGAGCCTCGCATGGTAAGGCTGCGGGAGAGCCTGGTTGGGGTGCGACGACTTTGAGGGTGCACGCTATTTTGATTAGATGCGGTTAATCCTCTTCGACATCGACGGCACTCTCCTTTGGACCGATGGTGCGGGAAGGCGCGCCATCCATCGCGCATTGGTTGACGAGGTGGGAAGCGCCGGGCCCATCGACGGCTACCGGTTCGACGGCAAGACGGATCCGCAGATCGTGCGCGAGCTGATGGAGCTGGCCGGGCATCCTGATTGCCAATCGGACGAACGGATCAGTGCCGTCTGCCGTCGCTATGTGGAGCTGCTCACCGCCGAGCTCGAGAAGCCAACACAGGCGACCAGGATCTTCCCCGGCATCAAGGACCTGCTCGCTGCGCTCGAGCCCTACGAAGCAGGAGCTTCCCCCCAGGCGATGGTTGGCCTGCTGACCGGCAACGTGGAGCATGGCGCCGCCTTGAAGCTGCGCTCGGCCGGTCTCGATCCGGCGCGGTTCGCGGTAGGCGCGTTTGGCTCCGATTCTCATCGCCGGGCCGACTTGCCGGCCATTGCCGCCCAGCGCGCGGCGCAGCGCACCGGCCACCGTTTCACCGGCGCGGACCTGGTGATCGTGGGTGACACGCCGGATGACGTCGCATGCGCGCGTCCGATGGGCGCCCGCACCGTGGGCGTCGCGACCGGATTCTACAGCACCGCTGCGCTGAAGGACGCGGGCGCGAACCACGTGTTCGAGAACCTGGGCGACACGCGCGCTGTGATCCAGGCGCTGCTCTCGTGACAGTCGTCCGGGAAGAGCTCGAGCTCAAGGCTCGAGTCGACGATCCCGACCGGGTACGGCGTGCCATCCTGCAGGCCGGCGCGGAGCTCATGTATCGCGGTGCGATGATGGACCGGCGTTTCGACCGGCGCGGGCGGCTGGAGCGACGCGACGAGGTCGTACGGCTGCGTGTCTACCACCCCGACGACCGGTCTCCCGAATGGGGGGTGTTGGGGTGGAAGGGACCGGTGCGTCGCGAGGGTAATTACCGAGCCCGTGAGGAGTGGGAGTCGCGCGTTGACGATCCGAAAGCGGTGCTCGTCGTCCTGCGGCGCATGGGATACAAAGTCTGCGTGCGCGTGGATCGCGCCGTCGAGCAATATCGTGTGGGCGAAGCGACGGTGCGCATCGAGTGGTACCCGTCGATGGATGTGCTCGTCGAAGTCGAAGGAACGCCCGAGGCGATCGAGCGAGCCGTTGCCGCCACCGGTTTGCCGCGCGACGCATTCCTGCCTGAGTCACTTCCGTATTTCACGGCGGCGTATGAGAAGCGCACCGGTCGTGTGGCTCGCGTGAGCCGGCTGCCGCGACGGGAATGAGCGAGTCTTGAAACTCTTCATGCCGCTCCGCGTTCCCGAGCTCGCTCCGTCGCTCGGACGCATCATCGTACCGCGTCGCCAACAGCCGCCCTGGGTGCCGCTCGACGATATCCGCGAGGAGCTGGCGACGCGCGTGCTGGAGCTGGGGGGCGAGGGGCGCGCGGCTGCGGCGCGGGAAGCGGACGGTGACGAGCGTGCACGGATCCTGGAGACGACCGGTCGCCGCGCATGGGCGGCCGCGTGGGACCACGCCGTGCGCCGCGCCGCCGGCCGCGTCGCCGCTGCGCTCGATGCCGGGCTGACGCACACGGCGCGCCAGGTGCGGTTGCCGCGTCGCCGTCTGCGCCGCTACCTGCTCACGAATGCCGAGAAGCGCGCGATCGCGGCGCGGCTGGGGACGGGCGGGGCCACGTTCGTCGCGGCGCTCGATGCGCTCGACGAGGCGGCGGCGCGCGCTGCCGACGCCTCCGTCCTCGAAAAAGAGGCGCACGCCGCGTGGCAAGAGGCGCTCCGCACTGTGGCGCGGCGGCTGGAAGCGGCGTGGCTTGCCCTCGAGACCGAAGTGGAGGACGAGCGGCTCCGCTGGATGTCCGAATCGGAAGCGCTGGCGGCGTGGCGGCCTTCACTGTGGCCCGTGATTGTGTTGTGGTTGCCCCTTGGCGTCTTGCTCTTGTGGCTTGGTCTTACCCTCGGTGGGTACGTGCCGGCCCCTGCATGGCTCGCGGCGCGACTGGGCTTCTAGCCCTCCTCCTCTGCGGCGCTACCACGGCGCGCGCACAGCTCCGTGTGGTGGAGGTGCCGATTTCTGGCCGCGCGAGTCTCGACTCGTTGGCGCGGCTCGGATTCGAAGTTGCCCATGTGCGATCGGACCGGGGAGCTCGGCGCGCAGTCATTGTCGTCTCGCCGGAGACGGAGTGGCTGCTTACGCAACGCGGCTACCGGACCGTTCCTCTGGCGGCCCGCGTGCCGACGAGCTCCGCCGCAGACACCTTCCGCATGTTCCATTCGTTCGACAAACCGGGCCAGGGTATTCGCGCCACACTGGCCGACTGGGCCGCGGCGGACTCGGGCGTCCATCTCGATTCGGTGGGAGCGTCCTACGAAGGCCGGCCCATTCTTGCCGTGAAGATCGGCCCGGCGGGAGATTCGCCCGGCCGGCCCAACGTGTTGTTCGTAGCGACGCATCATGCGCGCGAGTGGATCGCGGCAGCCGTCGCGATGAAGCTGATCCGCTGGCTCGCCGACTCCGGGGGGACGGCGGTCGCGGAACATGACGTATGGGTGATTCCGGTCGAAAACCCCGACGGCTACCAGTACACGTTTACCAACGACCGCTTCTGGCGGAAGAATCGCCGCCCCAACGACAACGGCAGTTACGGCGTGGACCCGAACCGGAACTATCCCACGTTCTGGGGCTTCGACGAGCGTGGGTCGAGCGGCTCTCAGTACGCGGAAACCTACCGCGGGACGAGCGCCGGCTCGGAGCCGGAGACCCAGGCCGTGATGGCATTTCACGCAGCGCATCCCCCGGTGCTGTCGCTGTCCTATCACAGCTACAGCGCACTCATCCTCTATCCCTGGGGTTTTCGGTCAGGCGAGTTCGCAGCCGATGTCTCGCGCTTTCAGGCGCTGGCGGGCACCGACCTCGCCCCGGCCGTACTCGACAATGTCCCCGAGTCACCGATCGATCGTTATCACCCCGGTCCCAGCTGGAGTCTGTACCCAACGAACGGCGAGTATACCGACTGGGCGTATCGGACCTACGGCACCATCGCGTTCACCACTGAGCTGACCAGCGGTTGCTGCGCGAACGGGCTGTACTATGGATTCGAGTTTCCCGACGACAGCGCACGCGTGGAGCAGGTTTTCCGCGACAATCTGCCGTTCGCGCTCTCACTGATCGCGGCATCCAGCGATCTCGAGCGAGCGCCCGGCGTTTCGGGCCTCACGCCCGGGACCCAGCGATTCACTGCGCTCTGGCCCGAGTCGTGGCTGACGCTCGATGCCGCTGCACCGCGTCCCTTGTCGGTAACCCTTCGGACAGGAACCGGCGCCCTCGTCACGCGGATTGCGCAGACGGACTCGTTGCACCGTGGGATACTGCGCACGGTGTGGCGCACGGACCTGCGGCTCGATGCCGTGCGCGCACTTCGCGCGGAGGGCAGCGGAGTCACCGCGGAGCTCCTGACTCTCGCCGGCGCCGAGCCGCTCGATCTTGGATGGCGAGGGTGGTGGAGCGACACGGTGCGGGTCGCGGGCAAGTACTCGTGGTGGACGGCGGGAACGGGGGCCGACACACTGACTTCGCCAAGCGTCGATCTGCGCGGCCAAACGGCGGTATGGCTGCACTTCTGGACCCGGCATTACGGCTCGACGTTCACGCCGGAGCAGCGCGGCATCGTTCAATTTTCCGCCGACTCCGGAGTGACGTGGAGCGACGTTGCGGTGATCATCGGCGAGGGAACGAACTGGTATCCTATGCGCGTAGACTTGCCGCAGTCGGCGGGGCGTCGCGGGGCGCGCGTGCGCTTCATCTCCCAGGGGCAGTTCACCTGGTGGATCGACGCCGTCGGCTTTGCGACTGATGCGACGGGTGCGTTCGTGCAGCTTGCGGCGGCTGGCGGTGCGGAGGTCTCCGAGAACCCCGTGCGCAGCGATCAGGTCGTCATATCGTGGCCAGTTGGGACGAGCGATGCGCGTGTGTCGGTATTCACCTTTACCGGCGAGCGGCTGTACCAGACCACCGTGGCCGCGCCCAACAATGAATATGTTTGGGATCTGACATTGGGTGGAGGAACGCGACGGGTGGTGAATGGCGCATACATTGTCGTGGTCGAAGTCGACGGACAACGCTACCGGCGCCGCCTCTTTGTCGCGCGGCCTTCACCATGAGCGCCGTGGGTGTCGGTGTGGATCTCGTCGAAGTCGCGCGCGCGCGCGCGATGCTGGCCGACAAGGGCGCGCACGTGTTCGACCGCCTGCTGACACCCTCCGAGGCCGAGTACTGCCGGTCGCGGCCCGATCCCGCCGAGCACGTCGCCGTCCGCCTGGCGGCTAAGGAAGCGGTCTACAAGGCGCTGCAGGGAAGTGAAGCGGCGCGGGGGATCGGGTGGCGTGACATCGAGGTAACCCGGGCTTCCGACGGCCGTCCCGATGTCTCCCTCAGCGGGCTGGCGGCCAGCCGGGCGAAGGAGCTGCGGGTGAGCCGGGTGCTGTTGTCCCTCTCCCACACCCACGAGGCGGCCGTTGCAATTGCAGTCCTGTCAACAGATTGAATTCCCGACAAAATTACTCTAGTATTGGTCACCGTGCGGTTTTTGAGAGCTTTTCTCGTCCTCACCGCCTGCCTTGCACAGCCACTCGCAGGGCAGGCGGCTGACTCTTTAGCCCCGGCACGACGGGTCGTTGCCGCTGCCTCGCTGGCGGCCAAGGAGTACGCGCTGGGCGTCACCCCCGCCGGGGGGCAGATCGTCCTGCCGGAAGAGGTGGATGAGGCCAAGCTCTTCATTGAGCAGGCTCAATTCGACGTACCTGGTCTGCCGGTGTCCGCGCGCGAGGTCGCGGGTCATGCGCTCACCCGTCTCAGCGAGATGCTGAATCGGCTGGCGCCACCCGACTCCGTCCGCCTGATGACCGCTGCTCTCATCTCACGCATCACCGCCGCCGCCGGCGGGCCGAAGGTCATCGAGCAGCTGCCATCCAGAGCGCCGTCGCTCGAGCGCGGCGCCGTCGTCTTTCGCGAACGCTGCGCCTCGTGTCACGGCGAAACGGGACGAGGCGACGGGCCCAAGGCAAAAGCCCTTGAGGGTCCGCCGCCCGCCAGCCTCGCCGATCCCGCGACGATGGGCGGGACCACCCTGCTCGAGATCTTCCGCCGGGTTGCGATCGGTGTTCCCGGGACCGCCATGCCGGAGTTCGCCGACGATCTCTCGGTGGAGGATCGCTGGGCCGTCGCGGCATACGTCGGGGCGATGCAGTACGGCGGATCGGCGACCGCGGCGACGTTCGCGGCGGTTCGCCGGCAGGTCGATTCGGCGCTCGCGCTGCGCTCCGAGAAGATCGCCTTCGACGCCTACCTGACCTTCGAGCAGGTCGAAACCGAAGTGCGCGCCAAGAATGGCTGGCTCGCGACCGAGCTGGAGACGACGTTCGGCTGGCTCCGCACGCGCGCGGTACGCGCTGACGATGCGGAGCGGCGTGCGATTCGCGAGCGGCTGCTGGCCGGACTCGAGCGGGCCGAGCGGGTCGTGGCGGATCGCCCGTCGGGCATGAGTCTCTTCGTTGCTTCCTTCTTCCTGTTGGTGCGCGAGGGATTCGAAGCCATCCTGATCGTCGCGGCACTGATGACGTTCCTCGCCAAAGCGGGCGCGCCCGAGCGGCGCCGCGACGTCGCGCGCGGTGCCTGGCTCGCTGTCGCGGCCAGTCTGGTCACGTGGGTTCTGGTCGAGCTGTTGTTCCAGATCACGCCCGGACAGCGCGAGACGATCGAGGGCGGCACGATGCTGCTCGCGGCCGCCGTCCTCTTCTACGTGAGCTACTGGTTGCTGTCGAAGATCGAAGCGGCCAAGTGGACGGCTTTCGTTCGCGGCAAGATGCAGAGCGCGCTCTCGTCGGGTTCCGGCATGGCACTGACCGCGGTCGCGTTCCTCGCCGTCTATCGCGAGGGGTTCGAGACGATCCTCTTCTACAAGGCGCTCTTCACGTCGGCAGGCGCGAGTGGAGTGCCCGTCGTCGGCGGCATCGCCGCGGGGTCGGTGGGCCTGGTCGCTGTCTACGTGCTGATCAATCAGCTGGGACTGCGCGTGGCGATGAAGCCATTTTTCGCCGTCACCGGCGTGATGCTCTACTACATGGCGTTCGTCTTTGCGGGGAAGGGCATCGCCGAGCTGCAGGGAGCGAGGATCGTGCCGTTGACCGTGATCGAGGGCGCACCCCGCATCCCGTTCCTCGGGCTCTATCCGACCCTGGAGTCGCTCGTCGTGCAGGGATTGCTGTTGGCTCTCGCGCTCGTAGCCGCGGCGTGGGCGCTGCGGCCCAAGCGGTCAGGGGCGCAGGGCGACCTCCTTCGGTCGCAGTGACTCGGGCAGCGGCTGGGGCCCCGCCGGCGCCCGCCACTTGTAGAGCAGCAACGCGCCGACCACCACCAACAAGACGCTCATCGCCTGCGCGAGCGTAAGCGGTCCCAAGAGTCTGTCGTCTTTCGCCCGCAGGATCTCCACCAGAAACCGCTCCGCTCCCGCGAACACGAGATACCAGGCAAACAGCCAGCCGATCGCGTGACCGTGATCGCGCCGCCGCCATAGCCACCAGAACACGAGCAGCATGATGACGGTCTCGTAAATCTGTGTGGGATGGACAGCGACGACCTGCGCCGGATCCGTGCCGGGCGGGAAGTTGACTGCCATCGCCTGCAGATTCGCGACCGTCGTCGGCGGCAGTCCCTCCGGGAATTTCATCGCCCATGGAACGCTTGAGGGAATGCCGTAGTCGTCGTTCACGAGAAAGCAACCGACGCGCCCCAGCGCATATCCCAGAGCGAGCGGCGCCGCGCAGATCTCGGCGGTAAAGCGAGGCGGCACCCGGCGGCGCCAGCCGTTCCCCAGGATCGCCAGCACCGCGCCGAGAAATCCACCATACCAGACGAAGCCGCCGCGCCGAAACAGCGCGTCCGTCTCACCGGTCAAGAAGACGTACCAGAGCTTCGCGCCGACCAACCCACCGATGACGCCCGCGATGACGATGTCGGCGGCGTAGTCCTCGTCGAGGCCGCGCTGGCGCAGGTCGAGCTGAATCGCCCACCCCGCCAGCAGGAAGGCGACCATCATCATGAGTCCATAGCCGGTCAGCTCGAGCGGTCCGAGCCGCAGCACGAAGGGATAAACGGTCATGTCGTAATCTCGGCAGTTTCGAGACCGGGAAGCGGGAGATCGGCGCGGGCGTCGAGCGTCCAGTCGCTGCGTTCGCCGAGGCGCAGCCGGTGCCAGCCGGCGCGCGCGATCATCGCGGCGTTGTCGGCATTGAGGCGGGGACTCGCGACGGCGACGCGCGCCAGCCCCCCCCCCGAGAGACGCTCGGCGGCGCGCGCCGACAGCGCGCGGCTGCACGCGACGCCCCCGCCCAGCACGGCGGTGGAGTAGCCGGTCGCGCGGACGGCGCGCTCCAGTTTGCTGACGAGCACATCGAGGACGGCGTCCTGAAACCCGCGCGCCAACGCCGCGCGATCGCGATCGAGGTTATCCGAGGCGCGTACCGCGTGCAGCACGGCGGTCTTCAGGCCCGAAAACGAGAACTCGAAGCCTTCGGATATCATCGGCCGCGGGAAGTTGAAGCGGCTGGGATCGCCCTCGCGGGCGAGTTTCTCGATCGCGGGCCCTCCCGGATACCCGAGACCGAGTAACGTGGCGACTTTGTCGAACGCCTCACCCGCGGCGTCGTCGCGCGTCTCGCCGAGCAGGCGGTAGCGGCCCCACGCGGGGACGTCGAGCAGCAACGTATGCCCGCCCGACACCAACAAGGCAACGAAAGGAGGGGAGAGCTGCGGATCCTCGACGGCCGGAGCAAAGAGATGGCCTTCCATGTGGTGCACGCCGATGAGCGCGCGGTCGCCCGCGTACGCCAGCGACTTCGCGTACATGACACCAACCAATAACGCCCCGGCGAGACCCGGCCCCGCAGTCACGGCCACTCCATCCACCGCCGAGAGCGCGACGCCGGCCTCGGCCAGCGCGCGA
>Ga0193739_1000537_pt1 | contig 10523 bp, 12 predicted proteins | sample L2a2metaG_FD_144926 | JGI IMG/M metagenome (GOLD analysis project Ga0193739, IMG submission 144926) | Soil microbial communities from a riparian zone of the East river system, Colorado, United States - L2a2 | ecosystem: Environmental > Terrestrial > Soil > Riparian zone | place: USA: East River...
GTCGCTCGCAGAAGAAAGCGCCTCTGCTCCCTGCTCCTTCGTGCGGCGGCGGGCGATTTCCGACGCTCACGCGGGCGGGCCTGGTTCAGCGTCGCCGGCCGAAGGCGATCACAGCGACCAGGCCAATGATGAAGATCACGCCCAGAACCGTGCCCTCCACGCCATGCCCGGTAGCGATCAGATAGACGCATGCCGCCAGGAACGCGAGAGTGATCACCACGCCGTAGTTCAGACCCAGCGCGTTCAGCCGAACTTCGCGCTGATCGAGCGCCGCGATGCGATCCAGCTCTTTCTCGATCACCGCGCGAGTCTCGCCATCAGCCTCGGCGTAAACCTGCAGCGGATCCTGATAGCGCTCGTATCGCGACGGACGCTCGCTCATGGTTCCTCACTTCGCGGTTGATCGAAGATGTCAACGACCGGTTCGCTGTTTTCCTCTGGCGACTCGGCCGGCCCGCTGACCAGGTCCACCATCTGCTGCAACGCCTGGCCGACCCGCTGCGGTGCCGCCGATGGGTCGACCGCATCTATCCGTGCGATGGCATACCCCAGTCGTCCCCCAACACTGTGATGGATCCGCTGATATCTAAGCGGTGCATAGAGATAACTAAACCCCTTGATCAGCGAGCCCGCTGGTGAGCCGGAAGGAATCTTGGAGCCGGGCATCGTCGAGTGTCGCGGCGTGAAACCGGGCAGGCGGCGCCGGCGGCCAGAGGGAATGATGAAGACCAGCAGCAACGTGAGGATCACTAGTGCGCTTGCGATTCCAATGAGCAGCCAGGCCCCGGTCCTCACGTGCACCTCCTCTCGCCAACCCTAGCTAGGGTGCAGCACGCACCCACTGAGCGACGCGTTTTTCTCCGACTCGTCAGCGGTTCAACAGGCTATAGCCGGCTCAAACGCTGACAACTCGGGTTTAGAAGCGGGCTGGCTCGACGTACTCGCCCCACTCGGCACGGAGTGCGTCGCAGATCTCTCCGAGAGTCGCCTCAGCCCGGGCCGCCGCCAGCATGGGTTCGATCATGTTGCCATCGGTAGGGGCCACCTTGATCATCTCGGATAGCGCATCGTCGACCGCCGCGCTATCCCGCGCCACCCGCCGAGCACGCAGCGTCTCGCGCTGCTGGACTTCGACCTCATGGCTGACTCGCAGGATCTCCAGGGGTCTGGTCATGGTAGTGGTGTGCACATTGACACCGACGATTTTCTTGTCGCCCTTCTCGAGCTGGGTCTGATACCGGAATGCGGAGTCGGCGATTTGCCCGGTGAACCACCCCTCCTCAATGCCAAGCAATAGTCCTGAGGTGATCGGACCTATCTCGTGCTTCCGTGTCGAGCCGCCTCCCAGCTCCTCGATCCGGTCAAGGAGGGCCACTACCTCGGCTTCGATCTTGTCGGTAAGTGCCTCGACGTACCAGGAGCCACCCAGCGGATCGGCTACATTGATCACCCCTGTCTCCTCAGCCAGCACCTGCTGAGTACGCAGCGCGATCTCTGCAGACTCCTCAGTTGGCAGGGCCAACGTCTCATCCATGGCATTCGTGTGTAGCGAATTGGTACCGCCCAGCACGGCAGCCAGTGCCTCGATTGCAGTTCGTACCACGTTGTTGTAGGGCTGCTGCGCGGTCAGCGAAACTCCTGCGGTCTGGGTGTGGAATCGCAGCGACTGCGCCCTGGCGGTCTTCGCGCCGTACCGATCCCGCATCCAGTGCGCCCAGATACGGCGTGCAGCCCGGAACTTCGCAATCTCTTCGAAGAAGTCGATGTGAGCATCGAAGAAGAAGCTCAGGCCAGGAGCGAAGCGGTCGATGTTCAACCCCCGCGAGAGGCCGAGCTCGACATAACCGAAGCCATCCGCGAGGGTAAAAGCGAGTTCTTGGGCAGCGGTGGATCCTGCTTCTCGGATGTGATAGCCGGAGACGCTCAGCGGCTTGTACGCGGGGATCTCGCGGCTGCAGTACTCCATCATGTCCCCGATCAGGCGAAGGTGGGGACCTGGCGGGAACAGCCACTCCTTCTGAGCGATGTATTCCTTGAAGATGTCAGTTTGCAGAGTGCCATTAAGCGTTGCGACGTCGACGCCCTGCCGCTCGGCCGCCACCTGATACATGCAGAAGATCGGCACGGCTGGGCCTGAGATCGTCATCGACGTGGTGACGGTACCAAGATCAATTCCGGAGAACAGCAAATCCATGTCGGCCGCGGAGTCGATCGCCACGCCGCAATGACCGACCTCTCCCAGGCTGCGGCTGTCATCGGAATCCCGGCCCATCAGCGTGGGCATATCGAACGCGACACTGAGCCCACCGCCACCGGCGGCCAAGATCATCTTGTAGCGCTGGTTGGTTTGCTGGGCATTGCCGAAGCCCGCGAACTGCCTGATGGTCCAGGGACGACCCCGATAACCACTCGGATACAGACTGCGGGTGAAAGGGAACTCCCCAGGCCAGCCGATCCGCTCCATGCGGGCCTCGGCATCCTCGACGTCCGGCCCATAGACCGGATCGACTTCGAGACCCGAGATGGTTGTGTAGTCGGCGTCGCGAACCTTGCCCTTCGCCTGAGCCTCGGCAAACGCAGCCGCCCAACGCGCCCGGCCATTCGCCTCTTGTGTGGTCATAGCAACCTCCAGTCATTACTAGGATGCCCTAGTAATACGGGTAAGCACAGAGCGCGGAGTTGTCAGGACCTCAGCACCAAATGTGGTGCTGAGGTCCTGACAACTCGGCAAATTAGAAGTCGCCCGCGGCCTCACGCGGCTGAGTGAGCAACCAGGTCACCTGATCGCACTCCTCCTCGCTTAGCGAGCTCAGCCCGAAACGTGCGCCGACGATTGCGTCCGTCGCCTTTTCCATGACGAGCCGACCTTTAGGAGTGATCGAGGCTAGTACTGCGCGGCCGTCTTCAGGATGAGGCGTACGCCTGATCAGATCGGCTGCTTCCAGGCGCTTCACCAGCGGCGTCACCGACGTGGCGTGCACCTGAAGCCGCTCACCGATCTTGCCCAGGGGCAGAGCGCCGCGCCGCGAGAAGGACAGCAAGACCAAGACCTCGTAGCGGGCGAAGGTCAGACCGAGCGGACGAAGCAACTCATCCAGCTCGGTGAGGAGCAGCTGATGGACCCGCATCAGCGATGTGACAGCCCGCATCCGAGGCATCTCGCCCCACTGGGTTGCCCACTGCTTAGCCGCCTCCTCGATCGGGTCGAACGGCAGGCGGTGGCGCTCCACGGCACTCACGTTCCGTCGTCTTCTACTTCTGTGACAACCGGCTGGGGGATATCGCCCTGCATCACCATGCGCAGCACGTCCTCACGCTGGTCTATGTCCTTGACGTACCTGATCTCGTTCAAGCCCTGGACCTGCGCCGCGGACTCGAAGACGAAGTGTCCGAAATTCAGCCAACGGCCAATGAAGGACTTCTTGACCGTGATGTCCAGGATCCGCAGCAGCGGCACGCTGGCGCGCGCCGTGGACAGCACCCCGTGGACGCGGAACACCCGTTGATTGGTGATCACAAACCGATCGCGGTATTCCTCAAGGATGTGCCACAGCGCTTGTCCAGCCAGCGCGCCGCCGATGACGATGAACACCCAGTAGACGGGCGCCTGGTACGCGAAACCGCTAACGAAGATCACAGCTCCGATGACGAGTCGTACGATTGCGAAAGCACTGGCAGCCCAGTGCTTTCTCACCTCCACCACTTTCTGCTCGCCCGCCGTAGACAAGATGTACCGATCCACGTGCGGATCGAGCCAGCTCACCACGCCCATGGCTAAGGAGCCAGCGACCGGAAGAAAGTAATGATCGCTTGAAACACCGTGGCAAGAGCTCCGAATATGGCACGGACGGCGTCTGCGGCGCCCTGCGGGTTTGAAATCAGATAAAACAGCGCAAAGCCGACAACCAAGAAGACAATTATCCGCTTAACCCACTTCATGTCGGACTATTCATCCTTCCGGTCATCCCTGCAGACTATTCGAACACGCGACCGCATGTACAGGCAGACGCCTGCGTATCCTTTTCTACCCGACGCATCGAAAGATTGGCAGCAGGCACGCCGCCAGCGGTCTTGGCACAGCCGCGCACCAGTTCCCATCCACGGGTCAGCGTCATGTCACTAAGAACCGACCACCACACGGTCCGCCGCCGCGTAAGGATCGAGCTCCCCACGACTCACTGCCATGGCAAGATCTTCCAGCCCGGCCTCGCCATTCAGCCGAAACTCCGCGCGCACCCTGGCGAGTGCGATGCTCTCGACCTCTCGCCGGGCCCGCGCGATGCGGCGCAAAGCGGCCCGTCCGGTCTCGGTTTGTGATGCTCGGAACTTGTCGATGGCCTCCAGCAGATCCCCGATTCCGCGATTCTGGTACGCGACCGTCATGACGATTGGTGATTTCCAGTCCTGCGGGCCCCGGTCGGCCAGCGCGATCATGGTCCGCAGCTCGCGCACGAGTGCCTGAGCTCCGTCGCGATCACTTTTGTTCACAACGAAAATGTCAGCGATCTCGAGGATGCCGGCCTTGGCCGCCTGGATGCCATCTCCCATGCCAGGTGCCAGCAAGACGATGATCGTATCCGCCATCTCGGCTACTTCGAGCTCTGACTGTCCGACCCCGACCGTCTCGACGATCACAGTGTCAAATCCCGCGGCGTCGAAGGCCCGAAGTGCCTGCGGGGTCGCGACGGCAAGTCCGCCGAGATGACCCCTCGTCGCCATCGACCTGATGTATACGTCGCGATCGAGCGCGTGTTCCTGCATGCGAACCCGGTCTCCGAGGAGGGCTCCGCCAGAGAAAGGGGAGCTCGGATCCACCGCCAGTACGCCAACCCGCTCACCGCGCTCTCGGAGCGCGCTGACCAGACCGGTCACAGTCGTCGACTTGCCAACCCCAGGCGCGCCAGTGAGACCGACGATGTGCGCGTGCCCAGTGTCCGGCGCAAGCTCCTTCATGATCATCGGTAGTGCTGGCGAGCCGTTCTCAATCCAGCTGATCAAGCGGCCTAGTGCCCGCGGATTGCCCAACCGCACAGCGGCAACGACGTCGCGTACTTCGTCACGGTCTAGGGACAAGGGCGCCGTCCCGCTTAGCGGAAACTGCCATTTCCCGGAACGGTGATGATCAAGGCATCGCCCTGCCCACCACCACCGCAGAGCGCGGCAACACCAGTCCCGCCACCACGTCGCTTCAGTTCCATGGCGCAGGTCAGCACCAGCCGGGCGCCCGAAGCACCGATCGGATGGCCGAGCGCGACCGCACCACCATTCACATTCACGCGTTCGTCCATCTCATCGGCACTCAAGCCCAGAGCGCGGGCGCTCGCCACACCAACGGCTGCAAATGCCTCGTTGATCTCGATCAAGTCCAGGTCGGAGAGGCTGATCTGCTGCTTCTTCACAGCAACGTTGATCGCGTTTGCCGGCTGAAGCTGGAGGGAGGAGTCGGGACCTGCGACGCTCGCATGCGCACCAATTTCGGCAATCGGGTTGAGCCCCAGCCGTGCAGCCGCCTCCTTGCTCGCCACAACCATGGCCGCCGCGCCGTCTGAGATCGGGCTGGATGAACCAGCCGTGATGGAGCCGTCCCGCACGAACGCGGGTGGCAACTTGCCAAGCGACTCCGCCGTCGCTCCCTCGCGGATGCCTTCGTCCCGCTCGATCACCAGATCGTCACCGCGACGCTGTGGGACGCGGACCACAACAATTTCCTCCGCCATGGCCCCACTTGACGTCGCGGCGGCAGCGCGCTGATGCGAACGCGCCGCGAAAGCATCTTGATCTTCACGACTGACCAGCTGCTCGCCGCGATTGCAGTCGTCGGTCAGCGAACCCATCGCCTGGTCGGTGAAGATATCCCAGAGGCCGTCATACGCCATGTGGTCGATCATCGTCACGTCGCCGTACTTGAAACCAGACCGCGAGCGCGGCAATAGGTGCGGAGCCTGGGTCATCGACTCCATGCCACCAGCGACGACCACATCGCACTCACCAGCTCTGATCAGTTGATCAGCCAGGGCCACCGCGTTCAGACCTGAAAGGCACACCTTGTTGATCGTCACTGCTGGGACCGACATGGCGATCCCGCCCTTCACCGCCGCCTGTCGGGCGGAGATCTGACCGGTGCCGGCCTGGAGCACTTGACCCAACACGACATAGTCGACGTGTTCCGGGGAAACCCCCGAGCGCTCAAGTGCCGCTGCGATGGCGTAGCCGCCAAGCTCTGTAGCGGATACGTCTTTGAAACCACCAAGCAGTTTGCCGATCGGCGTACGCGCCCCGCCGACGATTACTGAGCCCATCTCCACCTCCACGCTCGCGGCCGCGCACTGACTATCACGTCCGGTGCTCTATTCGACACCAGTCTGGCACCCTAATGTCCATGACCAGAATGCCCTCCGATCTCGGGGGTGTGCTGCCCGATCTGCTCGGTCTTGATCATGTCGGGGTCGCTGTCTCCGATCTGGACGCGGCGATTGCCTTCTATCGCGACCTGTTGGGTTTCCAGGTGGTGCATCGCGAAGACAACCTGGACCAACAGGTATCCGAGGTGATGCTGAGCAGCGGGGACGGCGTAGTGGGAAGAAATCAGCTTCAACTCTTGCTGCCGTTTGCCGAAAACTCTGTACTGCAGCGCTTTCTGGTGAGACGCGGTGGGGGTGGCCTGCACCACGTGGCCTACGCTGTTTCAGATGTCCGGTCCGCATCCAAGATTCTGCGTCAATGCGGTGTGCGGGTGCTTTATGATGCACCAAGAGCCGGTACCCGCGGCTCGCAGATCAACTTTGTCCACCCCAGGGACGCTGGCGGCGTTCTGCTCGAGTTGGTCGAGCACGCCGCGGCGGATCCGCACAGCGGGTGAGCGAATTGGGCTGGGCGAATGGCCGTCGCTCACGCGGGCACGGACTCGGCGTCAATACCTATTTCTCGGAGAGGGTTTCTTGCGGTGAACGCTTCAGACAATACGGGGCTTGGCCTGTTCGACGACACAGCAAGCGCGGTCGGAAACTTTCCCACCGCATTACGCGGCTATGACCGCACGGCGGTTGACGACTACGTCCGCACACTCGAGGAAAGCGTCGTCAAGTCCCGTAGACACGCCACCCAGCTCGAGCAGCAAGTGACCATACTCCAAGATGAAGTCGCCACGGCCGGCGACGGCGCCGACTCCAAAGAGGTCGACTATGCGAACCTCGGCGGGCGGGCCAACGACATCCTCCGGCTCGCTCAAGAGCAAGCGCGCGAGCTGGTGCAGAACGCCACAGTCGAGGCCGAGAAGGTCAAAGAACAGGCGCGGCGTGAGGCTGACGGGTTGCGCAACTCCGCTGCGCGAGAGGGCGACGCCATTAAAACTGGCGGTGCGGCCCAGATTGATCAGCTACGCAGCAAGTTGCGCGATGAGGTCAAGGCCCAGGTGGACAAGGCCAAAGCCGAAGCCGACGCCCTGATTGCGGCCGCCCGACGGCAGGCCGATTCGGTCCGCCGGGAGGCCGACAATGAGGCACAGGCGACCCGACAGAATGCCTACCTCGACACCGAGAATCTGCGCCGCACTGTTGAGCGCGAGGCCGCAGAGGCCAGGGCCAAGCTGGCAGCCGACCGGGAGCAGGCGATTGCTGAACTCAAGTCGGCACACGATGAGGCACAGCAGAAGACGGCTGCGCTGCTTGCAGAGGCGACCAGGTACCACAAGGAATCGGGGGAACGCCTGGAGGGTGACCTCGGCGAAGCTGCACGCATTCGCGCTGAGGCTCTGACCGAAGCCGAACAGAGCAAGGCAGCGGCGGTACAGGAGGCTGAGGCTCGGATAGCGACAGCGAAGAAGCAGGCTGCGGCCATCAATGAGCGAACCCAGCAGGAGTTCGCATGGCGGAAGCAGCAGCTGCGTCGTGAGACCGAGTTGCTGCACCAGCGCAAGCAGGCAGTGTTGAGCCAGCTCGCCAGCTTGTCGGCACTCGCGGAACAAACGGCAAGCGCCTTCCCCGACCTGGACGACCCCAAGGATTTGGACGGCGAGGTCGGAGATCGCACAGTGATGCGTCCAGACATGCTGCCGCCTGCGGGTCCAGACGAGGACACCCCAGCCCGCAGCAACGCACGCCAGGGCAAGAACGGTGGCAAAGGTCGCACGTCGCCAGCCGAAGCCGACGAGATTGAGATCGACGGTGATGCCACTGTGCTCGTCACCCCGTCCGACCTGTCCGGCGAAGGCGCCAAGTCAAAATAACTCACGGCGGCCCGCAGCGCTGATCATCGCTGACACGCCGCTGGCCCTAGGCTTCGGGTGCCGTTACCCTGAGATGACTCGGGGTAACGGCACTTTTAGTGTGTAAGGAGCCGGCGTGAACACAGCCCCAACAGGTGACTCGCACTTGGAGGACGGCCGCTTTCCCCTGTCGCGCAAAGGATATGAGCGCCAGGCCGTTGATCATTTTGTGCGAGCGACACAGGCACAAATCGCTCAGTTGCTGCAGCAATATGACTCCTTGATCACTTACAACCACGAGCTTCGGCGGGCGCTTGACGACGCCTATGCACGCGCGAATCACGCCGACTTCTCCGCGCTCGGCGGTCGGGTTCAAGAGATGCTGCACATTGCCGAGGAGCAGGCATCCGACATCACCCAAGCCGCCATTCAGGAGGCCGATCGGCTGAGCGCCCAGAGACAGGCCGAAATCGACGAGCTACGGCAGAGCGGGTACGCCGAAATAGCAGAGATGCGAGATGCCCAGCGGGCCGAGCTGGATGCAATGCGAGATCAGATTGAGCGAGATGCGGTGCAGCTCAAAGAGCGCGTTACAGCTGAGGCTGCGCAGTTGCTCGCCTCAGCACGACTGCAGGCCGACGCTGTTCGCACTGAGGCAGAAGAAACCGCCACTGGTATGCACAAGGCCGCCAGTTTTGAGTCGCAGGAATTACTCGCAGCCGCGGAACGTGACAATGCGGCTTTGCGGCAGGAGGCGGCAGACCGACGCGAGCATGTGATGGCTGAGCTGAAGGAAGCGCAGGAATCGACGAACCGGGCCATCCAGGACATGCTGGGGAAGGCGACCGCATTGCAACGGTCCGCTGGCGAGCATCTAGCTTCGGAAACCGAGCAAGCAGCCAAGTTACGCAGCGAAGCGCAGGCGGAAGCAGAACGGATCAAGGTTGAGGCTAGTGCTGAGGCGGAGAAGATCATCGATCGAGCGCGCCACCAGGCCGCGATCATCGACGAGAGAGCACGTCAGGAGCTGGCGCTGCGGCGCCGCCAGATGAGGGATGAGCAGGAATTGCTGACTCGGCGTAAGCACGCCATGCTCAACCAGCTCGCTTCGGTGGGTGCGCTGGCAGTGGAGACCGCGGAGAATTTGCCTGACGTGCCGGAGGTGTATGACACGGCATTCTCGGAGGCCGATGCCAACTCGGGCCACGGCAGCCCTGCGGCCGAGATAGAAAGCGATCCCACAGTTGGCAATCCCGTGAACGAGGCTGACGAACAAACTGAGGATGGCAAGGCCGACGAGGCAGCAGCGCTGCACCAGCCAGGCGAAGAAGCTGAGCACGCTGGAGTCGACGATCAGAGCGGCGACTCCCGCGCGGAGGTACCTGACAGCGACACACCGTCTGACAAGCCGGCGTTCGCTCAGGCGTCCCAGCCGTGAAAGGCGCCTGAATTTCCCTAGAACAGTCGGTCGTCAGCGCTGTCCAGTCCCCGTAAGAGGTCATAGTCGACTGTCACGCAGCTGATGCCGCGGTCGTTGGCCAGCACCCTGGCCTGCGGCTTGATCAGCTGCGCAGCCAGGATGCCGTGCACGGTGCCGAGCAGCGTGTCGCGGCGCATCAGATCGAGGTATCGGCTCAACTGTTCGACGCCAGCTGATCACAGTCGACGCTAACTACCATTACGAATACATACGTCTACATATCTCGCCACTGGCATGCACCAGTACAGAGCTCGTGCCAGCCGCAACGCAGCGACCTTCGCCTGGCCAAGAAAACCCAGCCGGCGGCGTTCGTAACAGCAACTGGGGTGGTGTTCACGCAAGGGATTACAAGAAAGCGTCTCCCGGCATCTCGGGGTGTCTTGCCCTACATGCCTTACCTGCCGCCTACCAAAGAATCTGGTCCACTCACTCCGGAGGAGTTGAGGTGAGCGGCCTCGCGCCAGGCTCCTCAACCCGCCCACACCGGCCCGGATGCGGACCGGATTGTTGCGGTTAGCGTCCCCCGGGTTCCGGGCATTTCATCGAGCGGGTCTTACGTGCATCCTGCCTTTGGCATGGAGCTCGACCTTGATTCTAGGCGCCATGGTCTTCGCTTTTTCCGGTTCGACACATGCAGCTTCCCGGGACGAGGCGGCGAAGATCACGAGGACTGTGAGCCGGTCGGCTTTGATCAGCACCAAGGCGTCGTTTGAGAACAATGGCGAATCTCACATGAAAAGGCGCGCCTTAGCCGGAGCTGTCCGGTTCTCGGCATCGTAGCTACCGGGCGATAGGCACCGGCTTTGTCAGTCATGGGTCCCCTACGGACGTACGGAACAT
>Ga0193739_1000538_pt1 | contig 10512 bp, 11 predicted proteins | sample L2a2metaG_FD_144926 | JGI IMG/M metagenome (GOLD analysis project Ga0193739, IMG submission 144926) | Soil microbial communities from a riparian zone of the East river system, Colorado, United States - L2a2 | ecosystem: Environmental > Terrestrial > Soil > Riparian zone | place: USA: East River...
CAGCGAGGGCCGCGATGCTGAACTCGTCGAGGTCGCTGGTCACAATGATCTTGGTTTGAGTTGCACCCAGCGAGTCCAGCAGCTCGCGGACTTGCGTCGCCAGCGACCCAAGATCACCGGAGTCGAGTCGGATCGCGCCGAGCCGGCCCTGAGTGAGCTCCACCCCGATCTTCACGGCCTCGAAGTCGTCGTAGGTGTCCACCAACAGAGTGGTTTGCTCTCCCAACTCGGCAATTTGCGCTGAGAACGCTTCCCGCTCATTGGCGTGGAGGAGGGTGAAGGCGTGTGCCGCCGTGCCGCGCGTCGGCACCCCGTAACGACGGCCGGCCTCAAGATTCGAAGTCGACGAAAATCCCGCCACGTACGCGGCCCGCGCGGACGCGACCGCTGATAACTCATGCGTGCGACGGGAGCCCATCTCGATGATCGGCCGATCACCGGCCATCGCGGTCATCCGTGAGGCGGCGGAGGCAATGGCGGAGTCGTGGTTGTAAATGCTGAGCAGCAGGGTCTCGAGTACGACCGCCTCCCCGAAAGTGCTCTCGACAATCACCACGGGAGAGCCTGGGAAATAGATCTCGCCCTCTGGATAACCCCAGATGTCGCCGGAGAAAACGTAGCCGGCCAGCCAGTCGGCCATGGGTTGGTCGACCACTTCGCGGTCGAGAAGGAACCGTAGCGACTCGTCATCGAAGCGGAAATGTCGTAGCGCGCGTAATGCTCTCCCCACGCCGGCGACCACGCCATAACGTCGGCCCTCAGGCAGCCGACGGGAGAAGAGTTCAAAGACGCACCGCCGGTTTGCTGTACCGGCCCGGAGGGCAGCACGAACCATCGTCAGTTCGTAGTGGTCGGTCAAGAGGGCGGTAGTCGGAACCTCGCTCGGTCCCCAGGCCGCCGACACGGCCGGAACTGCGCCCGTGGCGGTCACAGCGTCAGCCTAGCCAGCCGGGTAGGGGATGGGTATGGAGCGCGATGCGCGAATCCCCAGCGTCATTGCAAGAATGGTTCTTATGCCTGACTCCGACGGGGAAAGCGGGACGCCAGCAGGCGGAACCGCGGTCGCCGAGCGCCCTGTAGAGGAGATTCTGGCGCAAACGCCGTGGGTCACCATCGTGTGGGATGACCCGGTCAACCTGATGTCCTACGTCACGCATGTCTTCGTGACCTACTTCCACTACAACAAATCCAAGGCCGAGAAGTTGATGCTGCAGGTGCACACCACGGGCAAGGCGATCGTCTCGAGCGGGACGCGCGAGGCAATGGAGCGCGATGTCACGGCAATGCATGAATACGGCCTCTGGGCAACCCTCGATAAGGCGGACAAGTGAGTTTGCGCCGTGAGCGCGTGCTTGAATCCGGGAGCGAGCTATCGAACACTGCGCTTGGCGAGCGAGGCAATCCAATATGAAGAAGTTTCACCGTAGGCGAGGCATGATCGTCACCCAGCTCAGTGCGTATGAGGTGGAACTGCTGGCTTCCTTGATCATGCAGCTGATCGAGCTGATCTCCGATGGTGAGCCGGAGGGCTTTGCAGATGCGTCCGAGGCCGGTGATGCCTTTGAGGAGATCGTGAAAGATCTCGAGGGCGAGCCCGATGAACCCGGGCCTTTAGAGGACCCGGTGCTCAAGCGGCTGTTCCCTGACGCATACCCGGCTGATTCCGGGGCTTCGGCAGACTTCCGGCGCTTCACCGAGCGCGACCTCAAGGCGGCCAAGGTGGCCGAGGCGCGCGTCGTCCTCAACAGACTTGCGACGACCGAGTTGGGCGCTCGCGATCTCAAGATCCCACGCGAGGAGGTTGAGAGCTGGCTGCGTACCCTGACCAGCGTGCGGCTCGCCGTCGCGACTCGCCTTGGCATCAAAGATGCAGCAGCCGCCGATGAATTGGCAGAACTTCCTGACGAGGATCCGCGAAGTTTCATGGTGAGTGTCTACGACTGGCTCGGGTTCGCCCAGGAAACCCTCATTTTGGCGCTCTAGCAGATCTGGAAGGCGGGCACAGCATGGCGAGGTACGCACTGAACCAGGCCGCGGTAGACAATTGCCGCCGGCTGATCGACGCCAAGCAGTACGTGCTGAACAGCGATTGGGGCGAGGTGCAGCCGCGGGCCGATGCCGAGAACGCATTCCTGGAGCGCCACTCGTGGGAGGAGTACGCCGCCTGGCATCTTGGCCTCACCGAAGGTGCCTCTGATGAGACGAAGGCCCGCTACGCATTCGTGTACGGCGACCTGCGGCGGGTGCACCGGACAGCCTTGATTGCTTGCGTCTATCGAGCCTCAGAATGGCGGCACAAAGAGGTTGAGCTCGCGGCCCACGATCTCCTACAGCACCTGGATGCCACCTCGGGCTGACCTCTCCCGAAACCGGTCGGATACAACAGGCGGCATCGGCGTGTCGCATGTTGTGCGTGACCGGTTTCGGAACGGGCAACTCACTCAGTCACCATGCAGCGGAAGCTGAAGCCCACACCTTCATTGGGTATCTCGAAGCGCCCCCCGGTACCGGTGATCATGGTGTCATCGAGGCTGGCCTCTTTGGGCGCGGCGCCATGGAGCATCACAACGAACCGCTTCCGCGCGAATTCCGGATAGCCCTCACCACTCACGTCGGCGCTGAGCCTCAACTCGCCGTCGGCCCGGGCAACGGTGAAGGTGGTCCGATACCGAGCGCCCTGCAAGGCGGCGAAAGTCAGACCGTCGTCTTCCTGCAGCATCGATCGGTGAATGCCATCCGATGCTGGTACGAACACGTGCAACTCGATGACAAAAGGCTGATAGCCATTGGTGGAGTCAGGGGCCTCCGGCCACATCGGAATTACGGCTCCACCACGGGCGTAGATCGGAATCCGGTCCATGGGCGTGGTAACCGTCAGGAATCGACGCCCTCCGACCACTTCGCCGGTATGCCAGTCGTACCAGTCACCCGCGGGCAGGTAGACCTGGCGCGCGGTGATTCCAGGCCCGACAACCGGTGCCACCAGCAGATCGGGTCCCAGGAAGTACTGATCATCGATGTCACGGACCGTCGCGTCATATTGATAATCGAAGATCAGCGGTCGCTGCACCGGCTCGCCGGTGTCCGAAGCCCTGAGAAAGCAGGCATACAGGTAGGGCAGCAAGCGATAACGGAGCTTGATCGCGGTGCGGACGAGATCTTGAATGACGTCACCGAACGCCCAAGCGTACTGATCAACATTGCCGATCTCGGAGTGGTTCCGACAGAACGGGGTCAATGTGCCGTACTGCATCCAGCGCAAGAAGAGCTCTGCATTCGAATTGCCCTGAAACCCTCCGATGTCGGCTCCCACGAACGCCTGCCCCGAGATTCCGAAGCCTGATCCCATCGCGATACTCAGCCCCAGGTGATCCCAGCGGGACTGGTTGTCGCCCATCCAGTTGGCGGCGTAGCGCTGAATGCCGGCAAAGCCGGCGCGCGAAAGCACGAAGGTGCGGCGCTCAGGCATCGCGTCCAGCAACCCGGCCGTGGTCCCCATTGCCATCAGCAGGGCGTACTGGTTGTGGTAGCGCTCGTGCGAGTACTCACCGCGCCCGAACCGCATGGGCTCCGCTTCGATGTTTCCGGTGGCAGGCTCATTCATGTCGTTCCAGATGCCCGCGAGTCCCGAAAGCACGTGTGCGGCATTGAGTTCGCCCCACCAGGTGCGCGCCTGCTCGGTGACGAAGTCGGGGAAGGCAGTGTTTCCCGGCCAGACCTGTCCGATGTAAAGATCGTCTCCTTCGGTGCGGCAGAGCACGTCGCGTTCGACGGCCTGATCGAAGACCCAGTAGCCAGGATCGAACTTCACACCTGGGTCAATGATCGTGATCACCCGGAAGCCTTGCTCATCGAGTCGTTTCAGCATGCCCGAGGGATCGGGGAACCGGTCGGTGTTCCAGGTGAAGACGCGGTAGCCGTCCATGTATTCGATGTCGAGCCACACGGCATCACAAGGGATGTCGTTGTCACGATGCCGCTGTGCGATGGCCTCGACAGCATCCTGGGTGTATTCGAACCAGCGGCACTGGTGGTAGCCGAGCGACCAGATGGGTGGTGGTGCGGTGCGCCCGGTCAGCCAGGTGTAGGACTCCAAGATCGCCGGCATGTCCGGTCCGGTGAAGACGTATTCGGTGTACTGTCCGCCGCGGAAGATCATCCGGTACTCGTGGTCGTAGGAGAACTCGTACGCGCCGCGGTATCCGTTGTCTACAAAGGATGCCGACATGGTGCCGGCGGGGTAGGCCTGGTGATAGAAGAAGGGAATGGTGACATAGAGAGGATCGAACTCGGCGCTGCGAGGATCTCCGCGCGGATCATCGGCAGCCTTGCCTGCGGTGAACTCCAACGTTTCCATAGGGCTCAGTACGTCGATGTTCCACATGGTGAAGTCGCGGCCTTTGCGGTTATGCCGCCCAGCCTTCTCGCCCAAGCCGAAGATCGCGTCTTCCTGGTGGCAGCGGCGCCGCACGGTGAAGGAGTCGTTGAGCGTTGCGTACGGCCAGTACCGCCCATCGGCGTCCTGGGCAGTCTCGATCACCGGCGACCCATCGCTGCGGTGTATGTCGATCCGGAATGGATTCAGCCAGAGCGACACGGTACAAGCAGTAGTGATCAACTGCACCCGCTCCTCATCCCGTTCCAGCTGAAAGCCAGCAGGTGCGGCAAGTGGGTCGACGCAGACCGCGAATGTGGGCGTTTCGTCGAAGGTACCGCCGCGGCTGATCTTGATCCGCAGTACGTCGGCGCGGACCACATCGATCTTCAGCTGTTCATGGTGCAGCTGTGCCAGGATCCCCGTTGTCGTCTGGGTGACCGAGTCCACTCGCTCCCAGCGGATGTAATTCTCAGTGTTGATCTTCTCAGTGTTGATCATTGTCTCCCTGATCATTGTCTCCCTCTGTTCCCGGTGTGGATAGCTCCACGATGAGAGCACGGTGATCCGACAGTGGCAGCGCAGGTGCGCTGGTAGCGATCACCTTCCCGAGTCGGCCGCGTAACAGGATGTGGTCGAGCTGACGATCGGGTTCTTCGACCGGGAAGGTGAAGTGCCTGGCCAACGGGCTGTAGCCGGTGACCTGCGCTGGTCGGTCATCCGCCAGGTTGAGGTCGCCCATCAAGATCACAGGCTCCTGCAGCGGCGCGAGGTCGCGCTGGATCCGCCGCAGCTGGCGTCGCCCCCAGCCAGGCACGTAGGACAAGTGGGTGTTGGCAACGATGATCAGTCCCGCCGGAGTGCGGAGCCGCCCGATCACCGCAGCACGCGGCTCCTCTTTGACGATGATCATTTTCCGCGGAGTGCGTAAGTACAGCGGGACGGGCGTCGGAATCCGCGGTAGCCGGAGAACCTGCCAGGAATCAGCTGGATAGCGCGAGAGCAAGGCGATTCCATAAGACGCAACTCCTGGAAGGTCGTTCTCCGATGCCGCGATCCACGCGGCGCCCGGCGTGCCTGAAAGGGCCGCGGCGAAGCGATGGGTCACCGCCCCCATCGCTTCGGCGGCGACTGCCGTCAGATCGGCGAGATGAGAACGCGGCTGGTCGCGGTCGACTTCCTGGAGCGCCAAAATGTCAGCATCCAAGAAACGGATAGCATCGGCCAGCCGATCAAGATCGACCAGCCCGTCATGGATCGAGCGGCCGTGCAGGATGTTGAATGTCGCCAACCGCATGGGAAGAAGGTATCCACCATCGTCGAGCAACCGTCGCAGCCATCTGACACATCCGATGAGCCGCTTCTTCGTACCGCCCTCAAGCGTTCCGCGTCAGCCCTGAAAGCAGATGGCGTCCCCTTCGCGCTAGGCGGTGGCTATGCCCTCTGGGTAGCCGGCGGGCCCGAGCCAAGCCACGATGTCGATCTTGTGGTGGCTGAAACCGATATAGAGCTGGCTGCCACCAGCCTGGCGGCCGCCGGGCTGCGGGTCGAGCGACCGCCCGAAGACTGGCTCTTCAAGGCATATTGCGACCCAAACGGCTCCACGCAGCCTGCCGAGGAGCCAGCGCTGGTCGACGTGCTGCATCGGCTCGGAGGTGTTCCCGTCGCGCACTCGCTGCTTGACACCGCGCGGGAATACGAGGTCTTAGGCGTCCGGATTCCGGTGCTGCCGCCTACTCCGATCATGATCGCCAAGCTGAGGTCGCTGTCTGAGCACTACTGCGATTTTGCATCCCTGCTGCCGGTCGTGCGTGCCGTACGAGAGCAGCTCGACTGGCCAGAGATCCGTAAGGAGACGGAGGACAATCCCTTTGCGGAGGCCTTTCTCCTCCTGGTTGAACGCCTAGGAATCACGACGCCCTTCTGACCCCGACTTGTCAGCGTCAGTGGTCGCCATAGCAGCCACAAGCGCTGACAAGTCGGGGTCAAAAGGTGGTCTCAGAGTCCGGATGTGCCGGCTGAGGTGGTGCGTCGCGCCTAGTCTGACCGCCGTGTTGAAGATCGCCCGCGAGCATGTGGAAGCCATGATCGCCCACGCTCGGGAAGATCATCCAGACGAGGCATGTGGGGTGGTTGTCGGGCCGGAGGGCTCCGACGTGGCGACCCGGCTGGTCCGGATGATCAACGCCGACCGCTCACCGACCTTCTTCCGTTTCGATCCGCAGGAGCAGTTCCAGCTATACAAGGCCATGGGTGCGGCGGGGGAGGAGATCGTCGTCGTTTACCACTCGCATACGTCGACCGAGGCCTATCCGTCCCGAACCGACATCGCCCTCGCCTCTGAACCGCAGGCTCACTACGTCCTGGTGTCGACCTCCGAGTCGGGTGCCTCAGATGGACCGGTCAGCGTACGCTCCTACCGCATCGTGGACAGTGTGGTCACCGAGGAGGAGATCGACGTCACGGAATAGGCGTCGCAGGACAGTCGTTCGGCACGGATAGCTAGTGTCGTGCTCCGCGACACTGGGCATGCTTTCTGGCACTGCTCGGCGCATGACGCCCGCAGTGCCGAGCAAAGGAGAGACTGGATGTCAGTAGAGGTGAGGATCCCCACGATTCTCCGTACGTTCACCGGCGGCGCGAAAGCGGTGCACGGCGACGGTGCGACCTTGCAACAGGTGCTCGACGACATCGAGGCGCGCAACCCCGGGTTGAAGGACCGGATCGTCGAGGCGCAGACGCTGCGCCGGTTCGTGAACATCTACGTCAACGACGAAGACGTCCGCTTCAGCGGTGGGCTCAATGCCCCGATTGCGGACGGCGACGTCGTCGTAGTCTTGCCCGCTGTCGCCGGCGGCTGAGGCAGTTCGTTCGTGGTGCGATACGCCTCGCTTGCCGAGTCGGTCGGGCATACCCCACTGGTAGGCCTGCCCCGGCTGTCGCCGAGCGAGTCGGTGCAGCTCTGGGCAAAGCTGGAGGATTACAACCCGACCGGCTCGATCAAGGACCGGGCGGTGCTGGCCATGATCAAGGCTGCCGAGGCTGATGGGAGGCTACGGCCTGGCGCGACCGTTCTCGAGCCGACGAGTGGCAACACTGGAATTTCGCTTGCCATGGCGGCCAAGCTCCGCGGCTACAGGTTGATCTGCGTGATGCCGGAGAACACCTCAGCCGAACGCAAGCAACTGCTCGCCATTTGGGGCGCCGAAATCGTTTCATCACCGGCCGAGGGTGGATCGAACGAGGCGATCCGCGTCGCAAAGCAGCTCGCGGCAGCACACCCCGACTGGGTGATGCTCTACCAATACGGCAATCCAGCGAACGCCGAAGCCCACTACCTCACGACGGCACCGGAGATTCTGGACGATCTTCCTGAGGTGACCCATGTTGTCGCAGGGCTGGGCACGACGGGAACGCTGATGGGGGTGGGTCGCTTCTTCGCCGAGAAGAAACCCGATGTGAAGATCATTGCTGCCGAGCCGCGATATGGCGAGCTGGTCTACGGCCTACGCAACCTCGAGGAGGGCTTCGTCCCGGAGCTCTACGACCCGTCATATGTCACCTCGAGATTTTCTGTGGGTTCCCGTGATGCCGTCCGGCGCGTCCGCGAGCTGCTGGAACGCGAAGGCATCTTCGCCGGGCTCTCCTCGGGAGCGATCGTGCACGCGGCACTAGCGCAAGCCGCCAAGGCCATCCAGGCAGCAGAGCGCGCAAACATCGTGTTGATCATCGCCGATGGTGGCTGGAAGTACCTGTCGACCGGGGCCTACAGCGGCGCCCTCGACGCCAGTGAGGATTTCCTCGACACCCAAGTCTGGGGATAGGTTTTTTGGCCCGTCCGCTCACCGATAAGGGCCGCTCGCGAACTCGCGATTTTCTGTGTTGGCGGAGTTTACTCGGCCATCGCTTGTAGGCTGAGCGCTCGTGGTGGCTGATTCTGATGCCCCGGTCGGCATCTTCGACTCTGGATTCGGCGGGCTTACCGTGGCCCGAGCGGTCATCGACCAGCTACCTCATGAGGACATCGTTTACCTGGGCGACACGGCACGTGCGCCGTACGGCGAGCAGCCGATCGCCAATGTCCGCGAGTACGCGCTGGAGTGCCTTGATCACTTGGTCGCGCAGGGCGTCAAGATCCTGGTCATCGCCTGCAACTCGGGCAGCGCGGCGGTGCTCCGCGACGCCCGGGAACGCTATCCGGTGCCCGTGGTCGAGGTGATCTTGCCCGCTGCGCGCCGGGCGGTCGCTGCCACGCGGTCCGGTCGTGTTGGAGTGATCTGCACCGAAGCGACGGCCACATCGCTGGCCTACGACGATGCCTTCGCCGCAGCTCCGCACATCGAGCTGCACACCGCGGCGTGTCCTCGCTTCGTGTCCTTTGTCGAGGCTGGGATCACTGGCGGCCCGGAACTGCTGCATTGTGCGGAGGAGTACCTGAAACCCTTGCAGCAAGCCGATATCGACACATTGATCTTGGGCTGTACCCACTATCCGCTGCTCACGGGGGTGATCTCGTACGTGCTTGGTGACAATGTCAGCCTGGTATCCAGTGCTGAGGAGTGCGCCAAGGACGTGTACGCGGCCCTCACTCGGCGCAACCTGACCCATGATCAGCCAAGGAACGCCAGCTACCGGTTCTTGACCACAGGCAACCCCGAGGCGTTCGAGGGCGTCGGGCATCGGCTGATCGGCGGTCTCGTTGTCGGCGTCGAGCAGTTCGTGTGATCACACCATGATGAAACTGACGATCGTCGGCTGCAGCGGCTCACTGTCCGGGCCTGACTCGCCAGCCTCCAGCTACCTGGTGCAGGCGCCGTACCAGGATCGGACTTTCTCGCTGCTGCTCGACTTCGGTCCCGGCGCGATGGGTGCCCTCTACCGCTACCTCGACCCGCGTGAGCTGGATGCCATGGCGCTGAGTCATTTGCATGCCGACCACTGCCTTGACCTTTGCGGCTACTACGTTGCTGCGTGTTACTCGCCGAGTGCCCCTTGGCCGCGCCGCCCGGTTTACGGCCCTTCCAACGCTGCTATGCGGATCGCCCAGGCGTATGAGGTCCCATATAGCACCGGCGCGGTCAGTGAGCACGGCCCATCCGTGGCCAAGCATTTCGACTGGCGGCTGTGGCAGCCCAGCCAGCGGATCGGGCCGTTTACCGTCCGCACCGTTCGCGTCGCTCATCCGGTGGAGGCGTACGCCATTCGTGTCGAGGAGGACGTTCCAGGTGGCGGTGCGATGGTGTACTCCGGCGACACCGGCCCGACTGAGGCCCTGGTACAGCTGGCCCACGGGGTCGACTTGCTCCTAGTGGAATCGGCGTTCCTCGACCAGCCAGGCAATCCTGATGGGATGCATCTGTCAGGCCCACAAGCCGCCGGAACCGGCCAAGCCGCCGGCGTTGGTGCGGTCGTACTGACCCACATTCCACCGTGGTATGAGCCCGATCGTGTCTTGGCCCAGGCGTCACCTCACTTCGATGGGCCCATCTCGCTCGCGAAGCCTGGAGCTGTCTGGGACGTCGTTGGCCGGTTAGGTTGAATAAGGTGGCGTGGTGACCTCTCGAGCCGACGGACGTAGCAATGATCAACTTCGAGAGGTCAAGTTCACCCGAGGATGGCTGGGTCAGGCGGAGGGTTCGGTGCTCGTGGAGTTCGGCCAGACTCGGGTACTCATCGCAGCGAGCGTGACCGAGGGTGTTCCGCGCTGGCGTAAGGGTTCGGGGCTCGGCTGGGTGACCAGCGAGTATGCGATGCTGCCGAGGGCGACAAGCACCCGTACCGACCGGGAGTCGGTGCGTGGCAGGATTGGCGGCCGTACCCACGAGATCAGCCGGCTGATCGGTCGCAGTCTGCGCGCCATCATCGACTACCAGGCTCTCGGTGAAAACACCATTGTGTTGGACTGCGACGTGTTGCAGGCAGACGGCGGCACCAGAACTGCCTCGATCACAGGCGCCTACGTGGCACTCGCGGATGCGGTCAGCTGGCTCCGCGACCGCGACTTGCTGACAGCCGAACCGCTGACTGGATCCGTTGCAGCCGTGTCGGTCGGCGTGGTCGACGGCCTCTCGATGTTGGACTTGTGTTACACCGAGGACTCGGCGGCTGACACGGACATGAATGTCGCGATGACCGGT
>Ga0193739_1000540_pt1 | contig 10497 bp, 8 predicted proteins | sample L2a2metaG_FD_144926 | JGI IMG/M metagenome (GOLD analysis project Ga0193739, IMG submission 144926) | Soil microbial communities from a riparian zone of the East river system, Colorado, United States - L2a2 | ecosystem: Environmental > Terrestrial > Soil > Riparian zone | place: USA: East River...
GACAATCTGGCGCTCGACGCGCAAGGGAACCTCTTCATCGCCGAGGACAATGGACCGGGCGACATCTGGGTCGCGCGCGCGGGTGAGGGCGGCGCCATCGAGCGGTTCGCCAGCCTGAGCGACTGCTCTGCCGAGCCGACAGGGATCTATTTCGACAAGGGCGCGCACATCCTGTATGTCAACGTGCAACATGCGGGTGGGCCGCTGAGCAACGATTTGGCGGTGGCGATCAGCAGAGAGTAGGACCGCCTTTCTTTCCCACTCTCAAGAGTGGGCCCTCGCTTCATAGGGCCCACTCTTGAGAGTGGGGAATGTTGTCTGGACATCGGGCGCAAAGACGCCTTTAATTTGACGCCAATGCTAACTCTCATCCTTCGTTTCGCTCACGTCTTTTTCGGCGCGTTGTGGGTTGGTATGATGGCATTCCAGGTGTTCTTCCTCATGCCCGCGCTCGGCGAAGCGGGGCCGGACGCCGGGAAGGTGATGGCGGCGCTGGCGAAGCGTCGCATACCAGTCATCATGCCCATCATGGCTTTGATCGCGCTGGTGTCGGGAATGTGGTTGTTCCAGCGCATGTCGGGCGGGAACATGGGCGCGCTGATGGCGACGCCGATGGGCCAGGCGTTCGCGTGGGGCGGCGCGGCCGCGCTGATCGCGTTCCTCGTGGGCATCGTCGTGATGCGGCCAGCGATGATGCGCTCAATGAAGCTCGCGGAATCGCTGCCGTCGGTGCCGCCGGAAGAGGGGGCGACGCGCTCGGCGGAGATTCAGCGGCTCAGGGCTCGCGGCGTCGTGCTGGGCAAGGTCGTGACCGTGCTACTGCTGTTCGCGCTCGCGGCGATGGCGGTTGCGCGGTATTTGTAGGGCGTGACGGCCTTCCAGTTCGGCCCGCTAGCCTGGGTGCTGTTCGGCGCAATTGTGCTGGGGATGCTGGCCATAGATCTGCGCGGCTCGGCCGAACGTCACGCCGGGTTCCGCGCGGCGGCGCTGCGCAGCACCGTCTGGATCCTCGTCGGGCTCGGTTTCGGGCTGGGGATCTATGTCCTCGCCGGGCCCGACGCGGGATTCGCGTACTGGGCCGCCTACCTGCTCGAGAAGTCGCTCAGCGTCGACAATCTGTTCGTGTTCGTGCTGGTCTTCTCGTACTTCGGAATTCCACCGCTGTATCAGTCGCGCGTGCTGGTGTGGGGCATCCTGGGCGCGCTCGTCATGCGTGCGGTGTTCATCGCGACCGGCGTCGCGCTGCTGGCGCGGTTTCATTGGGTCATCTATCCGTTCGCCGCCTTGCTGCTCTGGTCCGCGCTGCGGATGCTGCGAGGTGGAGAGGTGGGCATCGCCAAGGCGTGCTGCGAAACCGGCCCGCGTTGGGTGTCGCGGTTCATTCCCGTCGTGCCGCGGCTCCACGACGGGAAGTTTCTCGTCCGCGAGGGCGGCAGGCGCGTAGCCACGCCGCTGCTGGCGGCGCTGATCGCGATCGAGTCGGCGGATCTCGTCTTTGCGATCGACTCGATTCCCGCGGTGCTCGGCATCACGCGCGACCCGTTTCTCGTCTACACGTCCAACATCTTCGCACTCCTGGGACTCCGCTCGCTCTACTTCCTGCTGGCGACTGTACTGGCCCGCCTCAGCTACCTGCGCTACGGCCTCGCGCTCATCCTCGTGTTCGTGGCTGCGCGGATGATGCTCGAGTCGGTCGTCCACATTCCAGTCACGCTCTCGCTCGGCGTGATTGCGACAGTGCTAGTCGTCACGGTGGTCCTGTCACTGCGGGCGTCGCAGACCGAAGCATGACGGACCGCATCTCGTTCGCCGAGCTGGATGAGCTGCTGCGGCGCGGGGAGCGGGTTTTCATTCTCGACGCGCGCAAGGACGACGTGTACCAGGCGAGCGCCACGCAGGCTGCAGGCGCGATCCGCGTTCCGCTCGACCACGCGGTGGAAACCGTGTCCGGGCTGGGCCTGCCCAAAGACGCGTGGCTCGTCAGCTACTGTACGTGAAGCAATGAAGAGACAAGCGTCCGGGTGACGCGAGAGCTGCAGCGAGCGGGCTGGACGAGGGCACGCGCGCTAACGGGAGGGTGGACGATGTGGTTGATGAGTGGTCGCCCGGTCGAGCCGCGGCCGGAGATTCCATGAGCGAACCGGTGACGCTGGCGCTCCATCTACACTTGCACGGCGGGGTGTTGGGAACGGCCTCGCCAGCGGGCGACGTGCGGCTCGACGCCGACGCGGCCGAGGAGTTGGTGGAGCGGATAGCAGTACTCGCACGTGGCACGGCTGTTCGCTTGCGCGTGCAGGTGACGGCGCACGACACCGTCCCCGACCAGATTCCTGCTATCGTGCGGCACCACTACGCCAAGTTGCGCGAGCGGGCGGAGTACCGGCTGCGGCGCGCCGTACGTGCCGGACGCTTCAGCCTCATCGTCGGGACCGCAGTGCTGCTCGCCACCCTCGCGCTCGCGGAAACCGTCAGCCGGATGACCACGGGCGGGCTCGGCGCCATCCTCCAAGAGGGCCTAACGATCGTGGGGTGGGTGGCGCTGTGGCGGCCGCTCGACTTGCTGCTGTTCGAGCGCTGGGCGCTGCGGCGCGACATCGCGCTGTACCGGCGGCTGGAGCAGATGGAGGTCGAGGTCGTGGGAGCATAGGGTCGCCGGAATCGGACCTCCAATCCCTGAAAAAAAATGCGCGTCCGTTTGCGGCGCGCACGCTGATGGGTCCGTCGGTATGGTGAAGCAGCTCTTCTTCCCATACCGGAGGATGCCATGCGTCAGATCTCGTGCGCGCTACTCATCGCGACCCTGTGGGGCTGTAGTCACGATTCCAGCGTCTCGTTCGACCCGCGGGTTTCTCGCGAGACGCTCGTGCCAACAACCCGCTACACCATCTCGTATCTCCCGACGCTCGACGGCTCGCGCAACCGGCCCAGCGGCATCAGCAACAGCGGGTTGATCGCGGGGTTCGTCAACCGCCCGGGCAACGCGACGCGCGTCGCTGCATTGTGGCGGAGTGCCTCACTCGACACGCTCGGCACGCTGGGCGGGCCGAACAGCGTGGTGCAGTGGCCCGGCATCAGCAACAACGGCATCGTCGCCGGCATCGCCGAGACCGCCGAGCTGGACACGCTGGGCGAGGAGTGGAGCTGCAGCGCGTTCTTCCCCAGCGTCACCGGCCACATTTGCCGCGGCTTCGTGTGGGATCGTGGCGTGATGACGGCGCTGCCCACACTCGGTGGCGATAACGGGTTCGCAACCGGCGTAAACAATTCGGGACAAGTGGTTGGCTGGGCCGAGACGCGGGTGCATGATCCGACCTGCAACGCGCCCCAGGTTCTTCAATTCCGCGCGGTCCTGTGGGAGCCCAGGAAGGGCCGGATGCGCGAGTTGCGGCCGCTGCCCGGCGATTCGACGTCCGCGGCCACCGCAATCAACGATCAGGGTCAGGTCGCCGGGATCTCCGGCGAGTGCGACATCGCTGTTGGCCAGCTTAGCGCGCGCCATTCGGTGCTGTGGGAGAAGGACACCGTCATCAACATCGGTGACTTGGGCGGCGACGCGTGGCACACGCCCATGGATATCAACGCCGCGGGCGACGTCGTGGGATTCTCGAACCCGCGCGGCGTCGTCGGCATCGCCTTCGCCCCGCACGGCTTCCTCTGGACGCGCGAGAGCGGGATCCGCGACCTCGGCACGCTGCCGGGTGACGCGACCAGCCAGGCCGTCGGCATCAATTCGAGCAGGCAAATCGTGGGCGTCTCGAGCGGCGCGACCAACCGGGCGTTCCTGTACGAGAACGGTGTCATGAAGGATCTCAATGGGCTGGTCGGCGCCGCGTTTCCCGACCTGCTCATCGTCGCCCAGCACATCAATGACGCCGGGGTGATCGTGGGGCGGGCGGTACGGCGCGGCACGAGCGTCCAGGTTCCGTTCGTGGCCACGCCGGTCGGCGAGCCATAGCTTTCGATCCATGGTTTCCGCTGTTGCCCCGGGGGGGAGCCGTGCCGAGCCGATCCACCGCGATGCCTATCAGCTCGCGGTGGATGCTCGGGATCCGCGGTTCGACGGCGTGTTCTTCGTCGGGATCACCACGACGCGCGTCTATTGCCGGCCGTGCTGTCCCTCGCGGCTGGCGTACGATCGCCACCGCCGCTTTTTCGATTCCGCGGCGGCGGCCGAGCGCGCGGGGTTCCGGCCGTGTCTGCGCTGTCGTCCTGAGCTGGCGCCGGGCCGCACGTCACTCGCCGCGGTGTCGCGCCTCGCGCAGGTGGCGGCGCAGCGGATCGCGGCGGGGGCGCTGAACGGCCGCAGCGTCGCCGACTTGGCGGCCGACCTGGGCGTGAGCGAGCGCCATCTGCGGCGCGCATTGGAGCGCGAGGTCAGCGTATCGCCGCTCGAGCTGGCGCAGACGCACCGCCTGTTGCTGGCCAAACGGCTGATCGTCGATACCGACCTGCCGATGACGCGCGTCGCGTACTCGAGTGGGTTCCAGAGCTTGCGCCGGTTCAACGTGGTGTTTCGCGAGCAGTATCGCATGCCGCCGAGCGCGCTCAGGCGCGGGCGCCGCACGCCGGCGCGGGAGACAGCGTCCCTTAGGCTGACGCTTTCATACCGCGCGCCGCTCGATTGGGATGCGTTGGTTGCCGGCGCGGGGCGCGAGGCCACGGTCTCGATCGATGGACACAGCGGGCGTGTCTGCGTCGAGAATTCGCCGGCTGATGCCTACCTCGTCGTGGAGATCGCGGAGTCGCTGCTGCCGGTGTTGATGCCGCTGATCGCGGGTCTCCGCCGCGTGTTCGACGTCGATGCCGAGCCCGCGGTCATCGACGCGCATCTCGCCGCGCATGGTCTCGCCGACCTGGTCGCTCGACACCCCGGCGTGCGGTTGCCGGGTGTACTCGAGAGGTTGGAAGGTGCGCTGCCGGACGCGTTCCCCGGCTCGGATCGACGGCTGCAGCGAGCCGCGGGAGTGACGGGCGCACGGGCTTTGCTGGCGCGCGCCGAGCAGTGGCGGCCGTGGAGAGCGTATGCTGCGCAATTGCTAGGGACGCTCAGCGCTCGCCCTTCGTCGCCGTAAACTCGTCGCGGTTGATGCGAACCGTGAAGCCGTTCACCGAATCGCCCGGGGGAAGCTGGTTGTACCACCGAAACTGGCAGGCGTCGATCAACCGCTGAATGTCGACAACTTCGAGCGCAGGGGTGAGGACGGGGTGGCGCCGCGAGCCGCCCCGCTTCCATATTGCCACCCCGACTCTCGAGGCAGCGCGTGACCCTCCCCCAACCACAGCCCGACGACTCCTGGGCGGTCGACGAGCGGTCGCTGAAGCTGTTCGCCGAGCAGCTCCAGCGGCCCCCCACAGGCCGCGCCTGGTACGACCTCCGGCGGGAGGCGGAGCGGATCGCGCTCGTGCCGGGCTTCGACCGGCTGATCACTCTCGACGCCAACGCGATCAAGGAGCTGCCCCACCAGATCGACGTCGCCCAGCGGGTGCTTCGCCAGATGGGCGGCCGTGCCATCCTCGCCGACGAAGTCGGCCTCGGCAAGACGATCGAGGCGAGCATCATCTACAAGGAGCTCGCGATCCGCGGGCTCGCCCGCCGCGCCTTGATCCTCACGCCGGCCTCGCTCGTGGGCCAGTGGCAGGGCGAGCTCGAGGAGAAGTTCTTCGAGCGCTTCGAGACCCCGACCGACCCCGACGATTGGCACCGCGTCACGAAGGCGATCGTGTCGCACGACCGCGCGCGCGCGCGCCGGCATGCCGAGGAGATCCTGCGGCACCATTGGGACCTCGTGATCGTGGACGAGGCGCACAAGATCAAGAGCCACCGCGGCGCCACGTACCAGTTCATCGAGCGCATCGAGCGGGACTTCATCCTGCTCCTCACGGCGACGCCGCTCCAGAACGACCTGCGCGAGTTGTACAACCTCGTCACCCTGCTGCGGCCGGGGCAGCTCGGCACCTGGGAGGAGTTCCGCGCCGAGCACCTGGTCGCCGGCGATCACCGCCAGCCCCGCGATCCCGCAGCCCTGCGCGCGCTGACGCACGAGGTCATGATCCGCACCCGGCGCTCGAGCGTCGTCGACGACCTGAACCTGCCGCCGCGCCGGCCCCGACACCCCGTGGTGAAACTCACGACCGCTGAGCGGGACCTGTACGATCGCACCACGCAGTTCTTGCGCCGCCTATACAAGGAGGGCTTCGTCCAACCGGTCGCGGAGGAAGAGCCGGAGGACGAAACTCCGCGTCGGCGGCGGACCAAGAAAGGGATCCTGCAACTCGCGGTCATCCACCTCCGCCAGCGCCTCTGTTCCTCCTCCAAGGCGCTCGCCGAATCGCTCGAGCACTTGGCCGAGAGCGAGCGCATCAGCCCTGAGTACCGCACCATCGCGCGGCAGCTCGCGCAACGGGCGCAGAAGATCAAGACGCACGCCAAGCTGAACGTGCTGACCGCGGTGCTGAAGGAAACGCCCGACCGCCTCGTGGTCTTCAGCGATCACCGCCCCACGATTCAGTTGATCGAGCAGCGGGTCGAGGCTCTGGGCCGGCAGGCGATCGTCTACTGGGGAGCGCACGCCACGCCCGAACGGGACAAACGCATCCGCGCTTTCCACGCCGACGAGCGCAGCGTCTTGATCGCCACCCGGGCGGGGAGCGAAGGACGCAACCTGCAGTTCTGCAACGTGCTCGTGAACTACGACCTGCCCTGGAACCCGATGGTGGTCGAGCAGCGCATCGGGCGCCTGCACCGCATCGGGCAGACGCGCGAGGTCCACATCGTGAACCTCGCCGCCGCCGGAACCATCGAGTCGTACATCCTCCAGCTGCTCGACCGGAAGATCAAGCTGTTCGAGCTGGTGGTCGGCGAGCTGGACCTGATCCTCGGCGAGTTCGGCGGCGCCCACACGTTCGAAGGCCGGCTCGCCGACGAGTGGCTCGCCGCGGACAACGAAGCGGACTTCGCGCGCCGGGTGGAAACGATCGGCGCCGACATCGAGCAGAGCAGCGCGGTCGGCAAGGAGCAGGAGCAGCTGAACTCCCTCATCGCGCCGGACGACAACGCCACACGCCTCGGGCGCCGGTTCGACACGCTGTCCGCCCCCGCGCGCCTGCGACTCGGCCTGGGCACGAGCCAGCTCACCAAGGCCGCCGGCTGGGACACGAAGCGCCAGCGGCTCGGCATACACGTGACGGAGGTGCTCGAGGCGCTCGAGTCGATCGAGCCGATCGGCGGTGCCACGACGCCGCAGCCGGCCGGCAGTCATCCCCAATACGGTGAGCTGGTGCGGCTCACCGGCATGAGCAGCTCGGGACGCGCGATCACCCTCGTGGCGCAGGTGGACCACTTGCCCTTGGTGCTCGTGGACATTGAGGCGGACGCCACGTGACACGACGCAAGCCACAGCACAAGGCTCCGCCCAAGCGCAAACCTCGCTCCAAGCCTACCGCCCCGCCCCCGGCGCCCCAGGCTGCGGGCGACACCGATCCGCTCGCCGATGCGCGCATCCGACCACTCGTCGAGCGCTACTGCGATCTCGCCGGGGTCAAACTGCTGGACAAGGGCGCGCATCTTCGCGAGCTGAAGCTGCCGCCAGCCGAGCGCGCCCACTTCCAGGGCCGCGACTCGCTGCGCTTGGCATTCTCCCTGGACGCCCTGGAGCTGAACCCCGACGCCGAGATCGCGGTGCTCGGCAGCCCATTTTTCACGTATCTGATCGAGGCGATCCGGACCCGGGCGGGTCGCCTGTCGCTCGGCATGATCCCACCGCCCGTTGCTGCGGAATCCCAGGACATCGCACCGAGTGTAGCGCCTCCCGTTCCCGTGAGGGATGGCACGGCACAGCAGAGCAGCGCGGGCCTAGCGACGCATCCCATTGGGCGGCTCGTCGCCCGGGTCGTGCTGCGCGCCGGCGCGGCGGTCGAAGAGGCCGTGATCGAGAGCGACGTCTTCGATTTATCCACGGGCACGCGCACGAGCGACGAGGTGGCCGGCTTGTTTCAGGATCTCGAGGCGAACCGGGTGAAACCCGCGGCTGCCGCGGCGGTCCCCGACGCGGCCCCCGTGCCGGCGCGCGAGCCCGACGAGCTGCTGAAGCTCTTGCTCGGCAACCTGCGGGAGAAGAGCGCCGAGCGGGTGGCGGCCCGGCACACCGCGGCCGAGAAAGAGGTCGCCACCGAGCTTGATCGGCTCGACCGGTACTTCGCTTCGATGCTCGCGGACAAGTCCGATCCGGAAGAGGAGCGCACGATCACGGCGTTGCACGACCGACGCCGGACCGAGGAGGTGCGCCGCCACCAGGTCAAAGCGATCGTGCACCCGCTCCAGCTCGTCGAGGCTAGTGTCCTAGTGCAGCGCGTCGAGTGGGAGCTGCGATCGGCGCATGGCCGCCGCGCCCAGCTCGCGGCCCAGCGGCCGCTCGCGGGAACGGCGGCCTGGACGGTGGCGTGCCCGCATTGCGGCCGCGTGCCCACGGAGCTCGTCGTGTGCAGGCACGAAGAAGGGCACTGCGCCTGTGACGCGTGCTCGACGCGGTGCTCGGTGTGCGCCGAGGACTTCTGCGCCGATCACGGCATTGCCCGGTGCCGCCTGGATGAGCAGCCGGCCTGCGAGGAGCACGCGCGCGTCTGCCCGTCCTGCCGCATGGAGCACTGCTCGACGCACGAGGGAGTCTGCGCAGAGGGGGGGGGCGACCACTCCGTCTGCTCGGCGTGTCTCGAGGCCTGCGGCAGCTGCGGTCGGCTCGTTTGCAATCGCCACGCCCAGCAGAGCCGGCCGGACGCGCCCAAGGGCAGCCGCCGGTTGTGCACCGCGTGCGTGCGCTACTGCGAGGGCGGGACCAACGAGCCCGTGGGCGTGGACGAGGTGACGCAGTGCGCGAGCTGCAGCAAGTCCGTCTGCACGGCGCATCAGGCCGTGTGCGTGGTGGATGGGCACGTGCACTGCTCGCGCCACCTGCACCGCACCGACGCATCGCGCCGCCTGGTCTGCGGAGAGCACCGGGCCGCCTGCGCCGAGGAGGCGGCGGCGATATTCGCATCGGATGAAACGGAGGCGTGTCCCGTGTGCGGCAAGGACGCCTGCGCCCAACATCGCGCCGCGTGCGGCTATTGCGGCCGCCAGGTGTGCACCGCCGACTTGGCGCAGCAGTCCCGCCGCTGTTTGACGTGCTCGCAGCTGGCGGCCACGGCCGAGCCGCCGGCGGAAGTGGTCACCGCCGCGCGGGCGGTGACGGGGCGGGGTGGCGCGCCCAAAGCGTCCCGCGCGTGGCGGATCGCCCGCGACCGCACGCATTTCGTGGTGGAGCTCGATCTCGGGTTGACGCGGAAAACGGTCTTCACGCTGCGACATGGGGACACCGTGCCGGACCGGATCGTGAGGCATTCGGTACTGGGGTCGAAGTCCTCACCCCGTTGACCCCTCAGAGTGGGATCGGAGCCTTCGTCGCCGTAAACTCGTCGCGATTGATGCGCACCGAGAAGCCCGTCACCGAATCGCCCGCGGCGGTGAAGTTGACGTGGGTCCCGAAGTTCTCGCGGAACAGCGGGTCACGCCACCGCGTGTAGAACGCATCGCCGCCGTGGAATTCCAGATCCGCGGTCTGCCCGTCACCCATCTGAAATGTCAATCCAGACGACTCGACGCGCACCCAAATGGGGCCGAAGAGTGGGTTGTCGTACCGGCCCGCGTACCGCTCGAGCGGCAGTGGCGGCGGCGTTGGACTCTTCATCGCTTCCATGGCGCGAACCGCTGAGTCGCGCGCGGCGATGGATGCCGGCACGCGCGCGAGTGTCTCGCCCGCCCAATCGCGCGGCTCATAACCCAGGTAGGTGTCGAGAATGCGATTGACCAGCGCGCCATGGATCAGCGGCGCCGACCAGGTGTTGACCAGAACCACGACGCCGAGGCGATCGCGCGGCAGCAACGCCATGTAGGCGATTTGTCCATCGCCGCCGCCGGTGTGCCAGATCAGCGGATGGCCGCGGTAATCCATCACCTGCCATCCCATGCCGTAGCCGGCGACACTGTCCTGGACGAGCCGCGCGGCACGCATCGCGGGCGTCGTGGGGATCACCACCTGCATCGCGTGCATGTCGCGCATCGTGGAATCGCTCACGTAGCGCGTGCCGTCGAGCACGCCGTTATTGAGATGGAGCCGCATCCAGCGGGCCAGATCGCTCACGGTGGATTGGACCGCACCTGCGGCGGCGGTGCTGTGGCGCTGGGTCTCGCGCCGAATCGGCTGCTGCCGCCCCGCGATCGTCGCGTGGGGTGACGCAACGTTTGGCATATGCGCCGCGTGCTCGTAGGTTGCCGTCGTCGAAGTCAGGCGGAGCCGCCTGATCACGAGGCTCGAGAGCAGATCCTCGAACGTGGTTTGGACGGCGGCTGCGGCCGCGTCACCAGCGACTGCGTAGCCGACGTTGTTGTACGTCATCGTCTGGCGAAACGGCGCCACCACGCGCAGGTAACGGACCCGGCGCAGCACTTCCGGCCGGTCAATG
>Ga0193739_1000543_pt1 | contig 10484 bp, 9 predicted proteins | sample L2a2metaG_FD_144926 | JGI IMG/M metagenome (GOLD analysis project Ga0193739, IMG submission 144926) | Soil microbial communities from a riparian zone of the East river system, Colorado, United States - L2a2 | ecosystem: Environmental > Terrestrial > Soil > Riparian zone | place: USA: East River...
CTGGGCGACCGTCCTCTCCCGCGCGGAGCAGGTCATCTTCCTGCGCGAGCGCCTGTTCGACCTGCCGCTGGACCGATACCGCCCACTCGGCGATCCCACCCGCTTCCTGCACGCCCTCGTCACGCTGATCAGCCGCGCCCGCGACGAGGATGTCGCGCCCGCCGAGTACCGCGTCGCCGCGGACCGCCTGGCGGCGCTGGCCGCCGCCGCGCCTGACGACGCTGCGCTGGCCGAGGAAGCGGCCCAGCAGGCCGAGCTGGCGGCGCTGTACGAAGCCTACGAGAGCCTGATGCGAGCGCATGACCGGCTTGACTTCGGAGACCAGGTCGGCCTTGCCCTGCGGCTGCTGCGCGAGCATCCATCGGTCATGGAGGCCGCGCGCGCTCGCTATCGATACATCCTGGTCGACGAATTCCAGGACACGAACTACGCGCAGTTCGAGCTTGTCAAGCTGCTGGCCGGCTCGCCGCGGGCCAACGTCACGGTCGTGGGCGACGACGACCAGAGCATCTACCGCTTCCGCGGCGCAGCGCTCAGCAACATCCTCGGCTTCCGCGCCGCCTTCCCGAAGGCTTCCAGCGTGGTGCTGACCGATAACTTCCGCAGCCGCCAGCCGATCCTCGACGCCGCCTATCGGCTGATCCAGCACAACGACCCCGAGCGGCTCGAGGCGCGTGAGGGTCTCGACAAGCGTCTCGTGTCGCGCGTGCGCTTCCCACGCGAGGCGCCTCCCGAAGGACCGATCGAGCTGCTGGCCTTCGACACCGGCTCGGACGAGGCCGACGCTGTGGCGGAGCGTATCTCCGCCTCGCTGCGGGCCGGCCGCAACCCCGGCGATCACGCCGTGCTGGTTCGGACCAACCGGGACGCCGATCCGATCCTGCGCGCGCTCACCATGTCGCGCGTGCCGTGGCGCTTCTCGGGCACGGCCGGGCTGTATCGCCAGCCGGAGGTGCGGCTGCTGGTCAGCTTCCTGCGCGCCGTGAACGACCCGGAGGACTCGATCAGCAGCTATGACCTCGCCACGTCCGAGGTGTTCGGCCTCGACCCGCGGGACGTGACCGTCGCGCTGAACGCGGCGACCCGGCGCCGGACCAGCCTCGAGATGGCGCTCCGCAGCGCGTCGGCCGCCACCGACGGCGTTCGCTTTGCGCCGCGTGCCGTTGAGGTCGTGCAGAAGCTGCTCGCCAGCCTCGACCAGCATCGGGCCATGAGCGCAGAGCGCACCACCGGTGAGCTGCTCTATCACTTCATCACCAGCACCGGCTGGCTCGGGCGCCTGGGAGCCGAAGCCCGCGAGTCCGGAGAGGAGCGGCTGGCGAACGTCGCGCGCTTCTTCGAGATCGTGCGCCGCCAGTCGGGTCTCCTGCGCGACGATCGGCTGCCGTTCCTGGTCGCGCAGCTGGACACCCTCATCGAGGTGGGCGACGACCCGTCCACCGCCGACGTCGAGCCGGACGAGGGGGACGCCGTCCACGTCCTCACGTACCACAAGGCGAAGGGGCTCGAGTTCCCCGTGGTCTGGATGGTCGGCCTGGTCGACGACCGATTCCCCACCCGCTCGCGTGGCGACCAGCTGCCGCTGCCGACCGACCTGATCCGCGAGCTTCAGCCGGAGGGGGACCATCACCTGGCCGAGGAGCGGCGCCTCTTCTACGTCGGCATGACCCGCGCCCGCGAGGAGCTCCTGCTCAGCTCGGCGCGCGACTATGGCGGACGCGCCGCGCGTCGCCTCAGCCCGTTCGTGCTCGAGGCGCTCGATCTTCCGCCCGCGACGCCGGTCGACGCCCTGCGGCCGAGCGTCGTGGAGCGCCTCGCCAGCCACGAGCGCCCTGCCGTCCCGGCGGCCGCCGCCGGCGCCATGGCTCGCCCGTCGCTGACCGACCGACCCCTGATGCTGAGTTACGGGCAGGTGACGGACTACCTCGAGTGCCCCGCCCGATACCGCTATGCCCATGCGATCCGGATCCCGACGCCCGCCTCCCACCAGATGGCATACGGGCGGGCGCTGCACGCCGCGGTGCAGGCCTTCCATCGACGCCAGATGGCCGGCCGTTCGACCACGCTCGAGGAGCTCTACGCCGAGCTGGATGCCGCCTGGGAGTCGGTCGGCTACCTCACCCGCCAGCACGAGGAGGCGCGCCGGGCAGCGGCCCGCGAGGCGCTGCAACGATTCTGGAACGAGCAGCAGTCCGATCCGGCGCGGCCGGTGGCGGTCGAGCAGGAGTTTTCGGTGCTGGTCGGACGCGACCGGCTGCGCGGTCGATACGATCGCGTCGACCGGGACCGCGACGGTCGGGTCACGATCACCGACTACAAGTCAGCCGACGTGCGCGACCCAGCGACGGCCAGCCGGCGCTCTCGCGACTCGCTGCAGCTTTCGATCTACGCCCTGGCGTATGAGGGACAGCACGGCCGCGCGCCCGACGAGCTGGCGCTGCACTTCCTGGAGTCCGGGATCGTTGGCCGCAGCGCTCCATCGCCGAAGCGGCTGGCCAAGGCGACCGCTCAGGTGCGCGCCGCCGCGGAGGGCATCCGCGCCGGCGAGTTCGACGCCAACCCGTCGCCGATGCGCTGCGGCTTCTGCCCGTTCCGGGAGATCTGCCCGGACGCGGCGCGCTGAGCCGGTGAGCGGGCGAACCAGGCTCGTCGTCGCCGGGCTCGCCCTCCTCGCCCTGCTGGTAGGCGTGACCCTGTTCGCCTTTGCGGCCAACGCGTGCCCCACCGATACGCCCGCGGTGCCGTGCCCGGAGGCGGGAACGAATCGAATCGCGGTCGTCGTCCTCGCCGCGGCCGCGGTCTGGCTGCTCGTGACGCCGTTCGCGTTCCTGGCCGAGTTCGCCGCGCGCCGGCGGATCGTATTCCGCGGGGCGTGGGCGCGCGCCGCTCGCCGCGGGCTGCTGGCCTCGGCGCTGGTGGCGGCCATGGCCGGGCTCCGGCTGGGCGGCGCGCTGTCCGTGCCGGGCGCCCTGTTCCTGCTGACCCTGGTGGCGCTGGCGGAATGGTTCGCCATCCGACGGATCGACCTGCCATGAGCGCCGACATCTTCGCGGGTCAGCTGACCGACGCGGACCTGCTCGCCGAGCTCTACGACCTCGAGCACGACGAGGTGACTGATGACCTGGCCTTCTACCGGGAGATGGCCGCACGCCATCGCGGTCCGGCGCTCGACCTGGGCTGCGGATCAGGTCGCATCTTCGCCAGCCTGCTGGAGGGCGGCGCCAGGCCGATCGTCGGCGTCGATGGCTCGCCCGCGCTGCTGCGCCGGGCCGAGGCGCGAATCGCCGGCAGCGAGCAGCTGACCCAGGCCTTGGCCGACGGGCACCTGGCGCTGATCGCGGGCGACGTGCGACAGCTCGGTGGCCTGGGACGATCCGAGCGATTCCGCCTGGTGGTGGCGGCCGGCGTGGTACCGCACCTGGACGGTCCCGAGGAGGCGATGCTCATGCTGGCCGGCGTCGCGCGCCTGCTTGCCGCCGATGGCCGGCTCGTGCTCGATGACCTCGGGCCGGGTAGGTTGCCGACCCGGGACCTCCCACTGTCGGTCGACTGGCGCCGGACGCTCCGCGGCCGCGAGGTCGTGCGGCGCAGCCAGCTGATGCGGCGCGAGGCGCCCGAAGGGCTGCGCGTCGCCTTCTCGACAATGGTCGATCTGGGACAGGCCGATGGTACGATAGCGCGGCTTCCGGCCAGCCATCGGCTCTGGTACCCATATACCGAAGCGCTCCTTTCGCTCGTCCGGGAAGCCGGTCTGGCGGTGGAGCTGGCCTATGGCTCGCACGACCTCGACCCGCTCGAGGAGGACAGCGTGCGACGGATCCTGGTGATCCGGGCGACCGCAGGCTGAGACCGGGACGTTCGGACGGATCCGAACGCGAAGTGGCGAGGGAGATCTTGGCAGCAGAGCAGATCAGGCTCCTGGTCGTGGAGGACGTGCCGCAGGTGGCGTCACACATGCGCGCCCTGCTCCAGGCACAGTCCCAGATCAAGATGCTCGAAGTCGTGACCGCCGGCGACCGGGCAGTTGCCGCGACGGCCGAGTACAAGCCGGATGTCGTGATCGTCGACGCACTGCTTCAGGGCCGTGTCTCCGGCCAGCAGGTGGCCCTGGGGATCCGGGAGGCAGAGCCGCAGGTCGCGGTCGTCATGCTCACCGTCCCGCAGAACCCGGTCAACGCCAGCGCGGAGAAGGGCATCGACGCGGTCCTCAAGATGCCGTTCTCCGGCTTCGACCTGACCACCATCGTGCGCAAGACGTTCGAGGAGCGGACCGTGACCGCCTCCCGCACCGGCTCGATGATGATCAGCCTCTTCTCGCCGAAGGGCGGCGTGGGACGGACGACCATTGCCTACAACCTGGCCGTCGCCCTTGCGGCGGACCATCGGGTCTGCCTGATCGACGGGTCGCTCCAGTTCAGCGACCTCCGCGGCCTCCTCCGCGTCCCGGCCAGCGCACCATCGATCGTCAACCTTCCGACCGACAAGATCCGCGACACCGATGTGGCCGAGGTGGCCTGGCACGACCCATCCGGAGTCGACATCCTGCTCGCTCCGCCGCGCATCGAGATGGCGGAGATGGTCACGGTGCGGGACATCGAGAAGGCGCTGAGCATCCTGCGCCAGCTGTACGAGTTCGTGATCGTCGACACGCGCACCGCCCTGTCGGACGACGTGCTCGTCTTCCTCGACGCATCGGACCTCATCCTCCAGGTCGTCACCTACGACTCGATGGCGATCCGCAACCTGGCGATGACCGCCGAGGCATTCGACGCGATCGGGTATCCGGCGACCAAGCTGGCCACCCTCCTCAACCGATCCGACGCCGCAGGTGGCTTCACCAAGGCCGATCTCGAGGCGGCGCTTGGCCGCAGCGTCGACTTCGAGATCGTTTCCGATGGCCGCCTGGTCCTCGCCGCCAACCACGAGGGCGTGCCCTTCGTTTCGGGCAGCCCCGACGCACCGATCTCGCAGGGGATCAAGCGCATCGCCGACTCGCTCGCCGCACACATGCGCGAGCGCGCACCGGCCCTCGCGCGTCACTGACCGCCACGGTGCCGCCCGTGGGCGACCCGCGGCCGATCGGAGTCTTCGACTCCGGCGTCGGAGGGCTCACGGTCCTGTCGGAGCTGCGCCGGCGCCTGCCGGGCGAGGACACTGTCTACCTGGGCGATAACGCGCGGACTCCGTATGGACCCCGCCCCGCGGACGAGGTGCGCCGCTTCACTCTGGAGTGCGTCAGCTGGCTCCTGGGGCAGGACGTCAAGCTCCTGCTGCTGGCCTGTAACACGGCCACCTCCCAGGCGCTGCCGCAGGTGCGCGCGCGTGCCTCGGTGCCGGTCCTGGGCGTCGTGCGGCCGGGAGCCGTGGCCGCGGCGGCGGCGACCCGCTCCCGGCACGTCGGCGTCATCGCGACCGCCGGGACGGTGGGCTCCGGGGCATATCCGGCCGCGATCGGTGAGGCCGACGCGCGGGTGGCGGTGAGCCAGCAGGCCTGCCCTGATCTCGTTCCGTTGGTCGAGGCCGGCCAGCTCGACGGCCCGGCGGCGGAGGCGGCGGTGGACGGGTACCTCGGCGAGCTGCTTCGGCGGGACGGTGAGATCGACACCCTGCTGCTTGGCTGTACCCACTATCCGCTCCTGCGGCCGCTCATTGAGCGTGCCGTTGGACCCGGCGTCGCGGTGGTCGACTCGGCCTTCACCACCGCGCTCGCCGCCGAGGACCTGCTCGATGCGCTCGGCGCCAGGTCGCCTCGCCGGACCGCGGCGGAGCGACCCGAGGCGGCTGGCAATCGCATCGCGACCACCGGCGACGTGGCCGCGTTCACCGCCGTGGCGCAGCGCCTGTTCGGCGACTCGCTCCCCGCGGTCGAGGCGGCGACCACGGCCTCCGACTAGACTCAGGCTGAGATGACACGCAATGCAAGCCGCCTCGGCATGGGGATCGTCGTCGGCGGACTGCTGGCGATGGGGGCCACCGTTGCCCAGCGCGAGATCCTGCGCCGGGCCGGCACGCGCCTTATTGACTGGGAAGCCGTGCGCGGGATCGCCCGCCGCCGGCTCGGTCCGCACGACGTCGCCCTGAGCGCCGGCGAACGAGCCGCGGCCGATGCCTTCTACCGCGAGGCCCTGCTTCGCATCGAGCCGGTGATCGCGGCCGAGATCGGCGCGGAGCTGCCGCGCGCCATCGAGGTGCCGGCCGTGATCGATCGGCGCGAGTGGATCGACCTGAACCTGGCGACCTTCGAGGCGCTCTTCGACCGGGTCGAGCGGATCATGATCGCTTCCACCCAGGGGGCCGATACGCCCGGCCGTGCCCTGGCGCGCATCCTGAATCGGTCGATCGGCAACCAGCAGCTCGGATTCCTGCTCGCCTTCCTGGCGCGGAAGGTCCTCGGCCAGTACGACGTCAGCCTGCTCGCCGCCGGACCGGCGACCCGCGGTCGCCTCCATTTCGTGGAGCCGAACATCACGGCGGCGGCCGGGGCGATGCGCCTGCCGCTCGACCAGTTCCGCACCTTCATCGCCCTGCACGAGGCCACCCACGCCTTCGAGTTCGAGGCCTATCCCTGGCTGCGCGAGCACTTCGCCGCGCTGGTGGCCGACACGGTCGAGCAGCTCGCCGCCGATTCCGGTGGGCTCGGCGCCAGGCTGCGGTCGGCCATGGCGCGACGTGGCGGGCACTGGCTGGAGCGAATGATGACGCCGCGCCAGCTCGAGACCTTCCAACGAACGCAGGCGCTGATGTCGCTGCTGGAGGGCTACTCCAACCACGTCATGAACGCCGCCGGCGAGCGGCTGCTGCCCGGCTTCGGGCAGATCCACGACCGATTCGAGCGGCGTAACGAGAATCGCGGCGCGCTGGAGCGGGCAATCCTGCGACTGACCGGGCTGGACCTGAAGATGGAGCAGTACGAGGCCGGGGAGCGCTTTGTGATCGCGGTCCAGACGGCGCGCGACCGCGCCTTCCTGAACCGAGTCTGGGAGGGCCCGCACATGCTGCCGACCCTTGCCGAGATCCGGGAGCCGGCGCGATGGATCGCCCGCGTCGAGACGGGGACCGAGGAGAGCGGGGAGGGGCGCAGCTGAGCGGCGACGAGCTGGTCGTCCTGGCCACGCCGATCTTCGGGTCGCCCCTGTCTTCGGAGCACGTGGCCCAGATTGAGTCCGTGCCGGGTGCGCGGGTGGTGGCCATCTCGCGCGAGGGGCTCGTTCACGACGACGCCGAGTCGGCCCTGGGAGCGGCGCGCGTGCTGCTCCGCGGCGGCGTGCCCGCATCGGTGCTCGACCACGTCATCGCCCGTGCTCCACGGCTGGAGTGGATCCACTCCTTCTCGGCCGGCGTCGACCGGGTGGCGACCCCGGCGGTCCGGCAACGCGGCCTGACCGTCACCAACGCTCGTGGCGTCTTCAGCCGGCCGATCGCCGAGTACGTGGTGATGATGTGCCTGGCCATCGCGCGCCGCCTGCCGCAGCTGCTCGAGCTGCAGCGGGAGCGGACCTGGCAGCCGTTGCGTGGCCGCGAGCTGGGCGGCATGACCATCGGCATCGTCGGGTACGGGAGCATCGGCTCCGAGATCGCAAAGCTGCTCGAACCGTTCGGCGCCGCGGTGCTGGCGACCCGCCGTCGGCCGGAGCGCGGGGTGGGCGACGCTCCCAACGTCGAGCTCCTCGGGCTCGACCAGCTCGACGACCTACTGCGTCGCAGCGACATCGTGGTCGTGGCGGCGCCGTTGACCCAGGAGACGGCGGGGATGATCGGCGCGGCGCAGCTCCAGGAGATGCGCGCGACCGCGTGGCTGATCAACATCGCGCGCGGCCGTCTCATCGACGAGCTGGCGCTGCGGCGCGCCCTCGAGGCGGGCTGGATCGGCGGCGCGGTGCTCGACGTCTTCAACGAGGAGCCGCTGCCGCCCGACTCGCCGCTCTACGGCGCTCCGAACCTGATCATCACACCCCATACCTCGTGGTCGAGCGATCGGGTGGTCGAGCGCTCGATCGGCCTCTTCGTCGAGAACCTGCGCCGCTTTGCGGCGGGCGAGCCGCTCGAGAACGTCGTGGACCTGGAGGCCGGGTACTAGACCGATGCAGGTCACCATCGTGGGCCTGCCCGGCTCCGGCAAGACCACGGTCTTCAACGCGCTGACCGGCGGCCACGCGGACACCGGCGGCTACTCCGGCGGGCGCGCGGCCCCGAATCTCGGCGTCGTCAAGGTCCCGGACGAGCGCCTCGATCACCTCTCTGAGCTGTTCTCGCCCGAGAAGACGACGCCCGCTGACGTGACCTACGTGGACGTGGCCATCCCGGCCGGCGCCGCCCGCGAGGGAACCATCGCGCCCGACGTGCTGGCCCAGATCAGAAACGCGGACGCGCTGCTCCACGTCGCGCGCGCCTTCGAGGGCGGCGTGGCCGAGCGCGCGGCCGATCCCTGGCGCGACGTCGAGGAGCTCGACCTCGAGTTCGCCGTCGCCGACCTGACCGTCGTCGAGAAGCGCCTCGAGCGGCTGCGCACGGCCGGCCGGCACGGCACGTCGACCGAGCGCGAGCAGAATGCCCTGGAGGAGGAGCTCCTCGCCCGACTGCTGCCGTCGCTGTCCGACGGCCTCCCCCTTCGGGCCCTTGACCTGAGCGACGACGACGAGCGCCGCCTACGCGGCTATCGGTTCCTGAGCCAGAAGCCGGTCCTGGTGGTCCTCAACATTGACGAGGGGCGGCTCGGTGAGGCCGCCACCCTGGAGCCCGAGGGCCGCGCCCGGTACGGCCAGCCGGCCAGCGACGTCGCCGCCCTGGCCGGCAAGATCGAGGCGGAGATCGCGCAGCTGCCAGCCGAGGACGCCACCGCCTTCATGGAGGACCTCGGTATCGCGGAGCCGTCGCGGGGGCGGGTCGTGCGGCTGACCTATGCGCTGCTCGGCCTGTTCAGCTTCTTCACCGCCGGCGAGGACGAGTGTCGCGCCTGGACCCTGCGCCATGGCTCGACCGCGGTCGATGCGGCGGGCGCGATCCATTCCGACCTGGCGCGCGGCTTCATCCGCGCCGAGGTGGTCAGCTACCCCGATCTGATGGCGTGCGGCAGCATCGCGGAGGCCCGCAAGCGTGGCCTGCTGCGTTCGGAGGGCAAGAATTACGAGGTCAAGGACGGCGACGTGATCCAGGTGCTCTTCAACGTCGCGCGTTGAAGGCGGGGCGAGCTACGAGCTGCGGTCGAGCTCCACGATCATGCTGCGGAACTCATCCGAGGTGTCGACCAAGAAGGTGTCCGCCTCCTCCATCCCGACGCTCATGCTGGCGCTCAGCTTCTCGTCGCCGATGTAGGTGAAGCCGTGGCTCCGCTCCAGCTCCCGGGCGATCGCCTCGACCAGCGTGTCCTCCTCGAACGTGTCGATGACCGCGGCCCGCGCGGCCCGCACCATCTCCGCGAACTCGTCGGGCGCATGCTGACGCTCGCTGACCAGCAGCGCGTCGGTCAGCAGGTCGGTGGCACCCTCGTGCAGCTCGTAGAAGAAGAGTCGCATCTGGCCGGATGATAGACCGATGACCCCCGACGCGCCCTCGCTCGACCTGTTGGTCGCTGGCAACCTGACGATCGACCGCTTTCCGGATGGATCGTCGGCGCCAGGCGGGTCGGTGCTGCACATCGCTCGGGCGGCCGCGCCCCGGGGCCTGCGCGTCGGCATCGTGACGAACGCCGGCCCTGAGCCCGAAGCGCGCGCAGGGCTGGATGAGCTTCATCGCGCGGCCGCGATCGTCGAGAGCAGTCCGCAACCGGCCACGACGAGCTTCCGCCACGGGGAGACGGCCGAGGGTCGACAGCTCTGGCTCGGTCGGCGGGGAGAGTCGCTGGGGTCCGGCGCCGATGCCCGCGAGCGGATCGACACCCGTGCGGTCCTCTACGCACCCGTCGCCGGGGAGGTCCCGGCGGAGGCGCTGGCAGCATGGGATGCCGGCTGGGTGCGTGGGGCAATCCTCCAGGGGTGGCTTCGGACGACCGACGAGGGCGAGGAGGTCCGACCCCTGCGGCTCTCCGCGTTGAGCGGCGCCGTGACGAGGGCGCTGCGTGGGTTCGACCTGCTCGTCGCCAGTCGGGAAGACCTGCTGGCCGAAGGGCCTGAGCCCGAACAACAGCTGCGGTCCATGCGAAGGACGTTCGGGCGCCGGCCGGTCCTCGTCGTCACCGATGGCCCGAACGGGGCGTGGATCGGGCTCGCGCCATCGCTCGTCGACGGCGAGCCCTGGCACCTCCCGGTTCCATGGCGCGTCGATGACGTCCCGACCGTCGGGTCCGGCGACGTCCTCGCCGCATTCATGCTGGTGGGCGAGTGGCACCGCCCACCGGATCGCAGCTTCGTGCGCCGGCAGATCACGGAGGCCATGCGCGTCGTGGCCGAGATGCTGGAGCAACGACGGGCCTAGGCTCGCCGGGCCTCGCCCCAGAAGAAACCATTCCCCACCTGCTCGAGGCGCGTCCGCCAGCCGAGCTGCACGAG
>Ga0193739_1000545_pt1 | contig 10432 bp, 6 predicted proteins | sample L2a2metaG_FD_144926 | JGI IMG/M metagenome (GOLD analysis project Ga0193739, IMG submission 144926) | Soil microbial communities from a riparian zone of the East river system, Colorado, United States - L2a2 | ecosystem: Environmental > Terrestrial > Soil > Riparian zone | place: USA: East River...
CCTCTTCCCGCCCGCCCGGCGCGCCCACGGCTGAACCACCCTGCCCGTAGGGCCCGACGCTATAATGGTCCGGCTGCTCTATGAGGACTTGCCGCTGCCGTTCGATCCGGAAGGTCGCCCTCGCCGCGAGTCTGCTCGCCGCCGTCCTGCTGGGCGCGCCGGACGCGGAGGCCGAGGTCCGCATCAGCAACCTGGCGGTCTTCCTCAACGACTACGACGTCACCGTCACGGTGGTGCTGTTCGATGCGGTGCCGAGCGCGCTCCATGAGAGCATCCACACCGGCATCGCGGCCCACGTGCGGTACTACGTCGAGCTCTGGCAGCACACCCGCATGGGCGTGGACCGGCGCCTGCAGGCGCGCATGGTGGAGCGCCAGCTCACCTACAACGTGCTCACCAAGGAGTACAAGGTCGCGCCGCTCAAGGGCGAGCAGCGGGAGCCCTTGCTCACCAAGGACCTGCGCGAGGCCCAGCGCGTGATCTCCGAGCTGCGGGTGGGCCAGTTGGCCCCGGTGGCGGCGCTGGACAAGCAGGAGCTCTACTACGTGCGGGTGCGCTCCGACGTCTCGCTGGGCGGCGTCAACTCCTGGTTCGCGCGGATGACCGGCGAGGCCGAGGAGACCCCGTGGGTGCAGTCGAGCCTCCTCACCCCGGTGCGGAGCCAGTGATGCCGCCCGCGCCCCGGCCTTCGCCTGGGAACGAGCAGGAGAAGCGCAAGCGGAACCTGCTCATCATCACGGGGATCCTCGTCCTCCTCGTGGTGGCGACCGTCTTCGAGGTGGGCATCCGCGCGCCCCAGATCCCGTTCGCCTCCAACCTCATCGTCTTCTTCCTCTTCAACCTCAACCTGATCGTCTTCCTGCTGCTGCTGGTGCTGCTCTTCCGCAATCTCGTCAAGCTCTCCTTCGAGCGGCGGCAGAAGATCATCGGGTCCAAGTTCAAGGCCAAGCTCGTCCTCGCCTTCCTGGCCCTGTCGCTGGTGCCGGGCATCCTGATCTTCCTCATCGCCTCCAACTTCATCACCACCTCCATCGAGGGCTGGTTCAAGCCGCAGGTCGAGAAGCCGCTCGACCAGGCCATGGAGGTGGCGCAGACCTACTACCAGAGCCTCGAGACCACCGCGCTGCGCCACGGGCGTTACATGGGCCGCGTGATCGAGCGCGACGGGCTCCTCGCCGAGAGCAAGCGCGAGGCGCTGGCCGGCTACCTGGCCGAGCAGCAGGAGCGGCTCGGGGTGGCCGCCATCACCATCTTCAACCGCGACGGGCAGGAGCTGGTGCACGTCAAGAACCCGGTGCTCGCCGCGGTGCCCACCCGCGAGGCCAACAACGAGCACGTGCGGCAGGCGCTCGCGGGCCATGAGATCACCACCGTCCACGAGCTGGACAACGGTGACATGATCCAGGCGATGGTGCCGGTGCGCGAGGGCGACCAGGCGGTGCCCGCCGCGATCGTGGTGGGCATCCACGTGCCCCAGCGCCTCGAGGCGCGGCTGCGCAATATCAGCCAGGCCTTCCAGGAGTACAAGCAGCTCCGCCTGCTCAAGAACCCGATCAAGGGCATCTACATCCTGCTCTTCCTGCTGATGACCCTGATCATCGTCTTCTCCGCCACCTGGTTCGGCCTCTACCTGGCCCGGGGCATCACCGAGCCGATCCAGATGCTGGCCGAGGGCACCCGGGAGGTGGCGGCGGGCAACCTGAAGTACAAGGTGACGGTCCGGGCCGACGACGAGATCGGCATCCTGGTGGACTCCTTCAACCGGATGACCGGCGACCTCGCCGCGTCGCAGTCGAAGCTGGAGGAGACCTACCAGGACCTGCAGGCCAAGCACGGGGAGGTGGAGGATCGCCGCCGCTACACCGAGACCGTGCTGGAGGCGGTGGCCACCGGCGTGGTGTCGCTCGATGAGGAGGGGCGCGTCACCACCATCAACGGCGCCGCCGAGCGCCTGCTCGGCCTCACCGCCGCCCAGATCCAGGGCCTGCCCGTCGCGCGGGTGTTCCGGTCGCCGGAGTACGCGGAGATCGACGCGCTGATCCAGCGCATGGGCCGCGGGCGCGAGGGCTCGCTGGATCGCGAGGTGCACCTCCGGCGCGGCGGCCAGGCGGTGGCCCTGCTCGCTTCCGCCACCGCGCTGCGCGGGCCCGACGGGGCCTACCTGGGCATGGTGCTGGCTTTCGATGATCTCACCGAGCTCCTGAAGGCGCAGCGCCTGGCCGCCTGGCGCGAGGTCGCCCAGCGCATCGCGCACGAGATCAAGAACCCGCTCACCCCCATCCAGCTCTCGGCCCAGCGCCTCCGGCGCCGGCTCAACACCGACCGGAGCCCCGACGAGAAGCGGCTGCTCGAGGAAGCCACCGCCACCATCATCCAGGAGGTGGAGGGCCTCCGGCAGCTCGTGGACGAGTTCTCCCGCTTCGCCCGGATGCCCGCGCTGACCCCCAAGCCCACCGACCTGGCCCGGCTGCTCGAGGGTGTGGTGGTGCTCTACCGCGAGTCGCACCCGAGCCTGGCGATCCGCTCCGCCTTCTCGCCGGACCTGCCCTCGATCGAGGTCGACCCGGACCAGATCAAGCGCGCGGTCCTCAACCTGGTGGACAACGCGGTGGAGGCGGTGGGCGGCGCCGGCGAGGTCTGCGTCCAGACCGCGTGGCTGCCCGAGTCGCACCGGGCCCGCATCGTGGTCACCGACGACGGGCCGGGCATCACGGCCGAGGACCGCGAGCGCCTCTTCATGCCCTACTTCTCCACCAAGGCCACCGGCATGGGGCTCGGGCTGCCGATCGTCCACCAGATCGTGTCCGACCATGGCGGGACGATCCGGGTGGAAGACAACGCGCCGCACGGCAGCCGCTTCGTCATCGAGCTGCCCGCGGGCCGGCCGGTGGCCGCGCCCGTGCAGGCCTGAGCCGACCCATGCCCGGCGAGCACATCCTGATCGTGGACGACGAGCGGGCGATCCAGACGACGCTGAGGGGCGTTCTGGAGGACGAGGGCTATCGGGTCACCGCGGTGGGCTCGGGCGAGCAGGCCCTGGCGCGTCTGCAAGACGACACGCCCGACATCATCTTCCTCGACATCTGGATGCCGGGCATCGATGGCCTCGACACCCTGGCCGAGATGAAGCGGCTGCGGCCGGAGCTCGCGGTGGTGATGATCTCCGGCCACGGCACCATCGAGACCGCGGTCAAGGCCACCAAGCTCGGCGCCTACGACTTCATCGAGAAGCCGCTCTCGCTCGAGAAGACGCTGCTGATCGCCACCCGGGCCCTCGAGCACACCCGGCTCGAGCGCGAGAACCGCAACCTGCGCGCCCAGCTCGAGCGGGGCCAGGAGATCGTCGGCAAGAGCCCGCTCATCGAGCACCTGCGTCAGCAGATCGCGGTCGCGGCGCCCTCGAGCGGCCGGGTGCTCATCCAGGGCGAGAACGGCTCGGGCAAGGAGCTGGTGGCCCGCGCGGTGCACGCGCTGTCCGCGCGGCGTGAAGGCCCCTTCGTCGAGGTCAACTGCGCGGCCATCCCCGAGGAGCTGATCGAGTCCGAGCTGTTCGGTCACGAGCGCGGCGCCTTCACCGGCGCGGTGGCGCGGCGGCGCGGCAAGTTCGAGCTCGCGGACCAGGGCACCCTCTTCCTCGACGAGATCGGCGACATGAGCCTCAAGACCCAGGCCAAGGTACTGCGGGTGCTGGAGGAGCAGGCCTTCGAGCGGGTGGGCGGCAAGGACACGCTCCGGGTGGACGTGCGGGTGCTGGCCGCCTCCAACCAGAACCTGCCCGAGCGCATCACCGCGGGCGCGTTCCGGGAAGACCTCTATTACCGCTTGAATGTCATCCCGATCGAGGTGCCGCCGCTGCGCCAGCGCAAGGAGGACCTGCCCCTGCTGGTGGCCCACTTCATCACGGTCTTCTCGGCGGAGAACGGCAAGCGGCCCAAGACCATCTCGGTCGAGGCCCTCGCCTACTTCCTGTCGTACGACTGGCCCGGCAACGTGCGCGAGCTGCGCAACATGGTCGAGCGGCTCGTCATCATGAGCCCACGTGACGTGATTGGCCCCGAGAGCCTCCCGCCCCCGCTTCGCCCGCGGGACGCGGAGCCGGCGGCCGACGACGGCCAGCGCGAGCGCACCCTCAAGGAGGCGCGCGAGGCCTTCGAGCGCGCCTTCATCCTGAGCGAGCTGCGGTCCAACGAGTGGAACATGACCCGCACCGCCGAGCGCCTCGGCATCGAGCGCAGCCATCTCTACCGGAAGCTGAAGGCTTACGGGATCTCCGCCCCGAAGTAGCGCGCCGTTCGATCTCCTGCTGCGCGAGTGTCGGCTGCCGGATGGGCGAGTGGCCGATATCGGTTGCCACGGTGGGCGCATTGCCGAGATCGGGGCGCTCGCAGGACGAGCGGCGGGGCGCGAGATCCTCTGCGAAGGGCGCGCGGTGACGGCAGGGCTGGTGGATGCGCACATTCACCTCGACAAGGCGCTGCTGGGCGCGCGGGCGCCGAGCCGCGAGGGCACGGTGGCCGAGGCGATGCGGGTCACCGGCGCGGCAAAACGCAGCTTCACCCGACAAGACATCGCGGACCGGGCCCGACGCGTGCTCGACATGGCGGTGCGCCAGGGCACCACCGCCATGCGGAGCCACGTGGAGGTGGATCCGATCGTCGGCCTCATGGGCTTCGAGGCGATCCTGCCGCTCCGGCGCGAGTACGCCCCCGCGATCGACCTGCAGCTCTGCGCCTTCGCCCAGGAGGGCATCCTCCAGATGCCCGGCACCGAGGCGCTCCTGCGCGAGGCCCTCCGCCTGGGGGCGGATCTGGTCGGCGGCGTCCCCTACAACGACACCGACGCGCACCGGCACATCGCCATCGTGTTCGACCTGGCCGCCGAGTTCGGGGTGGACGTCGACTTCCACGCCGACTTCTTCGACGAGCCCCAGCATCTCCACGCGCTGCACATTGCGCAGGAGACGGTCCGGCGCGGCTGGCAGGGCCGGGTGGCGCTGGGCCACGTGAGCGAGATGGCCGCGCTGCCGCCCGACGAGCAGGAGCGGGTGGCCCGCGTATTGGCGCAGGCGGGCGTCGCGGTCATCGTGCTGCCCGCGACCGATCTCTATCTGATGGGGCGCAAGGACGTGCGCACCGTCCGGCGGGGGCTCGCGCCCGTCAAGCGGCTGCTCGCGGCGGGCGTGACGGTGGCCGCGGCCACCAACAACGTGCGCAACGCCTTCACCCCGCTCGGGACCGCGGGGCTGCCGCTGATGGGCTACCTGCTGGGCGTCGCCGCGCACATGGGCGCGGACCCGGAGCTGCGCCTGGTGCTCGACACGCTCACCGCGCACCCGGCGCGCGTCCTCCGCCTGCCCGACTACGGCCTGACGGCGGGCGGCCGGGCGGATCTGGTGATCTGGGAGGCCGAGCGCGCCGAGGACGTGGTGGCGGCCCTCGCCCCGTGCCGTCTGGTGGTCAAGGCCGGGCGGGTGACCATCGAGCACGCCAGCTCGGTGGCGGAGCCCTGGCGCGATCCTTGACCCCCGCCGCGGGAAATACTACGGTGCCCTAGCCCCCGGCGGCGCCGGGACGAGGGCTCACGACATGCAGTGTCTCCAGTGTCACGCGGATAACCAGCCCCACGCGAAGTTCTGCGCGGAATGCGGCGCGTCGATGGCGCCCTCGTGCCGCCGGTGCGCCAGTCCGCTGCCGCCGACCGCCCGCTTCTGTCCGGAGTGCGCGGAGCCCACCGGGGCGCGGCCGACCGAGGGCTCCCGCTTCGCCTCGCCGCACGCCTACACCCCCCGGCACTTGGCCGACCGCATGCTGAGCATGCGCGAGTCGCTCGAGGGCGAGCGCAAGCAGGTCACCGTGCTCTTCGCCGATATGAAGAGCTCGCTGGAGCTCCTCGCCGACCGGGATCCGGAGGAAGCGCGGCAGATTCTCGACCCGATCCTCGAGTCCCTGATGGAGGCGGTCCACCACTACGAGGGCACCGTCAACCAGGTGCTCGGCGACGGGATCATGGCTCTCTTCGGGGCGCCGCTGGCCCACGAGGATCACGCGCTCCGCGCCTGCTACGCGGCGCTGCGCATGCAGGACTCCGTGCGGCGCTACGTGGCCGGGGTCGCGGGCCTGGCGGTACCAGTGCGGATCCGGGTCGGGATCAACTCGGGCGAGGTCGTGGTGCGTGCCATCGGCGGCGATCTGCACATGGACTACTCCGCGGTCGGCCAGACCACGCACCTGGCCGCGCGGATGGAGCAGCTCGCGCAGCCGGGCGGCATCCTGCTCACCCGCGAGACGCTGCAGCTCGTGCAGGGCCACGTCATCGTGCAGCCGACGGGGCCCCTGCTGATCAAGGGCCTCGCCGACCCGCTCGAGGCCTTCGAGCTGATCGGGCCCGGCCAGGCCCGCTCCCGGCTCCAGGCCGCCGCGATGCGCGGGCTCACCCGCTTCGTCGGGCGCGAGACCGAGCTCGCCATGCTCCGCCGCACGACGGAGCGCGCCGGCGCCGGTCACGGGCAGATCGTCTGCGTCATCGGCGAGCCCGGGGTCGGGAAGTCGCGCCTGGTCCACGAGTTCATTCACACTCACCTGCCGCCCCCGTGGCGGGTGATCGAGGCGGCGACCGTGTCCTACGGCCGGGCGACGCCCTACCTCCCGATCGTCGCCCTCCTGCGGGGCTACTTCCAGATCGAGGAAGGTGACGACGACGTCAAGGTGCTCGACAAGGTCGGCTCCCGGATCCGCGGGCTCGACGACACGCTGGCCTCCGGTCTCCCGGTGGTGCTCTCGCTCCTGGACGCCCCGGTCGCCGACGACGCCTGGGACGCGCTCGATCCGACCCAGCGGCGGCGACGCACCCTGGAGTTCCTGAGGCGCCTCTTCCTGCGGGAGAGCCAGGCCCAGCCCCTCTGCCTCGTGCTGGAGGACCTGCACTGGATCGATTCGGAGTCGCAGTCCCTGCTGGACCGGCTGATCGAGAGCTTGCCCACCGCGCGGATCCTGTGCCTGGTCAGCTCGCGGCCCGAGTTCGAGCACGACTGGACCAGCAAGAGCTACTACACCCAGATCTCGCTGGAGCCGCTGGCCCCCGGGCTCGCCCAGGCGCTGCTGGACACCCTGCTCGGCGGCGACCCCGCCCTCGACGCGCTCCGAGCCCAGCTCATCGAGCGGACGGAGGGGAACCCGTTCTTCCTGGAGGAGAGCGTCTGGCATCTCGTGGAGACGGGCGCGCTCGCCGGGGAGCGCGGCGCCTACCGGCCGGCGCGGCCCGTCCGCGACGCGCAGGTACCCGCCACCATCCACGCGGTCCTGGCCGCCCGCATCGACCGCCTCCCCGCGCTGGAGAAGCGGCTTCTGCAGGCCGCGGCGGTCATCGGCAAGGACGTGCCCCTGCTCCTGCTCGCCGCGGTCAGCGACCTGAGCGAGGACCAGCTGCGGCTCACCCTGCGCCGGCTCCAGTCCGCCGAGCTGCTCTACGAGGTGCCGCGGTTCCCCGCGCCCGAGTACACCTTCAAGCACGCCCTGACCTTCGAGGTGGCCGCGGTCAGCCTGCTGCGGGAGCGGCGCCGCGCCCTCGACGCGCGCATCGTGGAGACGCTCGAGGCGCTCGGCGCCGAGCCCCGCGCGGATCAGGTCGAGCGCCTCGCGCACCACGCCCTCCGCGGCGAAGTCTGGGACAAGGCGCTGACCTATTGCCGCCAGGCGGGCGCGCGCGCCTTCGCGCGCTCGGCCCATCGCGCGGCGGTGGAGTGGTTCGAGCGCGCGCGCGCCGCGCTCACGCACCTCCCGGAGACGCCGCACTCGGTGGGGGCGGCGATCGACCTGCGCCTCGACCTCCGCTCCTCGCTGAGCCCGCTGGCCGAGTTCGCCCGTATGCAGGACCACCTGCAGGAAGCCGAGCGGCTCGCGGAGGCCGCGGGCGACCGGCGCCGGCAGGGACTGGTGGCCTCCTTCCTGACGAACTTCTACACCGTGATGCTCGAGTTCCGGCGGGCCATCGAGTACGGACAGCGCGCCGTCGCCATCGCGGCCGACGTGAGCGACGTCGAGGTGCAGGTCCTGGCCCATACGTTCCTCGGCCTCGCGCGCTACGGGCAGGGCGACTACCGCGCGGCGGTGGAGCTGGCGCGGCGCAACGTGACCCTCCTGCGCGGCGACCTCGTCCGGGAGCGCTACGGCATGGCGGTCCTGCCCGCGGTCTATTCCCGCACCGTGCTCGTGTGGAGCCTGGCCGAGCTCGGCGAGTTCGACGACGGCCTGGCGATCGGGCAGGAGAACGCCCGGATCGCGGAGGCGGCCGAGCATCCCTACAGCATCGTCTTCAGCCGATTCGGCCTGGGCGCGCTCCACCTGCGCCAGGGCGATCTCTCGCGCGCGGTGGCCGAGCTCGAGAGCGCGCTCGCGCTCTGCCGGAGCGCGGACATCCGCGCGCCGCTCCTGAACGTGGTCACGCCGCTCTGCTCGGCCTACGCCCAGTCCGGCCGGATCGCCGACGCGCGGAAGCTGGTCGACGAGGCGGTGGACGTGGCGGTGGCCATGGGTGATCCCCTCGGCCACTGGCTGCGGACGGGCGTGCTCGCCGAGATCCACCTGGCCGCCGGACGGGTGGAGGACGCGCTGCCGCTGGCCCGGCGGGCCGTCGAGCTGACCCGCTACATCAAGAGCCGCGGATCGGAAGCCTGGGCGTTGCGGCTCCTGGGCGAGGCGGAGGCGAGCCAGCTCGCCCCGCTCGCCGAGGAAGCGCAGGCCAGCTACCGCCAGGCCCTCGCCCGCGGGCTCGAGCTGGAGATGCGCCCGCTCCAGGCGAGGTGTCACCTCGGACTCGGGACCCTCGCGCAGCGGCTCGGGCACTACCGCGAGGCGCAGGCCGAGATCCAGACCGCCCGGGACCTGTTCCGCGCGATCGGCATGGAGTACTGGCGGACTCGCGCGGAATCGGTGCTGGCCGCGGACCCCGCCGGGGGCTGAGCGGGTCCGTCTTGCGGTGCCGTCGTCCCGCGTGCTAGCGTCCCCCGGGTAGATCCGCGACCACTTCGAACCGAAGGAGGGCGCACGCCATGTCAGGGAACCGGCCAGGCGGCCAGCACAAGCTGGTCATCAAGAAGAAGACCCTGCAGTACCCCGCCGATCCCAGTAATCCGGGCAACGTCAAGATCGAGAAGGAGAGCGACGTCGACGCCCAGACCCCGCTGCCCGCTCAGGCGCTCCAGCTCAAGCTGGGTCTGCGCATCAAGCAGACCCAGACCGTCGAGCTGTTCGAGGTGCGCTTCAAGCCCGGGCCCAACGGGCTGCTGCCGCTCCACGTCCAGCCCGCCGACGACCCCATCGCGCAGGATCTGACCGCGACGCTCGGCAAGGCATCGGACGAGCGGTGGGCGACCTTCCTGGCCGACTACGATCCGCAGTTCGGGGCCAAGTTCAAGACAAAGCTCCGCCTCAGTCCGTTCGCGGCGCATCCCAACGGCTTCCAGCTCGTCACGGTGGCGTTCACCCACGCGAACCACACGTTCGCCACCGACAACTACGTGTTCGGCATCAGCCTGCTCCCCGGGAAGAACAACGCGGGCATCCAGCTCAACCTCGGCGGCGGAGGCGGCGCGGCGGCGCCGGCGAAGAAGACAGCCAAGAAGAAGAACCCGGCCCAGTCCAAGAAGTCGAAGGGCGCGGCGCGACGGAAGCGGTAGACCCGAAGCGCCCGATCGGGCGCTCCGGTCGGATCCTCGTCGACCCGGCCAGCGGCGCCCCGCGGAGCTGGTTCGACCCGACCGCCGCGCCGCTGGTGCGCCCGCCGTTCGCTCCCCGGGAGGTGGTCCGCCAGCTTCTGCGGCAGAGCGCCAAGGTCTTCCGGTGGCCCTCGACGCTCCCCGATCTGCGCGATGCCGCGCTCGTCGAGCGGCCCGACGGCTGGTCGGTGCGCCTGACCCAGGAGTTCAAGGGCCTGCTGGTCGACGTGAGCGAGATCATCGTGAACGTCACCGCCGACGGGCGCGCGCTGTCCGGGTACAACCAGTACCACTACGATATCCCGGACGCCCTCGATCCGGCCCAGGCCCGGATCGGGCCCACGCAAGCCCGGGAGCAGGTCGCCCGACTCGCCACGCCATACCGTCACCGCGACATCGGCCGTCCGGTGCTGATCGTGCACCGTTACGAGCCGGTGGAGAAGAAGCCGCCGAAGCCCAGCCGGCGCCCCGCGGGAGCCCGCGCGCGGTTCCTCCGGCGCGTCCGCGACGCGCTGGCCCGGGGCCGCGGACGCCGGCCCCGGCGGGGCGAGCACGTCGTGGCCTGGGACGTCCGGCTCAGCACCGAGCAGCCGCGGGGCCGCTGGCGAGTGCTGATCGACGCGACGACCGGGCGGCTGATCGAGGTCCGGGACCTCGTGGCCTACGCGCGGGGCAAGGGATCGGTCTTCGATCCGAATCCGATCGTGAGCAGCGGCGACC
>Ga0193739_1000546_pt1 | contig 10417 bp, 10 predicted proteins | sample L2a2metaG_FD_144926 | JGI IMG/M metagenome (GOLD analysis project Ga0193739, IMG submission 144926) | Soil microbial communities from a riparian zone of the East river system, Colorado, United States - L2a2 | ecosystem: Environmental > Terrestrial > Soil > Riparian zone | place: USA: East River...
ACAAAACCAAAATATTGGTCTGCTTGAAAAGAATAGTGATCATTTTCATAAGCGCATAAATGAAAAAAGCACTATTTTTATTTCAAAAACAAACATTGACCCTTTTTTTGGTTATTGTGGGACTCCTATCACTCTCTTACGCGAATTTGAACAGGAAAAGATGAATGAAGCATTCCAATCCCGAATAGATAACTTTCCTCATCCGGCGGTGATCGGGCCTCCTCTTGAAATTGCAAACAAGATATGTGAAGAGATGAATGCAATGTCTATTGAAATTATTTCGAATAATAGCGGAATTAACAATTTTTTTTATGGCGAGATAGTCCAGTCCTTTAATAGCGCAATTAAGAAACTTGATAGCCTTGTAATAGAAAATGAGCAGGAACTAAAATCTCTGATAGTGGGAACGAATATTGATACGAATTCAAGTTTAACTTTATCAAGCTCTCTGGATTTATTGTGGAATTCAGTCAATGTTCTCAGAAGGAATGCGATAGTAGTAATTATTTCAGAAAATAATAAGGGATTTGGGGTTAAAGCAATTGAAAAATTTGCTTATGGAGAAATAAAACTAGAAGACTACAAGAATTCTACATACCTTGAAGGATTGGAACATATCATGTTTATCAATGAACTGAAGGAAGAATATAATATCGCCATACTTTCTGCGTTACCAAAGTATTACCTGAAGGAAATATTTGGACTTAAGGTGTTTTCTAATATTCAAGAAGCAGCCGATAAAATACTTGAAATGAATGGAAAAAGTCATAGGATTTCAATAATACAAGATCCAAATATTGCAATATTCAAAAAACATGACTAGGTTTGACAAATTTAGTACAAACTATGTTTCATGGAAACCCCAAAGTTAAAATAATTAAAGATCATTTATTTGATAATTTGCAGAGCTGCTTACGCAAAAATGGAGATTATGTCTTCTACAGATGCGGTCCAGAGAACCTACATTCGGTAATAGAGATTAACTTGAACTCACTTCCTGAACATTATACTGAATATTTTTTTGAATCAATCCTTAAAGAATTACCTGAATCATTTATTGTTGCAGAAGTTGGTGAAAAAATCATCGGATATGTAATGTGCAAGATTGAATTTGGGTTTTCGAATTTTAGAAAGTTAGGTTTTGTAAAAAAGGGACATGTAGTTTCCATTGCCATACTAGAAGAACATCGAGGGAAGAGGGTTGGCACCATACTTATGGAAGAAGCAATAAATGGACTTGTGTCAAGACGAACAGAAGAGGTCTATCTGGAAGTAAGGGTTAGCAATTCTGCAGCAATAAAAATGTATGAAAAACTAAATTTTAAGGTGAGGTCAAGGCTGAAATCTTACTATAGAGATGGGGAAGATGCCTACTTGATGGCAATAGAATTATCATGAGTGGGATAAATCGGGTGCAACCAGTATTATGAAACAGAACAAGATAATTGGGCTAATATTACTCGTAGTCCCGTCAATATTTTTCATATTTTTTTCATATTTGTTGTTATTTACACATTTGGATATTCTTGTGATAAAGTCGACATTAATAATCATTGTCGGAATTCTCGTGACCGTGCTCGTTTGGATGGGTTACACAATGGCTTCTGCACCCCCAGACAAATGAGTTTTAATTAGATTATTTCTACATCAGTGACGATTTGATAAAATCGAGGTCCTACCTCTCTTACGACTCTGGTATTTTTAATCATATGGTTAAAGTTACTAAATGATTGTGAAGTATCCTTGATTCCACTCTGTATGGCATTTTTCTTATTATCTGCTCCCACATGAGAAAAATAGTGTACAATACCTTTGCTATTTGCAAGTGAACTTACTGCTGCATCTACAAAATCTCTTGCTTTTTCTGGTAAAGGCATTAACACGCGGGTAGCAATCCCTCTAAGTTTGTTGTATATCTCCTCCTTAGCATCACCAAGAATAGGAATAACCTTACCAGTCAATTTATTTATCTCGATATTCTGTCTGCATATGTCATGAGCCATAGGATTTGAATCTATAGAATAAATTTTAGACGACTTGTTACTATGTGATATTATGATCGAAAACGTTCCCACACCTCCAAACATATTTACAATCACTTCATTTGGTTCAATCAATTTCGATATTCTCAGTCGTTCGGTTGACAGTCTTGGCGAAAAGTAAGTATTGATTACATCTACTTTAAAAGTACATCCATGTTCCCTATAAATGGTAATTGGCGTATTTTCGCCAGATATCAATTCCAACTTCCGCAGTCTATAATCTCCTTCAATTGCTGATACTTGACAGAATACCGTTTTTACTGGCTTAATTTCCTCAATCAATGTATCTGCAATCAATTTCTTTTTTGAGGATAGCGTCTCTGGAATTTTGATTATTGCAATAGTGCCTATGATATCAAATGAAGAAGACAGCTTTTCGAGTTCTGTAATATCAAGTTTTTCTTGCAAGACTCCTTTTAACATTTTTGTCATTTTTTGATTAATCCGTCAAGTCCTCTTGTAGTAATCTCCGGAATTTTTTTGAGCCCTGTCCAACCTTCCACCCAATTTATTTATTCTTGGACGCCCTGTATTTTCATCACGTCTGTACGTTATGGACAAGTTCTCAAGAAACTTGTTCATTCCAATATCTTTCTTTATTGGGGAACCAGCAAATCCTTGTTCTCCTGGATTTCCAGAAAAGATAATCAGTGAATCGGCGACCAAATCTATTAATTGCATATCATGATCAACAATTATTGCAGATTTTCCCTGAGATTTTACAAATCTGTGAAGAAATTTTGCAATATTAATCCTATCCTCCACATCTAAGAATGCAGAAGGTTCATCCAAAGCATAGATATCTGCCGGTCTTATGAGAGAACAACAAACGGCTACTTTTTGCAGCTCTCCCCCACTCAACGTATCTACTCTCTTATCATAAAGTTTTTTGATGCCCATTGGCACAACGATCTGCTGTTCCATCGTAGAACCTTCAATCGGTCCTTGATACGCGACATTCAGGAGGGATTCAATGTTACCATCATAGTCGTTTTGCAAATATTGTGGTTTGTATGACAAATTCGCCTGAATATCTATTTCTCCACTATCTGATTTTTCTATACCTGCTATCATTTTCATAAATGTGGTCTTTCCCAATGCATTAGCTCCTACTAGGCCCACTATTTCTCCTTCTCTTATCTCTCCGTGAGAAACATTTAGCTTGAAGGATGAAAATGATTTTGTTAAATCAGAAAACTTTGTCAGAGGTCTGTCAACTATTAATTCCTCATTTTTGTTTGAACCATCGAACTTGAATGATTTTTCTCTAAATCTAATATTTTCTGCCGGAATAAACCCATCCAAAAAGGCATTTATGCCCACTCGAGTACCTTGTATTGGCGCAACGATTCCATACGCGCTTGGTTCTCCATACAAGATATGGATATAGTCTGATAGATAGTCAAGTAGAGTCAGGTCATGTTCTACTACCATTACGCTTTTGCCATCGCTTGCAAGTTGCTTTATGGTTCTTGCAACAGCTAGACGCTGATAAATATCGTTATATGATGAAGGTTCATCAAAGAAATAATAGTCTGCATCCTTATTCACGGCTATCGCAACTGCCAATCTTTGTAATTCTCCACCACTCAACTCAGAGAGTGAGCGATCAAGTGACTTATTGAGTGATAGTTGATCAGTTACCAAATCGATCATGCCTCTTTCATCATACTTTTTCAGAAGCTCTCGCACTGTTCCCTTAAAGGCCTTGGGAATTAATTGAACCATTTGAGGTTTGATTGACGTGCGTAAATTACCGGAGGAAATTTTTTCAAAATGAGGCTTTAACTCTGTTCCTTGAAAATTCTTTATTATATCACCCCATTCTAACTCAGAATCATAGTTACCTAAATTTGGCTTTATATTTCCAGACAATATATTCAATAGCGTGGACTTCCCGATTCCATTTCTCCCCAAAAGTCCTACTACTGAACCTTTTTTTAGTAAAGGAATGTGGTAAAGTCTGAATGAATTTATACCATACTGATGTATTTTGTGATCTCCAATTTCTTTTGCTAGGTTGACAATTACTATTGCATCAAATGGGCACTTCTTAATACAGATTCCGCACCCAGTACATAGTTCTTCAGAAATTACTGCTTTCCCATCTTCAGGTCTTTGAACAATGCATTCTCCACCTGTTTTGTTTACGGGACAATATACTATACATTCCAATCCACATTTCTTTGGTTGACAGAGTTCTTCGTCTAACACGGCTACTCTGTGAGTAGAATTAGAGTTCATTTGTAACTGTACTACTTATGAGAGAATATATTATAATTGTTGATGCCGTAATCAATTGGATACTACTATTTTATTACTTATTTGCTTATTTTTGTAATGGAATGTTATATTTCTAGAAATACTAAAAAGTATCAGGTTATTGAGAAATTTAAGATGGGTGATCCATACTGTAATGACCCACGGTGCCAGAGGAACCGGAATGGAGAGAGACACGAAGCACACAATGAGAGAATCATTCTAAAAGAAACGACCACTGAGAGGTCATTTGATACTACTGAGGTATATCCGTACTGTAATGACCCAAGGTGTCAGACAAACAGGGGAGGAGAGAGACATAGACCGCATACCCCAGACAATCCATATTTTTATTATATTAAATATATGGGCGGTCACAAAGCATATCCCAGTCCTTCGGGTACTAGAATGTACTTTTATGAAGAAAGAATAGAGGTCGACAGTCCCAAACTAGTTATCCCATATAGATCTATAAAAAACATTGAAAACATGACTGAAAGGAGAATTTCGATCTTGAGAGTAGTTGTTCTTGGCCTAATTTTCGTTCCACTTGCTATAGTTGGTGCATTGTGGAAAAAGAATCATATCTATACTATCATTCGTTTCAATGATGATTCTGATGACCAAATGATTATTGTGGATTTTGACCAAAATCTCGATTCGGCTCAATCAGTAATTTATAATAGAATGTTAGAATTCCGAAACAAAAGATAGCAGTGAAAAGTATGATTAGGGATTCGCGACACGATGATGGAATTAATGTGCTAGTCATTATCCATCTTAAATTTGACAATGATATCGAAATGACATTCTATGTTATTGAACCATTAATTTTGATAGAAAGTTAAGCACATTTACGCATCATTTAATCATATTATGTAGCATAACCAAGACAACATTAAATTATCCCCTATTGCTTAACATGATCAAGCCGGCCATAGTAATAGGGTGCGACCCGGTCCCATTCCGAACCCGGAAGTCAAACCTGTTATCGCTGCTGTGTTACTGATCTACGTGAGTGGTTGGGAAGCAGCAGTGCTGGCATTTTAGTATCATGACTTTCCGATCTGTCCTATCAAATGCTGTTTAGCGGGTCATATTTTCTCCAACATGCACTTCCGAAAGCAAGTCTTGTATATTCATGGCTATATTATCAAGAAATTCATAAAGAAAGACAAATTCCCTTGGATGCCAGATTCTACACTCAATTAAGCAAGCCAGGTTAACTACACGAACTGAAACAGTTCTCGTGACTTCTGACTTTAAGCTCTGAAATAAGAAATTGCTATTGTGCTGGTCTTTAGTCAATGTAGATGCTAAAATACTGCCACTCCAACCTGCTTCATCCACGACCCCATCATTCAAACTATACCAGAGTTTTGAATTCAAAAGATTTTGATGATTAAGATCATTTTCAACTAAGTACTGATTTTGAACAAGACAATAGATATTATGAAAAGGGCCCATTCTTACAACATCTTCTGAACCAACATAATCTATACTTCCTGAAAGCATTCGGATAAAGCCGTCTCTATTACCCAACCATTTTTCAAAATACGGTCTGTATCGTTGTGGTATATCAGAATCATATCGTCCAATTCTACATTTTATATCATCCAAGCCTAATAAATCAATTATTTCTTTAATTTGAAGAATTGGCAAGGATATCATAATTGCTAGTTACGTTATAGCCTTTGTATACATTCTTACTCTGCATTGTGGCTCGCAATATATTTGATAATTGTTCTGATACCAAAACCAGTAGCTCCTTTCGGATTATATGCTTTTTCCTTAGTGCCCTCCTGGTTCCAGGCTGTTCCAGCAATGTCCAAATGTACCCAAGGAGTATCATCAACGAAGTTGGATAAAAATGCCGCAGCAGTAATAGCTCCTGCTCCTCTTCCTCCAATATTTTTCATGTCTGCATTAGAGCTTTTCAACTGTTCTTTGTAATCCTCAAAAAGTGGAAGTTCCCAAATTTTCTCACCAGTTTGGTTGGAGTACTCAAGAATTTTCGTTACCAATTCTTTATTGTTTCCTACTAGTGCTGCTACATTTGAACCAAGGGCTATTATCGCCGCTCCTGTTAATGTTGCCATGTCGATTATCGCTCGGGGTGCAAACGTTTTCACTGCAAATGCGAGTGCATCTCCCAGAATTATTCTACCTTCTGCATCAGTGTTTAAAACTTCTACAGTTTTACTGTTATACATCCTTATTATATCTCCAGGTCTGTATGAGTTACCTGACGGCATGTTCTCTACAGCTGGTATTATACCAATTACATTTGTATCAAAATTGAGATCAGACACAGCTTTCATTATTCCAATTACATTGCATCCTCCACATTTGTCATACTTCATCTCCTCCATTTTTTCAGAAGGCTTGATCGAAATTCCTCCAGTGTCAAACGTAACAGCCTTTCCAACAATTACAATTGGCTTGTCATTCTTTGTTGAACCAGAATACTCTATTACTATTAGTTTAGGAGAGCTAGAACTTCCTCTACCTACGGCCAGGATGCCTCCAAATCCGTAGGATTCCATCTCCTCCTTCTCAATCACTCTTACCTTGGTTTTCTTATTTTCTGACAGTTTCACTGAGAAATTTGCAAGGACTTTTGGTGAACAGTCATTTGGTGGCAAATTACTAATGTCGCGAGTGAATATCACTGCATCAGATAACACTGAGGAGTTTCTGATAACATTTTGATTAGTATCTAGATCCTTTCCTATCAAGATCCTAACTTGATTTAGATCAGTGCCATCTTCATCCTTCTTATAGTTATTAAACGAATAGTCCGATAATTTGATTCCCTCTACTATAGCCGATAAGTGATCTTTATCCATCTCCCTGAAAGGAACCAGTACGAATTCGTTTATGGCCAATTCTTTTGATTTAATAACTACTTTACCAGTCAAATTCCTGGTTTTTTCAGGATCTAAATTTTTCTTCTCTCCCATTCCTAAAAGTAAAACTCGTTTTATGCTAGATCCCACAGTATTGTGGATGACACATATTGATCCCTCCTTGGCTGTAAATTCTCTCGTTTCAACAATCTCTCTTATTATAGGATCAAAATCAGTGGTAATTTCTGAAAGCGACAAGGATGAAACTTGATCTGTAAAGACATAATTCACCAATAGCTGAGTTTTCAATGATAAAATATTATTCTCAGCTTCAATTATTACCATGTTCAAAATCAGAAGTATACTTTATTTTAAAGTATTGAAGCCCAACCAAAACTCATTATCTTGGATTCATCTAAACAATTTAGAGTCATTAAACAAAAGACATAAAAATACAAGAAAAAATGTATTAGAAAAATCAAAATAAATCCTCTTGCAGTAAATTCTATAGGCCGATAGAGATCATGAGATTAGTCCTATCATGATACAATATCGATAAATGTGTAAGAAAAAAGAATAAGAATTTAGGACATTTATTAAATATCTATAAGTGTGAGTAATGTCAAATCGATAAAGAACAGATATGGTCAATATAGTTAACAGAATTAATCATAGCCTTCTTGATATTCCATCAGAACTTAGAGAATTTCTGAAAAATGATACCTATTCCTTACTTGTTAAGGGTCGATCGGGAACAGGAAAAACCACCTTTTCTCTAAGTATTCTAAGTTCATTAAAAGCAAAAAACAATTTTTTCTATATTTCTACCAGATCTTCTCCAAAACAAATGTTCGAACACTATCCGTGGCTACGAAAATTCATTAAAGAACCAAATAAAGATATTGACAATCCAGATGTCGGACAAAATCTTTCAGCTTTTGAAGATGCTCGCTTGGACGAGCCTGAATCACTCTTTGAGAGGGTAACTAATCAGCTGATGGATGTTAAGAACCCTGTGATAATAATTGATAGCTGGGATTCTGTTGCTTCATTGATGGATAGAGAAGCCCGATTAAACAATGAAAGAGTACTTCAAACATGGAGAGAAAGAGCTAAGGCTAGATTGATTTTTACAAGTGAGGAATCAGTAGAATCCAGTCTAGAATATATCGTGGACGGTGTTGTAGAATTGAATTATGAACTTAATGATGGCATACGAACTCGAAGTTTATTTCTCAAAAAATTAAGGGGAATTCCAATCAAGAGATCTGTCTATTTCTTCACTCTAAAAGATAGAATATTGCGATGTTTTGATAGTTACGATCCTAGGGACTTTAGGATCAATAAGAGAGACAAGATTCCAAAAGAAACAGATTATTCTACGCAATTATTGCAAACAGGATATCAGGATCTTGACAATTACATTGGAGGTACTTTACCACAAAGAGGATTGATAACTATTGAAAAGGAGGACACTTTATCAAGTGATATAATAGTATTATTTTTGAACGATTTATTCTATAATTTTTCGAAGAGGCGTTATCCCCTACTCTTGGATTCTGGATTAAAAGATGTTTTGACAGATATGCACAAATCGAAAAATCAAAACTACAAGTTACACGTGATGGATGAACTCCGTTCAACAGAAAGGTCTGCTCAGGATGAAATAAAACGAAAAAATAATTTCTACAAGTATGTAGATAGAGCAGTTTCAGGACTTGAAAATATGGAAAAAATAGTCGCTATGGTGGAATCAAAATCCTTAGATAATTTCATATCAGGTACTTCTGATATTAATGATTGTTGTAGATTCATTAAAAGTAAATTTGAACTTTCATTTCTAATTCTAAATTCAAATAATAATCTAGAAAGATATTACTCAGTATCAGATATTCATCTCAAATTTATACTAATATGTGGAACTCTTTTCTTAAAGTGTTCGACACCTGCTTCAGCATTATTTGGTATAAAGGTTGTTAATTCAGTTCCTCAGATCCAATTAGATCATGTTTTGTAGCTTTATGCCGTAGGATTCTTCCTCTGATCTCTCCTCTAGTGACATAGGTAGCAGATGCATCATTTGTTCATAATAGCCTAGAAATGTGCTTCCCTTGTTTGTAACTTTATACACCATCTTTGCTCCATTATTATGCTCCATTATAAGGCCAAAATTCAATAGGGAATCAATATAGTTTCTACACTGGTCATTACTTAACATCGCCTTATACATTATTTTTGTTCTTGTTTCTTCTCTGATTGCAGATCTCAGTATTGCTGCTATGACCCCGTACTTACTTCTATTTTTCATTGCCCAATAACTGAAGTTATACAATATAACTGGAGTGAAACTATTAAATAGAAACTTAAATGACAAAATTCAACTACAAAAATTAGAATAACCTTTTATTCTATTTATATATCCCATTCTTGTTCCATAAAATAAGACTAATGAATGTTTGATTAAATTTTGCTCTAAAAAATCATATGATTTTTATTCTTATACACAATTACCAGAATGGTCCAAATTGTTTTGATTAAGTAAACAATCTGTCATGACTGGTTTTATTTTTTGAAATTTTATTCTTCCATTATCTATTTTTCCAGACTTCTGCATTGAAACCGTTTTGGATTTCATCAACAAAATATGATCGCTACAAACTAAACCGATCATATATTCTTCATTTTCTGATAATATGGAAACAATATGCGAGGGAGGCAGAGTACATATTCGCCCCTTGGTCATTATAGAACATCTTTCTGGACCCATTCTTAATTATAGATTCTGATGTATTATATGTTATAATCCTTTGTTTGTATATGAAAAATATTATTCTATAAAATGCTATTTTTACAATAAAATAATAAAACTAATTTTGAAAAAAAATTGGCATAAATTTCACATTATCTTATTGTTGACTGTCTAAAATTGTTTTTATTTCCTTGCATCTTTTCCTTAAAGAAACCGTGGAAATATCGGCCACCTGGCATACTTCAACCTGGCGCAAAAATTCATTGCAGTCCTGTGAAGCAATGTAAATAATAGCTCCGGCAAAAGCACGTGGATTTTTTCCAACTGAAATTCTGCTATGTTGGACAAGTGAAAAAATTCTTATGGCTTCCCTTTTTGTCTTTTCTGTAATCTTTAATCTATTTGAAATAAGGGTTACATAATCAATTCCTTGAATAACAGGAATCTTTAATGATAGTTCCTTTAGGATCAATTTATAATGCGACATTATTTCCTTACTTGGAATATTACAAACGTTG
>Ga0193739_1000549_pt1 | contig 10403 bp, 8 predicted proteins | sample L2a2metaG_FD_144926 | JGI IMG/M metagenome (GOLD analysis project Ga0193739, IMG submission 144926) | Soil microbial communities from a riparian zone of the East river system, Colorado, United States - L2a2 | ecosystem: Environmental > Terrestrial > Soil > Riparian zone | place: USA: East River...
CCCCGACATCTCCGACGCGGAGTACGACGAGCAGTTCCGTGAGCTGGAGGAGCTGGAGCATGACTACCCCGACCTGCGCACCGACGACTCGCCGACCCAGACGGTAGGGGCACCCCAGGCCGGGGCGTTCGCGCCCGCCCGCCACCGGGTGCCGATGCTGTCGCTGGACAACGCCTTCTCCACCGAGGAGCTGGCCGCCTGGGGCAGGCGCACCGAGCGCATCGTCGGCGACGTCCCCGCCTACGTCTGCGAGCTCAAGATCGACGGGGTGGCGGTCTCTCTGCAGTACGAGCGAGGTCGGCTGGTACGGGCCGCGACCAGGGGGGACGGGCTGGTCGGGGACGACATCACCCCCAACGTGCGCACCATCGGCAACGTGCCCGGCCGCCTGGCCCTCGACGACCCGCCGCCCGCGTTCGAGGTCAGGGGAGAGATCTTCTTTCCCGCCTCCGGCTTCGAGCGGCTCAACCAGCAGATGGCCGAGGAGGGCAGGCAGATCTACGCCAATCCCCGCAACGCCGCCTCGGGCTCCCTGCGCCAGAAGGACCCCAAGGTGACCGGGTCCCGGCAGCTGGCCATGCTCTGCCACTCCTTCGGCCTGGCCGAGGGGATGCGCTTCGCCTCCCACTCGGAGTTCCTCCACTACTGCGAGCGGGCCGGCCTGCCGGTGGCACGCCAGACCACCAGCGTCTCCACCCTGGAGCAGGTGGAGGCGTTCGTCGCCCACTGGGCCGAGCACCGCCACGACCTGGAGTACGAGATCGACGGGGTGGTGGTGAAGGTCGACGCCAGTGGCCTGCAGGAGGAGCTCGGCCGCACCTCCAAGGCGCCCCGCTGGGCGATCGCCTACAAGTACCCGCCCGAGGAGCGCACCACCCTGCTCAAGGACATCCAGGTGTCCATCGGGCGCACCGGGGTCGCCACCCCGTTCGCGGTGCTGGAGCCCGTCCTGGTCGCCGGGTCGACCGTCGGCCTGGCGACCCTGCACAACCAGGACGAGGTCGCCCGCCGCGACGTCCGCCCCGGCGACGTGGTGTTCGTGCGCAAGGCCGGCGACGTCATCCCCGAGGTGGTCGGCCCGGTGCTCACCAAGCGGCGAAGGCGCTCAAGGCCCTGGAAGTTCCCGTCCGCCTGCCCGGAGTGCGGCACCCCGCTGGTCCGTCCGGAGGGGGAGTCGGCCACCCGTTGTCCGAACACCACCGGCTGCCCGGCGCAACGCTGGGGCACCCTCGTCCATTTCGCAGGCCGCGGGGCCATGGACATCGAGCACCTGGGCGAGAAGACGGTGGCCGCGCTGATCGAGGCCGGCAAGCTCCACGACGCCGCCGACATCTACCGCATCACCGCCGAAGACCTGGCCGAGCTGCCGGGCTACAAGGACCGGTCCATCGCCAACCTGCTCGGGGCGATCGAGGCATCCAGGCAGCGCCCGCTGGACCGGCTGCTGGTCGGCCTCTCCATCCGCCACGTCGGCGGCACGGTGGCCATCCTGCTGGCCAACCGCCTCAAGTCGCTGGAGGCGATCGCCGGGGCCGGCGAGGACGAGCTGGCCGCGGTCGGCGGGGTCGGCCCGACCATCGCCGCCAGCGTCGCCGCCTGGTTCGCCGACGAGGGCAACCAGGACCTGGTCCGGCGCCTGGTCGAGGGCGGCGTCAACACCAAGGCCGACGGCGACACCGGTGTCGAGCTGCCCCAGACCCTCGCCGGCAAGGCCTTCGTCCTCACCGGCGGCCTGGACGGCTTCACCCGCGACCAGGCCACCAAGGCCATCGAGGACCGCGGCGGCCGGGTCGCCTCGAGCGTCTCCAAGAAGACCGCCTACGTGGTGGTCGGCAGCGACCCCGGGTCCAAGGCCGCCCGCGCCGCCGAGCTGGGGGTCCCCACCCTTGACGAGGCCGCCTTCCAGGAGCTGCTCGCCAGCGAAGCGGCGGAGGGCGCGGGCGCATGAGCGGGGGTTGGAGGCCGTTCGACCCGGAAGGGTCGCGGGAGCAGGAGGGGCGGGGCAAGGGGCCCGACCCGGAGCCGATCGTCCGCACGGTGCGGGTCGCCTTCCTGCTCGCCGGCATGGTGGTCGCCGTGATGGTCAACGCCGGCCTCAACCGGCTGGGTGGCCCGTCGGAGCCGGCGGCCCCGGTCGCCGGCCTGGCCGCCACCGCGGTGGTCGCCGTCGCCGTGCTGGCCGTGCTGCTGGGGGCCGGCCTGGCCCTGCGGCCGGCCCGGCTGCTGGTCGCCGGCAAGCGGGCCCTCGACCACCCCGACCCCCGCCAGCGCCAGCCACGGGCCGAGCGGGCCAGGGCGATCGGCTTCCGCGGCCTTGCCATCGGCTGGGCCAGCCAGGCCCTGGTGTTCGGCCTGCTCCCGGCGTTCGCCGGCCTGGTCCTTGAGCTGCTGCACGGCCGCCGCTGGGAGCTGCTGGCCTTCGCCGGGATCAGCCTGCTGGCCGGCTTCGTCTTCCAGCTCCAGGTGGCCGGGGCGGTGCGGCTGGCCGTCGACGACCCGGAGCTACGGGCGGGATACGGGTCGCGCTGATACGTTCCCCCGGTCCGGATCGGGGGGTTTCCCCGGAGCCCTGCCGGGTAGGGCGGACCGGAAGGCATCGAGCTTGACTTGGAGGAGAAGCCATGAGCATCGGAGCCAGCATCTTCCTACTGGTGGTTGGGGCCATCCTGACCTTCGCGGTGAACGTGACCACCGAAGGGTTCAACATCAACACCGTCGGCATCATCCTGATGGTCGCCGGGGTGATCGGCCTGCTGCTGTCGCTGCTGTTCTGGAGCAGCTTCTCGCCCTACCGCCGCCGCAGGATCGACCCAGGCCTCCCAGAGGAGCGCGTCGTCGAGGAGCGCCGGATCGAGCGCGACTACCCCTGACCGCGGTCTGAGCATTCCCGCACAACGCCGCCGAATTTGCCTCCGAGGGCGGGACTGGCTAATGTCCGCGATTGCGCAGTGCCGCTCCCTCGGAGGTCTTGATGCGGTGGTCCCGCTTGCTGGTCGGGCTGGCCGCCGTCGTCCTGCTGCTGGCCGGTCCGGCCTCTGCGGCCGGGGAGCTGGAGATGAACTGCCCCCGCTGTGACCACGTGGACGTCGAGGGCCACGGGCTGCGGCCCAACGCCACCCTGATCCTGGTCATCCGCGACGTGCGCAGCGGGCAGGAGGTCGTCCCGGAGACCCGGATCACCACCGACGGGTCCGGCGGCTTCTCCGGCGAGTACGACGTTGACCTGAACAAGCACCCGGCGCTGCTCGGGTCGGTGTACGACCAGGCCGGCGAGGACCTCGAGCTGGCCGCCCACACCCGCGCCCAGGCTCCCGCCCACTGTCGTCGCGAGGTCAGCCTCCCCTACAGCGGCTCGCCCTCCGCCCCGACCGCCACCCTCGCCGGCGCCCTCCTCGGCGCCGGCGGCCTGCTCCTGTTCGCCACCCGCCGCCGCCACCGCCCGGCCAGCCCCTGACCTGCAGCCGGGCCCTGGCGCCGCGCATCGTCGCCAGACCGAGCGTGCGGCCGTGGTTGGATGGTGTCCATGAGGCGGGTTGGGTACGTGATCTTGTTCGTGGGTGACCTGGAGCGGTCGATCGCGTTCTACCGGGACGTGGTCGGGCTCCAGCTCAAGCTGCAGGGGGACGGGTACGCGGAGTTCGCGACCGAGGGGACCAGGTTCGGGCTGTACCACCGGGGCCGGCTATCGGAGCTGATCGGGCGGGAGCCCATGATCAGCGGGCCCGGTGGGGAGGTGGTGTTCCTGGTCGATGACGTCGACGCCCAGGCGGGACGGCTCGAGCAGGCGGGCGTGACGCTGCTCAGCGGGCCGGTGGACCGGCCCTGGGGGCACCGGACGCTGCATTTCGAGGACCCGGACGGGTTCGTGGTGGAGCTGGCCGAGGAAATACCCCGGCAACCCCGGCAAGGGCGACGGTAGACTCGGCCGACCGCCCGGACCGCTCGAAGGATGCATCCATGCCGATCAGCCGTGCTGACGTCGAGCACGTCGCCCGCCTCGCCCGCCTCGCCCTCACCGACGAGGAGCTCGACCGCTTCCAGGCCCAGCTGTCGGTGATCCTGGAGGAGGCCGACAAGATCAGGCGGCTGCCGACCGAGGGCGTGCCGCCGACCGCCCATCCGCTGCCAAGGGTGAACGTGTGGCGGGACGACCTGCCGGGGCCCTGCCTGACCCGCGAGGAGGCGCTGTCGACCGCGCCCGAGGTCGAGCAGGACCGGTTCAAGGTGCCGAGGATCATCGAGGAGGCACCGTGAGCGCCCCGGTGAACCTGGCCGACCTGACCGCCCACGAGCTGGCCGGGCGGTTCGCGAGCGGGGAGGCGACCGCGGTCCAGGCCACCGAGGCGGCCCTGCAGCGGATCGCGGCCACCGACGAGGTGCTGCACGCCTTCCTGACCGTCACCGGCGAGCAGGCCCTGGCCGCCGCCCTCCAGGTCGACCGGGCGAGGGAGCGGGGGGAGCCGCTCGGCCCGCTGGCCGGCGTGCCCCTGGCCCTCAAGGACGTCCTGGTCACCAAGGGGGTGCGGACCACAGCGGGGTCGCGCATCCTCGACGAGTTCGTGCCTCCCTACGACGCCACCGTGGTCCGCCGGCTGCGCGCGAACGGCGTGGTCATCCTGGGCAAGACCAACATGGACGAGTTCGCCATGGGCTCATCGACCGAGAACTCCGGCTACGGGCCCACCCGCAACCCGTGGGACACGAGCCGGGTGCCGGGCGGGTCCAGCGGCGGGTCGGCCGCGGCGGTGGCGTCCGGGCAGGCCGCGCTGGGGATCGGCACCGACACCGGCGGCTCGATCCGCCAGCCGGCGGCGCTGTGCGGCATCGTCGGCGTCAAGCCGACCTACGGGCTGGTCAGCCGGTACGGGCTGATCGCCTTCGCGTCCTCGCTCGACCAGGTCGGCCCGTTCGCGCGCGACGTGCGCGACGCGGCCACGCTGCTGGAGGCGATCGCCGGCCACGACCCGATGGACTCGACCTCCATCCCCGACGCCCCGGCCGACCTCACCTCCCGGCTCGACGGCGGGGTCGAGGGCCTGCGGGTCGGGGTGGTCAAGGAGCTGTTCCTGGAGGGCACCGAGCCGGGCGTGCTGGCCCGGGTCAGGGAGGGGCTGGACCGGCTGGAGCGGCTCGGCGCCCGCCTCGAGGACTGCTCGCTCCCGTCGTTCGAGTACGCGCTGTCGGCCTACTACCTGATCGCCCCCGCCGAGTGCTCCTCCAACCTGGCCCGCTACGACGGGGTCCGTTGGGGGCTGCGGGCCAAGGACTCCGACGACGTGGTCGACATGATGCAGCGGACCCGCCAGGCCGGCTTCGGGGCCGAGGTCAAACGGCGCATCATGCTCGGCACCTACGCCCTGTCGGCCGGCTACTACGACGCCTACTACGGCCAGGCCCAGAAGGTCCGCACCCTGGTCCGCCGGGAGCTGGAGGCGGCCTACGAGCGCTTCGACCTGCTGGTCGGGCCGACCGCCCCGACGGTGGCGTTCCCGGTGGGCGAGAAGGCCGACGACCCGCTGGCCATGTACCTCAACGACGTGTTCACCATCCCGGTCAACCTGGCCGGCAACGCGGCCGTCTCGGTGCCGGCGGGACTGTCCGACGGGCTGCCGGTCGGCCTGCAGCTGATCGCCCCGGCGCTCGGCGAGGCGACCATGCTCCGGGCCGCCTGGGCCTTCGAGCAGGACCTCGGCCTCGGTGCCCGGCCAACGGAGGTGCGCCAGTGACCGCCGCCGTCGCCGAGGATGTCGGCGCCCGCCGCTACGAGACGGTGATCGGCATCGAGACCCATTGCGAGCTGAGCACTGCCACCAAGATGTTCTGCGCCTGCCCGACCGTTTTCGGCGCCGACCCGAACACCCAGGTCTGCCCCGTCTGCCTCGGGGAGCCCGGGTCGCTGCCGGTGGTCAACGCCCGGGCCGTTGAGTACGCCGCCCGGATCGGGCTTGCCCTGCACTGCCGGATCGCCGAGCGGTCGCAGTTCCACCGCAAGAACTACTTCTATCCGGACATGCCCAAGAACTACCAGATCTCCCAGTACGACGAGCCGCTGTGCGTCGGCGGCTGGCTGGACGTCGACGTCGAGGGCGAGGTCCGGCGGATCGGCATCACCCGGGTGCACCTGGAGGAGGACACCGGCAAGAGCCTCCATGTCGGGGCGACCGGGCGCATCCACGGGGCCGACTACTCGCTGGTCGACTACAACCGGGCCGGCATCCCGCTGGTCGAGATCGTCTCCGAGCCCGACCTGCGCTCGGCCGAGGAGGCACGGGCCTACGCCGAGGAGCTGCGGGCGCTGCTGCTGTCCCTCGGGGTCTCCGACGCCAAGCTGGAAGAGGGCTCGATGCGGTTCGACGTCAACGTGTCGATCCGGCCGGTCGGCCACGCCGACTTCGGCACCAAGGTCGAGCTGAAGAACCTGAACTCGCTGCGCAGCCTGTACCGGGCGGTCGGGTACGAGGCCGAGCGGCAGCGGCGGGTGCTGGCCGGCGGCGGCCAGCTGGCCCAGGAGACCCGCCACTGGGACGAGGGCGCCGGGCGGACCGAGCCGATGCGGTCCAAGGAGTTCGCCACCGACTACCGCTATTTCCCCGAGCCCGACCTGGTCCCGATCGAGGCCACGGCCGGCTGGGTCGACGGGCTCAGGGCCGAGCTGCCCGAGCTGCCGGCCGAGCGCCGGGCGCGGCTGGCCGAGGCGACCGGCCTGCCCGCCAAGGAGGTCGGCTGGCTGGTCCGCGACCCCGAGGTGCTCGACTACTTCCAGGCCGTCACCGGCGGCGCGGAGGACGCCGGGCGGGCCGGTGGTCCGGGTGGCTCACGCCCGGCCCCCGGGCGGGACCCGAAGGTGGTGGCCGGGTGGGTGATGGGTGAGCTCCAGCGCAACCTGCGCGAGCACGGGCGGACCATGGCCTCCAACCCGGTCGGGCCGGAGCGGCTGGGCGAGCTGCTCGACCTGGTGGCCGCCGGCACCGTCTCGGCCACCGCGGCCAAGGACGTGCTGGCCGAGATGTTCAGCTCCGAGGCGTCGCCCACCACCATCGTGGAGCGCAAGGGCCTGGCCCAGATCTCCGACACCGGCGAGCTGGAGGCGGTCGTGGAGCGGGTGGTGGCCGCCAACCCCGACCTTGCCGACAAGTTCCGGGGGGGCAAGCGGGGCGTGCTCGGCGCCCTGGTCGGTCAGGTCATGCGCGAGACCCGCGGCCGGGCCAACCCCAAGCTGGTCAACGACCTGCTGGAGCGGGCCATCGGCGGCTGAGCAGCTCAGAGGTCCTGGATCGGGGGCCGCGCGTACACGCGCAAACCAGGACGTATAAGCTCCTGCCCCACTATGGATGCCATCACTCCGCAGGTGCTCCTCGGTCGCTACGAGGTCGGCCGGCTGCTCGGCGCCGGTGGCATGGCCGAGGTGTTCGAGGGCCGCGACCGGCTGCTGGCCCGCCGGGTGGCCATCAAGGTCCCGCTGGCGCAGTTCGCCCACGACCCGGAGTTCACCCAGCGCTTCCGCCGCGAAGCCCAGGCCGCGGCCAGCCTCTCCCATCCCGGCGTCGTCGGCGTCTACGACACCGGCTGGGAGAACGGCACCCACTTCATCGTCATGGAGTACGTGGAGGGCCGCACCCTCAAGGACGTGATCCGGGCCGAGGCGCCCCTGTACCCCGACCGGGCGGCCGAGATCGCCGCCGACGTCTGCTCGGCCCTGTCCGCGGCCCATGCCCGCGGCCTGGTCCACCGGGACGTCAAGCCGGCCAACATCATGCTGATGCCCGACGGCCGGGTGAAGCTGATGGACCTCGGGATCGCGCGGGCCGACGCCGGCGAGTCGGCCACCCAGACCGCGGCCATGCTCGGAACCGCCCAGTATCTCTCGCCCGAGCAGGCCCAGGGCCAGGCGGTCGACTTCCGCAGCGACCTGTACTCGCTCGGCTGCTGCCTGTACGAGATGCTCACCGGGACGGTGCCGTTCCGGGGAGCGACCCCGGTGGCCATCGCCTACCAGCACGTCCGCGAGGACCCGGCCCCGCCCCGGCTGCTCAACCCCGACGTGCCGCCGTCCCTGGAAGCGGTCTGCCTGAAGGCGATGGCCAAGCGCCCCGAGGACCGCTATCAGACGGCGATCGAGCTGCGCACCGACCTGCAGCGGGCCAGGACGGGGCAGCGGGTGGCGGCCAGCCCGGCCGAGGGGGCCGCGGCGATGGCCACCACCGTGCTGCCGCCGCTGGCCGGCTACCCGGGCGCCGCCGGCGACCCGACCTCGACGCTCGGCGGGCCGGTGACCCCCGGCCGCGCCGCCCGCCATGCCGAGCCGCCCCCGAAGCGGCGGCGCTGGCCGACCTACGTGCTGGTCCCGCTCGGCCTGCTGGCGCTGGCGGTCGGGGTCGCGTTCGTGGTCTCTCGGCTGGTCGGCGGCCTTCCCGAGACGCAGTCGGCCTCGACCCTGCCCACCGCCACCACGCCGCAGCTGGTGGAGACGACCGCCCTGCCCACCTCGACCTCCCAGCTCCCGACCACCTCCCAGCTCCCCACCACCTCGGCGCCGCCGACCACCGCGCCGCCGACGACCCAGGAGCAGCAGGGTCAGGTGCAGGTGCCCGACGTGATCGGCCGCCGGCCCCGGGCGGCGCGGATCGAGCTGCAGCAGGCCGGTCTGCGGGTGGAGCAGCGCCAGGTCCCGGTCCGCGACCCCCGGCAGGACAACCGGGTCATCCTGCAGGTCCCGCAGGCCGGGTCGACCGTCGCGCGGGGCTCAACGGTGACCATCGTGGTCGGGGTCGGCGCCGGCGACGGCTGAGCGCGGTGGTGCCGGCCCAAGGGCGCTGACGGTGAGGTCGTCGCGTTCCGGCTCCTTGTACAGCCCAAGGGGGGTGCGGCTGACCGGGCCGGTTGCCGGGGTTGCGACCAGGGCGCCGCTGAACGCGCCAAGGGGGCCGCGGCGGGGATCGACGATCACGTAGGCGCTGGCCTCGCCGCCGGGCGGCAGGGTGACCCGCCCCGGCGAGACCACGGCCATGCCAGGCGGCGCCGGGTCGCCCCGCGGGTCGCGCAGCTGCACCGTCAGGTCGACGGTGGCCGGCTGGTCGCCGAGGTTGGCGACCAGCACCGGCTTGGCCACCCGCCTGGCGCCGGTCTGGGGGTAGCGGAAGAGGCCGAAGTCGAGGTTGGCCCGGCGGACGATCACCCGCTGCTGGATCGCGTGGGCGATGTCGAGGCGGCCGCCGCCCTGCTGGTAGACGCTGAGGTCCGGGTGGGGCTCGGCGGTGCCCATCAGCACCGCCTTGATCCGGGTCGGGCTCCAGTCCGGCCATCGCTGGGCGAGGACGGCGGCGGCGCCGGCCACGTGCGGGGCGGCCATGGAGGTGCCGGAGAGGCGTGTGTACCACTGGTCGACGGGGTCGCCGAGGAAGGTGCCGGCGGCCCGGGCGGCGACGATGTCGACCCCGGGGGCGGTGATGTCGGGCTTCATGGCGTAGTCGCCGGAGCGGGGACCGCGGCTGGAGAAGCCGGCCAGTGCGTCCTCGGCGCCGACGGCGCCGACGGTGAGGGCGCTGTTGGCCGACCCCGGCGTCTCCACCGTCTGCTCTCCCGGGCCGGAGTTGCCGGCCGAGATGACGAACAGCACCCGCCTGGTGGCGGTGATCCGGTCGACGGCCTGGCTGAGCGGGTCGGTGCCGTCGGTCGGGAAGGCGCCGAGGCTCATGTTGGCCACCCTGGCCCGCTGCGCGGCCGCCCATTCCATCCCGGCGATGATGTCCGACTCGTTGCCGAACCCGAAGTCGTCCAGGACCTTGGCGTTGAGCAGGCTGGCTCCGAAGGCAACCCCCTTGCGCGCGCCGGCCGCCCGTGCCCCGGTCCCGGCGACGACGGAGGCGACGTGGGTGCCGTGGCCGTCCCGGTCGGTGACACCCTCCGAGTCGGAGAAGTTGGCCGCCGCGGCCACCTTGCCCATGAGGTCGGGATGGCCGGCGTCGATGCCGGTGTCGAGCACCGCGACCCGGACGCCCTGTCCGGTGAGCCCTGCCGTCCAGGCGGCAGGGGCGCCGATCTGGGTGAGGTTGGGGTCAAGGGCGGTCTTGTGGAAGCGGCGGTCGAGCCAGACCCGCGTCACCCCGGCCGGGCGGCCGCCGGCCAGGGCGGCGCCCAGCCGGGCCGCCACCCGCCGCGGCTGGCGGACGGCGGTGGCGCGCAGGCTGCCGAGCTCCCGCACCGGGCGCAGCCTGGCCGCGGCCAGGACCGGCGGCCTGGCCGTCCCGGCGCGCTGGACGATCAGCGGCAGGTCGGCCGCGCGGGCGTCGTCGTAGCGCATGCGCATCAGCTGGCTGAGGTTGAACAGGTCCGGGTCGAGGACCCGCCCGACCAGCCGCTGCACGTCGCTCGGGACCACGTGGACATCGCCGTCGATCCAGGCC
>Ga0193739_1000550_pt1 | contig 10396 bp, 10 predicted proteins | sample L2a2metaG_FD_144926 | JGI IMG/M metagenome (GOLD analysis project Ga0193739, IMG submission 144926) | Soil microbial communities from a riparian zone of the East river system, Colorado, United States - L2a2 | ecosystem: Environmental > Terrestrial > Soil > Riparian zone | place: USA: East River...
CCCGGCCTCGTTCGACATCTGCGCGGCGCGGACGAAGTCGTCCTTCACCTCGTCCATGTCGGCCCGCGTCATCTGCCTGGGCACCTGGCTGTGCGGATAATAGGGAAGGGGTGACGCCGAGATGATCGGCCAATTGCCCTCCGGCAACGGCTCGTCCATCCCCTCCCACATGCGCTGCGTGGACGCCTTGCGGCCCGCATGCCCCAATTGCATGGCGATCTTCGCGCCGCTGTGCATGTGCACGAAATCCACGATCCGCTTCCACGCCGTTACATGTTCTTGTTTGTACATCCCCGCACACCCGGGCGAAATCCGCCCTTCGCGCGAGACGTCCGTCATCTCCACGAAGACAAGGCCAGCCCCCCCCACGGCTCGGCTCCCGAGATGGACCAGATGCCACTCATTCGGCATACCATCCTCGGCGAAGTATTGGCACATGGGGGAGACGACTACGCGGTTCGAAAGCACCATGTCGCGCAGCCTAAAGGGTACGAACATGGGCGGTGGGGGTGTTTCCTCGACAACCTTCACACCCTCCACCGACCTCGCAAACCACCGATCCACCTCCGTAACGAATTGCGGATCTCTTGTCCTCAGATTGTCGTGGGTGATCCGCAGGCTTCGCGTCAACAGGTTGAAAGCGAACTGCAGCGGGTCGAGGTCCATGTAGCGCTCGGTGTCCTCGAACCACTGCAGGCTCACCTGCGCGGCGCGCTGCAGGCTCTCGACCGCCGGGCGGCGCTCGGCCTCGTACGCCGGCAGCGCCGCGAGCACGTCGGGCTGGCGTTTGAGCGCGCCGGCAAACGCAATGGCATCCTCGATCGCGAGCTTCGTCCCCGATCCGACCGAGAAATGCGCGGTGTGCGCCGCATCGCCGAGCAGCACGATGTTTCCATGCGACCAGGCGGCGTTCTTCACGGTCACGAAGTGGCGCCAGAGTGATCGATTCTTGAGGAGGCGGTGGCCCTGGAGCTCTTCCTTGAACAGTGCTTCACAGAACGCGACGGTGTCATCCTCCGTCGCCTTGTCGAGTCCCGCCTTGCGCCACGTTGCCTCCGTAGCCTCGACGATGAACGTCGAATGCCCCTCTTCGTACTGATACGCGTGCACACGCCACAGGCCGTGCTGATCGCGCTTGAAATAGAACGTGAAGGCGGGAAATGGACGCGTCGTGCCCAGCCAGACGAATCGATTCGGCCGCTCGTCCACCATCGGTTGGAAGTGCTCGGCGTAGTGCTCCCGAACCGTACTATTGAAGCCGTCCGCGCCGATCACGAGATCGGCATCGACGTACACGGATGGGTCTGTGACCTCCATGCCGACCTCAATGCACACGCCCAACTCCTGGCAGCGCCGTCCCAGAACGCCGAGCAATGCCTGCCGCGACAGGCCGCTGAAGCCGTGGCCGCTCGACGTGATCACCTGGCCGCGGTAATGGATGTCGATGTTGTCCCAGTGGGCGAAGTGGCTGGCCATCGCGTCGTACGTCTCGGGGTCGGCGGCGGCGAGGTTGTTCTGTGTCGCATCTGAGAAAACGACGCCAAACCCGAACGTATCCTCCAGCCGATTGCGCTCGAGGATCGTGATCTCGTGCTTGGGATACGCTTTCTTCATCAGGATGCTGAAGTACAGCGCTGCCGGTCCGCCGCCGATCGACACGATTCTCACGCTCGATCGCCCTTCACGAGCTGTCCCGCGATAATGAGATGTTGGATCTCCGTCGTTCCCTCGTATATGCGCAGTGCTCGCACAGATCGGTACAGGCGATCCACCGGATTGCTCGCTAACACACCGCGGCCGCCCAGAATCTGCACTGCATCATCCACAATCCTCTGCGCCGCTTCCGTAGCGAACGCCTTGGCCATCGCCGCTTCGAGCGTGACTCGCGGCGCCCCGCGGTCCTTCTCCCACGCCGCGCGGTAGACGAGCAGGCGGGCGGCCGTCAGATCGGTCGCCATGCGGGCCAGCTTTTCCTGGATCAGCTGGAAGTCGGCGAGCGGCCTCCCGAACTGCTGGCGCGATTTCGCGTGGGCCAGCGCCTCCGTCAGCGCGCGTGTCGCCATGCCGCACGCGGCGGCGCCGACGGTGGCGCGCACGCGGTCGAGTGTGGCGAGGCCAAGCTTGAAGCCGTGGCCGTCGCCGTCGAGGCGGCAATCCGCAGGAACATGCGCTGCCTCGAACGCGATTTCGCCCAACGGATGGGGCGACGAAAGCTCGAGCGGACGAACGAACCGCACGCCTGGTGTGTCAGCGGCGACGACGAAGCAAGCGATACCCTTGTCCCGCTTGGCCCGATCGATCGTCGCGAAGACGGTATAGAAATCGGCGATCCCGGCGTTCGAGATGAATGTCTTGGTACCGGAGAGCACATAGCCGTCGCGTTCAGGCTGCGCGGTCGTCCCCAGCGAAGCGACGTCGGATCCAGCGTCCGGTTCCGTCATGGCGAACGACGCCATCGCGCGGCCCTGGATGGCGGGCTCGAGCCAGCGCTTGCGCATGGTCTCGTTGGCGGACAACAGCATCGGCACGACGCCGAGCGCCTGCAGCGCAAAGACGGCATCGGCGAGCGGTGAGGCGGCAGCGAGCGCCTCGCGCACGAGGCAGCACGCGCGCCAGTCCTGAACGCGGATCGGCTCGAACCAGCCGGCGGCGCCGAGCTGCGCGAGCAGGTCGCGGGCCTGATGGCGCGCGGCCTGGTCGTCCGCCGGCTCGGCAAGCGGGGCGAGCACGCGCGTCGCGAATTCGCTCACCCGCTCGGCCAGCGCGATGTGCTGCTCGTCCAGGAATGCGCGAACCGGCGCCGTGTCGACCATCAGATGAATTTCGGATCGCGTTTGGCGCGGAATGCTTCGTGCGCTTCGCGGAAATTGGGACCCTGCATCAGCTTCGCCTGCACCTCGGCTTCGTATGCCAGCGCGGCTTCGAGGTCGAGCGTCACCTCCGCCTCGAGTGCTTGCTTCGTGACGCCGAGCGCGGCGGCGGGACCGCGGGCGAGCTTCTCGGCGATGGCGCGCGCTTCAGGAAGCACTTGTGCCTGCGGCACAACACGATTGTAGAGGCCGATCTCGTGCGCGCGTTTCGCGTCCACAAAGTCGCCAGTCAGCAGCATCTCGTTTGCATGGCCATAGCCGACGATGCGCGGCAGCAGCCACGCTGCGCCCATATCCGCGCCCGACAGACCGACCTTCGTAAAGAGGAACGCGATCTTCGCCGACTCCGCGGCGACACGGATGTCGCAGGCCGCCGCGATCACCGCGCCCGCGCCGGCGACGGTGCCATTCAGCGCGCCCACGATCGGCCGGCGGCAGCGTCGCATGGCGAGAATCAGGTCGCAGGTGAGCTGCGTGAATTCATGGAGCGCCTTCAGGTCGCGGCCCAGCAGGGCGCCGATGATGTCCTCGACGTCGCCACCGGAGCAAAAAGCCCGTCCCGCGCCCGTGATGATGATCGCGCGGACGCCCGCTTCGGTGTCCAGACGCCGGAACGTGTCGCGGAGCTCCTTGTAAACCTCGAACGTGAGGGCGTTGAGACGTTCGGGGCGGTTGAGCGTAATCGTCGCGATGTCGGCGGTGACGTCATATGCGAAAGACTTGGGTCGCAATGTCATAGAACAGCAACCGCTTCAATTTCGACGAGAGCCTTGGTGTCGAGCAGCGACTTCACTTCGACGACCGCCATTGCCGGGTAGTGACGCCCCATGTGTTTGCGGTGCACTTCGCCGAGCGGCGTGAGGTTCGCGAGATACGAGAGCCGGTCCGTAGTGTACACGACCATGCGTCCGATATTCTCGGGTTTGCCGCCGGCCGCGCGCACCACTGCCATTACTCGGCCGAGCGCGCCGTCCCACTGCGTGACGAACGTGCCGACGGGCTGGATCTGGCCGGCCACGAACAACAGCCGGCCACCTTTCTCGGCCAACATGCCGTGGTTCCAGCCGCTCGGCCGGCCCCCAAGCGATTCGGGATTGATAATCTCGAACGCCATGCCTTATCTCCTCACCCTGCGAGGGTGACAGCCGTCCCGTTCGGGCGCTGGCCGTGTGGATCGCACAGGGCGAGTACCGCCTGCGCGACTTCCGCCGCGGTGATCAGCCGCAGTTGGCCCGCCGATGCGAGCATCGCGGCGAGCGCGTCCGCGGACGACTTGCCCGTCTTTCCGACGACCCGCGCAACCGACTCCTTCGTCATCTCGGTGTCCACAAACCCGGGGCAGACTGCATTGCACGTCACGCCCGTGCCCTCGAGCTCGGCCGCGACGCTTCTCGTCAAACCGATGACGGCGTGTTTCGCGGCCGCATACGCGGCGATGTAGCGCGCACCAGCCAAACCGGCGACGGACGCGACATTGACGACAGATCCCTGTTTGCGCATCACCATCGCCGGGATGAAGGCTTGAGTACACAGAAACGTACCTGTCGCATTCACGGCCAGCACGCGATTCCAGTCGTCGAGCGTCGTTTTGGCGAGCGGTGCGCTGTGCGCGACGCCGGCATTGTTCACGAGGATGTCCACGACGCCCGCTCGCCGTCCCGCGGCGAGCGCGAGTCCGTGCACGCTCGTGGCGTCTGTGACGTCGCAAGGGACGGCCCACGCCTTTCCGCCGGCTTTCTGGATCTCGCCGGCCACGCGTTCGATACGATCGGCGTTGCGGGCTGCCACCACGACGGCGGCCCCCTCCGCGGCGAGCGCGCGCGCGACGGCCGCGCCGATTCCCTGACCGCCGCCCGTCACGACCGCGACCGAGCCTGAAAGCTTCATTTGATTGCCTCGATTACGGCGTCTTCCAGAATGCTGCCCAACGCTTCAACGTGGTGAGAGCCTTCTTCCGGGGTGGCCGCAGCGGGATCGCCGAAATAGGCGCGCGGGCCTCCCGCTTCCTCGAAAGTTTCCTTGCCTTCGTAGATCGCGTCGGAGAGCGAACTAGGGTTCGCAGGCAACGCACGACGAACCTCGCGCACTGATTCCGGCCGCTCGCTGAGCACGATCGAGGTTTCGAACTGTCCCGCATGACACGCCCCGCTCCTGAATTCATCACCCAGACGAGAGCCCCACGGCTTACGCGTAAGATTCGGAAAGATGATCGGCAGGTAGTGCGCCTCTCGACTCAGCTTGACTGCTTCGTTCAGCGCGCCGAGATGCTCTGGATCGAGGTGCGCGTTCGCAAGCGCCAGCAGCGAGAAACCTTGCTGGGTGAGGTTACGCGCGAGTTCCACGATGAAAGCACCGACCATCATGCCGGTGATGGATAGCGTCCCCTGAAACGCGGCCCCAAAGCTGGCGGCGGTGTAGGCAAACGCGGGCAGAATGAGGACCACGTGGCGTCGCGCGGCGAGCCGGCGCGCGCCGGCCCGAGCCATCGCGGTGGCGATCAGGACATCGGTGTCGAGCGGCAAATGGGGTCCGTGCGCTTCGATCGCCCCCACCGGGAGGATGACCAGCGTGCGCGCGCGGTCGAGATCGCGGACTTCCTCCCAGGTGAGTTGCGCCAGCTCATGTACCGGCATCATCATCCTTTCCCATGACTCTCAACATCGCCGCTTGGCTGCTGGATGAGCGAATTCGCGAGGGCAGGGGTGACCGGCCGGCGCTGCTGACGGACCAAGGCACGCTCACCTACCGGGAGGTGCAAGCGCTCGCGAACCGCTTCGGCCATTTGCTCGCGAGCGCCGGCGTGGAGCCGGAACAACGAGTCATCATCGCGCTGCCCGACGGGCCGGAGTTCGTGGCTGCGCTGTTCGGCACACTCAAAGTTGGCGCGGTCGTGGTGATGGTCAACCCGCAGTTGGCGGTAGACGCGATCGAGTACTTTTACACCTACACCCGGGCGGCCGTCGCGCTCGTGCACCGCCACACCGCCCCGGCGTTTCAGGCGGCGCGGAGTGTCCCAGGCGTCCATCTCAAGCAGATCATCGTGGTGGGCGAAGCTGCGACGACGCGGGCGATCGAGGGCGCCTCACCCGAGCTCGAGACCTTCCCGAGTCACCGCGACGACGCCGCGATTTGGCTCTTCTCCGGCGGGACGACGGGGCAACCCAAGGCCGTTGTGCAGAGCCACGCCTCCTTCGCGAACACCACGGTCTGCTATGGCCAGCAGGTGCTTGGCCTCACCGAGCGCGACGTCACCCTGGCCGTGCCGAAGCTCTTTTTTGGCTACGCAACGGGCTCCAATCTGTTCTTTCCGTTCTCGGTCGGCGCGGCGGCCGTGCTCTTTCCCGAAAAGAGCACGGCCGAGACCCTGTTCCAGAAGATCCGGAAGTTCCGGCCGACCGTGCTCATCAACGTGCCCACGATGGTGAATCAGATGGTCGCACACCCGGATGCCGCGCAGCAGGACTTGTCATCCATCCGCTGCGCGACATCCGCGGGAGAAGCCCTGCCAGTCGAGCTGTATGAACGGTGGAAGAAGACGTTCGGTGTGGAGCTGCTCGATGGCCTGGGGACGGCCGAGATGTGGCACATCTTCATCTCCAACAGGCCTGGCGCCGTGAAACCGGGCACGCTGGGCACTGTCGTTCCCGGATTCGATGTAAAGGTGTGCGACGACGAGGGGCGCGAGCTGCCGGATGGCGAGGTCGGCATGCTGTGGGTGCGCGGTGATTCCCGGGCGATCGGCTATTGGCAGCAGATGGAGAAGACGCGCGCCGCGTTTCGCGGAGAGTGGTACGTCTCGGGCGATCTGATCCGCCGCGATCGCGATGGCTACTTCACCTACTGCGGCCGAGCCGACGATCTGCTGAAGGTGGGCGGCAAATGGCTTGCGCCCCAGGAAGTGGAGGGCTGCTTACTGCAGCATCCGCTGGTGAAAGAAGTAGCGGTGGTTGGAATTGAGGACGCGAACGGTCTCACCAAGCCGCACGCGTTCGTCGTGGCGACCGAGCAGCACGCGGGGCTCGCCGAAGAGCTTCAGGCATTTGCGCGTGAGCGATTGGAGCCATATAAGACTCCGCGCACGATCCGTTTTATGGAAACGTTGCCCCGAACCCATCTGGGCAAGGTGGACAGGGGCCAGCTGCGCCGACAATGAACGCCAAGCAAATACTTGAAGAAGTCCGGGCGGAACAGTTCAAGCGCGCCGAGCAAGATGGCTATAAGCGCCTCTCCAAAGCGGAGGAAGCGCCGTTCCGCGAATGGAAGGTTGCGCGTTATACCGAGGCCATAGAGCTAGACCCCTCATTCGGTGATGCCTACGCGGAGCGGGGATCCGAGCTGTACTTCCTCGGCCGTCGCGCGGAAGCACGGGCCGACATCCACAAAGCCTTCGCTCTGGGGGTCAGTGACCCCGAACTCTATGCCATGATGTCGATGCCCTTCGCGGGCGAGGAGAAGCGCGAAATTCTTCGGACCGGAATGGACTTGATCGATCGCTCCTCCGAAGAAACTGGATGGTTCTACGAACATCTCTACTCCATGCTCATTCGCTCGTACTGGTACGATGGGAACTTCGCGGAGAATGCACGGCTCCTCGAGGAATGGGTGCCGCAGCTGAAGCGAACCGAGAGCATGTACCGGCTCTCGTTACAGGACCTAGGCATGGCCTACTCGGCGCTCGGGAAGCATGCGGAAGCCGAAGCTGTCTATCGCAGAGCGTTGGCGGCAACACCCTCGACCGAGAGGCAGCACGTCGCCGACATGATCGTTCGGACGCTAATGCATCGGAATCAATACGGTGAGGCACTCAAGGTGCTTGAGGAACTGGCCGACGGGTTTCCCGCAGGCACGCGCGCCGTCTTCACCGCCGCTCTCGCGGTTCTCCAGGATCCAGGATCGGACCGGTCGCGAAACGAGAGCGCGGCGGCGCTTGCGGTCGCGGAGGAATCGGGAAGACGTCCGGGCCCCACTGGTGGCAGTACCAGTTACTACTCGTTTTTGCTAGGGCTCGTTTACTGCGGTGTCGGCAAGAACCGGGAGGCGACGGAGATCCTGACCCGATTCGCCGATGAAGCGGCGGCGAACAAGAAGGAGTGGGGGATCACGATGCAGTGGGAAATCTCCAAGGCGCGCGAGCTAGCTTCAATGAGCTGACCGCATCGATTACTTTGTGGTGCCGGGACGGGTGGCCGAGTGGCTGAAGGCGCACGCTTGGAAAGCGTGTTAACGGGCAACCGTTACGTGGGTTCGAATCCCACCCTGTCCGCTCTGATCAAGCAAGACGTCGAGACGTCTGGCGGATTCTCGCGGGAGGTTTTAGGAAGGCATGCCTTTCCTAGACGTCCATACGTCTCGACGTCTAGCCGTCTAGTCTGTCAGGACAGGTGGGTGAGCGGTTGAAACCGCCGGTCTCGAAAACCGGTATGCCCGCAAGGGTATCGAGGGTTCGAATCCCTCCCTGTCCGTATGCCCACTCTTCTGAGTCTGGTCGCGCCGCTCTGCCTGCTGCAATCCGTCGAATACCGCTCGCCGGCGGGCGTGGAGTACCGCGCGCAGCGCGACACGGGCGCGATCGCGCGCGCCGAGAGCGCGCTGGCGGCCGACCCGCGCAACACCGATCGCATCATCGCGTTGGGCGTGGCGCAGTCCGGCCTGCGGCAATATCGGGAGGCGATCGCGACCTTTTCGCGCGGCTTGAAGATCGCGCCGAACAACGCGCTGCTCTATCGCTGGCGCGGGCATCGCTACCTCTCGACGCGGCAGCTCGACCGCGCCTTGGACGATCTCACGCGCGGCGCGCGGCTCGACAGCACCATCTACGGCATCTGGTATCACCTCGGCATCGTGAAGTTCGTTCGACGCGATTTTCCCGGCGCCGTGGACGCCTTCTCGCGCGCGCTGCCGATCGCGCCCGACTCCGGCGAGCGCGCGGGGGCGACCGATTGGCTATGGATGTCACTGTCGCGCGCCGGGCGCGGCGCCGACGCGCAGGCGCTGCTCGAGCGCCGGCCCGATGTGACCCCTGGCGGGAATGCGTACGACCAGCGTTTGCGCCTGTATCGCGGGCAAGTCGCGCCCGACTCCGTGTTCACACCCGCCGATACCACTGACATCGCCGTGGCGACGCTGAGTTATGGAATCGGGAACTGGTACCTGGTGCGCGGCGACACCGCCCAGGCGCGCAAATGGTTCGAGCGCTCGGTCGCGTCGGGTGGATGGCCGGCGTTCGGCTTTATTGTCTCCGAAATCGAACTGCGGAAGAAATAATCGCCGACGCATCAGAGCCCGTCAGGCGCGAGCTTGAGCCCAAGCAGACGCTGCGATCTCTCGTTCATGTACAGCACCTTGCGGCGCAACACCGCGTCGCCGGTCGCGCGGATGTGCGCCACGACGGCGCTGGGGTTCTGAACGAGCTCAGAAAACAACTCGGCGCGGTCCTCATGGGCGAACGTCTGGGAGTACGCGTTCAGGAAACCGGGGTTGCCGCTGCCAATTCTGCCGTTCAAAAGGTTTGGAGCGTAGGCGTCGGCGTAACCGCTGAACTGCTGATTCCATTCGGCATCGGCCAACGCCTCAATGCGCAATTCGGCCATATGATACAGTTCGTGGAGCGTTGAAGACTCCAGGTACGCGCCGCTTGTCGTGCTCCCCACGTCGAGCATGAGCAGATTGAGGGGGGGCACGGGGATCCCGCCGATGGCACGATCGGACGACCTCGCACCGCCGCACAGAACTACGTAGCGCAGTCCCATCCTGTAGACGGTCTCGTACGGGAGCCGCGCCAGGCCGGACGAGACGGGCCCGGCCGCAATGACGGCACGGTCGGCGGAGATCGTACCGCAGTAATACTGGCCGGTGCTCCCAAGTCTCACGTCACTTTCCACGTAGGCGAGCCGGATACCCCACAAGCTCAGCCGGGAGTCCGCGTGCCGCGTGTCCAACAGATGAAGTCCGGGGATCTCGAGTTCTTCAGCCGCGCGCAGGTCCGCGCGACTCTGGCCCTGCGCCAAATCATGCCACGCGATAGCGCCGACGACGACGAACAGAACGCGGGCGACGTAGTTCATGGGCGTGACGGCTCCGGGCTAGAGACGACGCTAACATTGAGAATCGCGACAAGACGGTCAAGCAGATTCCGCGTACATTCAGAGAATGACCGCGAACGAATTCCAGCGGATGGCTTTGCGGCTGCCCGATGCCGTCGAAGCGGCGCACATGGGCCACCCCGACTTTCGCGTCGGCGGCAAGATCTTCGCGACGCTCGGGTACCCGGGACGCAGCTTCGCCATGGTGGCCCTGACGCCGGAGCAGCAGGAACTCTTCGTGCGCACCGAGCCGAAAACGTTTACGCCCGTCCCGGGCGGATGGGGCAGGAATGGCAGCACGCATGTGCTGTTGCGTACCGCTCGGAAAGCGGCGGTACGCGAGGCATTGACGGTCGCCTGGCGCAATCGTGCACCGAAACGGCTCGTGGAGAACCTGGATCGCTAATCGGCTCGGCTCGCTTCTTCTGGCGGTCCGAGCCGATT
>Ga0193739_1000551_pt1 | contig 10394 bp, 3 predicted proteins | sample L2a2metaG_FD_144926 | JGI IMG/M metagenome (GOLD analysis project Ga0193739, IMG submission 144926) | Soil microbial communities from a riparian zone of the East river system, Colorado, United States - L2a2 | ecosystem: Environmental > Terrestrial > Soil > Riparian zone | place: USA: East River...
CAAGTGGGGTGAAAAATGCAGTCATGTCCCTTGACTGACAATGGACAGTCCGGGCATCAAATCCCCAAAATAGATCAAAGACAGTATAGCACTGGTGTCCTGCATAAGATTCAACAAAATCATCCACAATTGGAAGCAGACCAGCATCACGGATGCTAATCTTATTCAAAGGTTGGAGATCATGAACAATCCTGAGGCTTCCATTCTTTTTGGCAACACAAAACCAACGGCAACGATATGATGATTGACTTGGCTCATATACCCCTGCTTCTAACTTGCTTTTGAGAAGCTCTATTACCTTGTCTCTGATTCCAGGTGGGATAGGAATGTTTCTATATTCCCAAGGGGTATGTGGCACTGTTGGCATTATGTAGTCAGAAAAATAATCTCTTCTGAAGATTCCTCTATCTTTTTCTTCAAATGGCAATGTAGCTTCATTCAAGACCAATATATGCTTGAACAGCTTTTCCTCTTCTGCTAAGAGAAACCCATCTTTGTTGACTTCAAGGCTATCCATGCGCTCAGCAGTAAGCCTGCTAGTGGGAATAAAATCTGGTGGATGTGTTGGTAGTTTAGGTAAAGTGTCCAATGGGTTATGAGGAAATTGCCTGGTGACTCTGGCTTCCTGTGGAAATGTCCCAGAGACTGGATGAATCTTTTGTGCTACTCTCTTGTAAGCAGTAAAGACTTTCAGCTCTACATCTTCTGGGGACTCATCCACAGAGGTAGGTTCTGTTGGAAATATAAGACAATCCTCATTCCAGTCAATATTGTCATCATCTGGATACAAGGATGAAAATTCCAGTTCTAAAAGAAGCATAAAAGAGACATCAAAGGTCCCTAAGTCCTTAGTGAAAGATCCTTCCTGTGCTAAGCTCCTGACTTCTGCTGCTTCTGGCTGATCAGCTTGGAAAGTGAGGAAATTACAAAACACAGTATCTTCACTCTTCAGGACTGAGCTGTTTGTACCTAGGGTACAAATGTCTTTAGATACTATACATTGTTCTGATTTCTTTGTAACAAATTTAGTAGACATAGCTAAAAGTACAAAATAAACTACATAGGTCAAAGACAGGGAAAAGAATAGTAAACATAACAGGCATGACAACAGAATTTGGAAGCCAGGGGAGAGTGGCAAAAATGATGTACACAGACATAATAATAAGTACACAGTGAGCAAAATGATGGAAAAGGATAGATTCCAGGCATAGATGCTACAGAGTAAGGGGATGCATATGAAGAATAATATGGGCCATAGAGGTTTCGCGAGGAACGATTGATTGAAACCCAGTGCCAAAAACCATGTCCTTTGAAAAACCTGCTTCAAAGAAAAGGCTCAAAACTTGAGCTCACCAGTGTCCCATAAGAGAGGCCACTTGTGGCCATTCTCATCAAATTGCCTGTACATATCAACATGTCCAGACTTAAAGAGGAGAGAAATTCTGTCAGCCATGAAAGGATTGATCGCCCTGACCAATCTAATTTGCTTGGTAAGCCATTCCTTGCCAAGGTGCTCAAAAATCTTGGCTGCATGATGAAGGAATTCATCCTCCTCAACACTGAGGATAGGATTACGAGTGCTGAAGGGTTCCCTGACTGGGGGTGGAAAAAGAGTAGAGTGGTAATCCATATGCAAGCATTGACAAGTAAACCCCTGCTGGAGAGGGTCTACAGAAGCATCCAAAAATCGAAAGATATGACAGTGCTTGTAAAAGAAATGATTGGTGTCATCTTTGTAGTTGTCAATGAGCCTGCGCAGGTTGGGTTGGAGGAGATAGAGGGTAATGGCGCGAATTCCCTGAAGGATATAGGCCCGGGCTCTCCTCAACTCTGTAATACGAGGATTCCAAGCATTGAAGGCAATGTCTTTATCAGGGTGGAGGTAGGGGTTGGCAAAGGAAGTGACAAGTGGTGAATAAGAAGGTGCCCCCATAGGATATTTCTTCCACTCTGATATAGCTCCAAGCTCTGACTCATGGGGTGATATTACAGATGAATTTCCTAGCACAATGTGACTCTTGTCCAGCTTCATCTGATTTCCAAAGGGAAATCTCATTAGGCTTGCACCTATGGCACTGTAATAGGCCTTGTGAAGCCGGATAGACTCTTGGACTTCATCACGAGAGACACTCTCTGGAATGTCATTCCAGTCTTCAACTGATAGAGTGGCTTGTGCAAGTATGACATGGGCCTGTTGGAATGGGATAGCCATGGTGTCAAACTTGTCAGGAAGGGTGTGGGAATTTGTGACTCCAGGAGTGATGTGATTTTCCCACTTTCGCAATGGGTGATTATCATGTTGTCCAATATAAACAGTGGAGGTGTGGAAGCGAAAGACAGGAAGTTTGTTGGCTTCACACCAAACAGGATGTCCACTGGGTGCTGGGCAGAATTTCCTCCTGGATGGGGCCACTGGATCAGCTCCATGAGGGCGAGGAACATAAGTGGCTGCATCTGCATACTCCCAGCCATCAATTTGGTCAGTCTTGATTTCATACCAGAGTTGATCTGGAGGGTAAAAGAAGGTATGAGCAGGTGGAAAGAATGCTGAGATAAATGGGTGATCTCTGGAAGGTGGCCTTGAAGGTGGCCTGGGAGGCACCTTTTGAGATGGCATGAGAAATTCAAAGTCCTTGGGATCAAAAGTATCTGGACTAACCACAAGCTGCTCTTCTGAGGACTCTTCAATAGGTTCCAAGGGTGGAGGTGAGGTAGATGTGCTGGAGGCATTAACAAGTGCTTCTGCCAACCCTTCTTGAAATTCTTTCCATTCCTTTTCCACTTCACTGGAGGAAACAGAAAGGTCTGAATCTGAATCAGAGTCAGAACTAGAGGCCTCCTCCCAGTTACTTTGCTGGAGGGCTTCTTCTGTCTCTGCACCCCAATGCTCAGGTCCAGTCTGAGGTACATCCCACTCATCCAGAGCACTGTGATGTGAAACCTCATCATCTTCTGAGCTATGAGAGCTATGAGACCTCTGTCTCTTGCTTCTGCCACTATCCTCCTCAGAACTGTCAACAGACTCTCCTTCCTCCAGGTCTTCAGTCTCATCAGCACACCTCCTCCTCTTGCAAGGGGGGGCCAGCTGAGGGTGATCATCCAGAGTGGTGATAGGAGGATGCTCCATAACAGTAGGAGTCTCCTGGGGTAATGGATCTGGAAAGACATGTTGAGGATTGCATGATCCTTGGTCCAACTGACTTTCTGACAAGACAGATGTTGGAAACACCTTGAGATTATCTACCCCCTCCAGGGATTCTTCCAGAAGTGCAAGTGTGGCTGGAGAAGCCATCTCAATTCCTGGTATTTCATAGATAGGCTTCAAAAGCAAACTGTCTGAAGGGGGTTCCATGGAGAACTGAGGGGTGGCAGATACTGATGTAATAACAGGGGATAGAAGACTTTCTTGTTGCCAATTAAGTCTGGGTAAGGAAAGAGATGAGAGAGGAGGTGGTCCTCCTGTCCTGATAGCTGTCTGTGCTCTCCTAACACTAACAGCAGGATCATAGTTAAAGATTGGTGGTTTGATGCGTATAGTGAAGTTTCCCAGTGGAGTCTTGCAGTCCCCAGACTCCTCTGGCAAGGGACTAGCAATCTCAGGCTGTTTTCCTTTATCCTGAGCTGCTATCAAAGAAGCTCCAAGCTGTCTGACTGACATCTTCTGCTCTATGGTATCTGGTGATTGAATGGGTGGGTCTGAGATGATAGAGTCCTCAACCACAAGTGGTGAGTGTTCAACTCCATCCTTGGATTCACCTGCATAGGATTTAAAGTTGAGAAAAATTGGGGGGATATAGGGATCTGGTTCACCTAGAGCACTGGTGGGAGGAAAAGGATCAACAAGTGTGGCCAACACTTGGAAGTGACCACAGTCTTGAGTTTCCATAGTGGATCCATCTCTGGCCTCTCCATTGTTTGCACCTGAAGGCAAGCTCTGAAGCTGGGCTGGTGACTGTGTAAGAGGAGATGGATTCACATGAAGGTTACTGGATTCCACAACAGAGGAAGGTGGAGTTACAATGGGTGGAATAGAAGGTTGTGCAGGGACATGAATCATGGGGTCCTTGACAAAGATGTAGTACAGATGTCCATGTTGGATGGAAGGGATTGTTTGATTGGAATTGGGATCCATGTGAATGAGGGAGGCATGGAGAAAGGCACCTTTCTCAATTCTCCTATCATGAACCTGTTGAGTCTCATATCTCACAACCTGAGGTGAGGTGATCATTCCTGTAGATGAATTCATCCCTTGATTGCGATGTAGAAGATCAAGAAGATGTTGAAGGGAGGCAACACAACGATACTGGTCTGCTCTCCCCATGAAAGGATCATGAGAAGCAATAGATTCTGGAGGGGGAATACTATTGGGGTGGTATACAAGAGGGAGTGCTTGAAGAAAGGACAAAGAGTCACTGGCCATGGTAGTAAGAGATGCTGGAGTGAGAGGGTGGGAAATTTTATTCCAACACTTCGAAATTAAGTCCTGTTTATAAGCAGTCCACTCATTCCATTTCCATTTTTGTGGATCAATGAACTGTCTAAGCTTATCTCTGTCCTCTGTAAATAAAATGGGGTTAGATTTAGATGCTGGGATAGAGTTATCCATTGTTGCATGATTGGGAGTAGATATATCCATTGTTCTCCAATTGGAGCTAGTGTTATCTTTTGTCATGTCATTGGAGATAGGGTTATCTATTGTTATTGTTCTCCAATTGGAGATAGGATTATCCTTTGTCATATCATTGGAGATAGGGTTATCTATTGTTATTGTTCTCCAACTGGAGTTAGGGTTATCAGTTGCTGTGTCATTGAAGATAGGCTTATCAATTGCTATTGTCCTCCAACTGGGGATAGGGTTTTCCATTGTAGCACACTTGGGGTTAAAGTTGCTTATTGTTGTGCTCTTAGGGCTAGATGCACTCTTTGTTATATATTTGGAGATAACCTTTCCCATTGTGTCCCAACTGGGGATAAGCTTCCTAAAATAACCCTTGTGTGTTTGTATTTGTGTTTGAGTCCCTTTAAAGTCTGGCCAGTCCAGTCCCAGACCCCAATTCCCAGGCTCTGCATGAAGTGAGTTATTTTCAAACTCAGATTTAACCGCAGCCACATACTGCCTGGCTCTTGTGTTTGTTATGCTCTCTGCTTGCTGTGTCTTTCCCTCTACATATTTTGCAGGCTTATTGGCTGTCATCACTAGTAATTTCATCTGGCTCCACTTTGCAGACACTGCTGGATGTGAATCCATTTCAAACTCAGATTTAACCGCAGCCAGATGTTGGCTTGGTCTTATCTGTCCTGTGTCCTTAGTTGTTGATGTTCCCTCTTCTGTACTTTCTGTGGGCTCATCAAGTGTCATCAAAGCTACATCCACTTCATTCTTGTCAATGAGCTCAGTTGGCCATGATTCATTCTCAACCAATTCTTCTGGCCAGGAATTATCTAACAAATAAAATGGCTTGGGAATTTGTTCTTCCACCAACAGTTCACATGTAAGGCTAGGCCTTTCATGGTTTCTGAATACAACATAGGTCCCATTGATCCTCTCTTCAATGGATACTAGGTTGTTTCTTTGCCAAGGCCTTCCCAACAGCAGGTCAAATGGAAGTTGTTGGCCAACAAATAGTGTTGCATTAGTGAGAACTCCCCCACATCTCAGTGGTACATTGTCTATTTTTCCTACCAATCTCCCTGCTCCTCCATTGGCATCTTTCATGGTAGCAGTGAAATTTGAATTAACAGGCCGCCTAATAATCTGTTCACTGACTCTCTTGCTCACAATATTTACTTGTGAACCTGTATCAAGAATTGCTGAAACCTGTCTCCCATCACATTCCATGGGTAGCTTTATCAGAAAGGCTGGGTCCTTTGCTGAAAATAGGGTTTGAGGAGAAGGTGAAGGTGCTTTGACATTCTTTAACTTAATCATAGAGGCCAACTGTTCTACCAACCCCTTGGAAGTTGCCAAAACCTCTCCCACTTTCAGGGTAACTGGGGTGTTCAAAATACTGTTGACTACTTGAAATTCACCAACTTGGGCTGAGACCTGTGATTGCCTGGTTTGCATCTTGGCTTTGGAAATGAGTTTGTCTTCTGGAAAAGACTTTCCAGCAGGTATATCTCTCATTTGTACTTCTGGAATCTGTTGTTGACGAGGTTGACGAACATCAACAGGTATTTGGATAATCTGTTGAGGTGCTGGGGCTGCACTAGGTGATGGTACAGACTGCACTGGACCAGAAGGTCCTTGAGATCTGGTAAATGGGCCCTTCTTATTTCCCATTATCTTGGCCTGTGATTGAACAGTAGAATTTGTCATGGGGACAATGTTTTCTTTTCCTTTCCATGAGGAACGAGGAACTGCTACCCCATCAAATACTGCTTTCCGAGCTTTGGTGATAAGTTTAGGGCCTTTCTCTGCAGCTAGCACATCAACTTCCTGATCCTCACTATCAGACTGGTAATATTCTGAAAGATTGGAGATTTCCACAAAATGTGTCACTGCTGTTTGCCTTCTGGATAAAGCCTGGACAATGGTTTCACCCATTATACGCTGTACAGGAGTACCATCTGGAAAAGCAATCCTTCCAAATCGATTTTTGGACACTACTCCATTGTTAACCAATTCTAAGATTTGTGGACATTCACGAAGGCCATGCCCTGCCTCTCCACATCCATAACAGGTTAGAGAAGCTCTGTCTGTTTCTCTGGGCTGACCACCTGGGTTAACCCCAGATTTAACTGTACTCATACCAACAGTTTGAATCTTAGATGGTTGGGATCTCTGAAGATTAGGAGGAGGTACACATCGGGAAACTGCTGGGTCCAACTTAATAGCCTTGTAAAATATCAGGCTATATTGAGGATCAGTCAAAGACATTCTTCCAAGTTGTTTAATTAGTTGCTCAACATTATTCTGTTGTTGAAAAGAGTTAGTATTTCTGGAAAGTGGTGACTTACCTTTGGGATCTCTCATTTTCTCACTGTCATGTTTCAGACTTTCCAAAGGTTCCTTAAGTGTCCTGGTGAGTGACAAACCAACTGTATGTCCATTTCTCCCATCAGGACCATCACTATCTGAATGGTTTCTAGTCTTGTGCTTCTTTCTATTTCTTTTGGCTTGCTTAATTCTCTGATATGATTCCTGATCACTGTCTGATGAGGAATCTTCATCACTTGACTCTGCTGACACTTCATTCCAGTCAGGCAAATCTGTATCAGAGTCTGCCAAATTGTAATCAAATCTGTCTCTCTCAAACAACTGTTCAGCAATATTAATGACTGAACTCATAGGAAAGGCTTGTGTGATTGATGGACGTGGATTCTGCATCAACAGCCTATTCTCTATGATGTTTCTGAGTTTCTTATTGATGCCATGCCAGAAGTATGCTGACTGCTCATCATCTCCTATCTTGTTCTTGGCATGCAGCCATCCAGCAATAGTAATGAACTTGCGTTCATATCGCTTCCACTCTGTCAGTGACTTGATTGAGCGATGTTTCCAAACCTTGGTAAGTTGTGATAAATCCCTTATGATATATCTGGTGTCTCGTCGATTTGCATCATAATATCTGAGAAAGTCTTGTTCAAGTGCATCCCAATCTTTGCTGCTATAGCTCTTTAGGGATTCAACAAGCCGTCTCACTTTGGGTGAACAATAGTCAATAACTCGTTCACACTTCTGTGCTGGTGTAGCATTGTAAATGGTGGTAATGTCATTGTAACGTTGGAGAAAACGTTTAACTTCCTCATAGCTGCCCTTGAACTTAGGTGGAGCACCTTTTTCACCACAGGCAGGCATCATGGCTGGAGTTTTAGTTATGGTCATATTGATCCTAGCTAAGGATGGTGATTGTTCTGAAGATGTAGTAAGTGACGTTACTGGTGTTGTTATCTCTGATGTAGAGATTGACAATATTTCAGGCTGACGATATGCAAGAGGACTGCCCTCTGCTGTTGGCAATTGAATGTGTTGAATACTAGAAGACTGTGTCACAGGCACAGTGGATGATGATGACATACAAGATTGTAGGTCTTGATAAGATCAAGGCAAAATATGTGAAAAATAATTCCCTCGCGGTGGGCTCCAAATTTATTTGTCAACGTAAAGTTATTTACGTTCCAGAAACAGTCGGATCCCCAAATCGGACTATCCTCTGGTTGTTCGAGGGTTTCAGTATTTGCCTTGAGTTGTGGTTTATAGACTCTTGAAGCCTAGAAACGGTCAGTACAGAAATGATAAATGAAATGAATGCGGTCTAGTTCAACTTGTTTGAACTAAACTTTGAGATCGATTAAAGATGAGGTCTAGTCTGATTCTTAAGGCTAGACTTTGAGTTAGAAACTTACTATCACACTCAACAGAAATGGATAGAAAAGATCTGATTGTATTCTTGAGTAGCCTGGTGCTACTACAAGTGAAATGATAAAATGAGGGTAAACTGAAGTATGTTAATTCCCCTCAGAAGGCCAAAGTGAGCTCCTTTTATACCTTTTCTGAGGGTGGTTCTATATAAGGAAATACATGTCCTAATAAGTAGAACAATGGTATACCATATCAGTAGAACAATAGCAGATCTGCTTGAATCTAACTCCATCTGTAGAACAAAAGACTTCATCTAACTAAATATGTAGAACAATAAGCTACTGGACTTGCAAAACAAAGGAAATTGAGCTTCACATCTTACTCCATTAGTAGAACAAAAGACTTCCTATTATGTAGAACAATGGGATCCCCTTAACATATAACAAGGGGGGGTTCCATCCTGCTTTGTGGGATAGTAGCATTAGCTAGCTGTAGAATCTTGATAGGTCATATAGTAGCTATGACAAGGCTTGCAGGTACTATCCATGGTCACTTGAGCATGGGAAATGGTCTTGTGATGTAATTATCTAATAGGTTCCCATCTAGTAGTCTCAACTAGAGGTAGTACCTTAGTTGGAAAATACTGAGTGGCAAAAGTGAGGTAGAAATGTGGCTGAACTGATGGAATATATCACAAATCCATCTTGTGGTATGACATTCGCGAGGAACGATAAACCAACCGTCCCTGGTTGCACTTCCGAACTGATGCCATTCAGGTGATGAGCAACCTTTTGTGAATTTCCATGATTTCTGACATAGTGAAGGGATGTCAGGTGACCATTGTGTAATCATTGACAATGTCTAGTTGCATAGAAAGTCTTGATAGCGCTACTGTATCCCATAATGAGGTGAATAAATAAATGCTTTCTCCAAATCCTATCCCTTGTTACATCTTCTGAACAGTATTCACACCGGTGAAAGACTGTCACGAGGTGTGGCTGGTTGGAAGATTATTTCTGGAACAGGCCGTTCCAGCTGCGATTGAGTGGACTGTTGTGGCTTGAACACAGACCGAGTCCAAAGGCACTCATACCGGGCCTTGTCTTCCTGTGTAGATGGTCTGGTGATGTTAGATGCTTCAAAACAACTAAGCATTCTTAGTTTCCAAAATGAAGCAACACACTCGTACTGTTATGATGTGACAGGCTTTGAACATGAACAGGGTCAGGATAGATGGGAACGAAGCACATCAGGGGGTCTTGTGGATGAGCAGTGATATTAGAGTCATGAGTGGTGAAGTCGGTTAATGGAATAGATTCAAGGTGGTTTAGATAGAGGTGTTGCTGAACATATTGCCAGGCCTTCCAACCAAGAATGCCAATAGCCAGAAGGACAAGAAAGCTGGCTAGAGTAATAAGAACAATAGCTGCTGTCGAAGGCATGATAAAGTATGCAATATGTAGCAAAATTTTACATGTCACTTCATTCGAAGTCAGCTCTCACGTGACTTTGAAAGAAACACATGCATTGAAAAATATGAATATCTACTAAGAAAAAAGTCTGTAAATGTAAACTAAAAATGATCGCATAATTTGAAAGAGAGGTGGGCATATTCGGCAGTGTCTTTATATTTAAGGAATTCAGAGGGGATCTTGAAACAAGAACACGAAATCCAATACTCAGCAGTGCGACGCTCTGAACCATCCACATTGAAGGTCATTACCGACACCCGTGCATAGGTTCCCCAGAACTTGTGGATCTGCACCACAGCTGCTTCCTCGACTGTCATCTCCTTCTCTCCATTCTCCATCTCAGAAAGACGAATGAGGCCGATAATGTCGCCCAACTGAACTTCTTTCTCAGCGGCACATATGACCTGCCGAACCATCGAAATTTCCCCTGCTGCTAATGGGCGGACCTCGGCGCATACTGAGATGGTTGGAAAAAGACGCTTGACAAGCTCAAGACATGATGCGTATGGCATGTCGCTGAAATGTGCAAAAGCGATGAGATTTGCCTGCAGCACAACCTTGCCATTACTCACATCCTGATGCCCTTTTCTAGATCAATTTCACTAGTGGCGACGGAT
>Ga0193739_1000553_pt1 | contig 10359 bp, 12 predicted proteins | sample L2a2metaG_FD_144926 | JGI IMG/M metagenome (GOLD analysis project Ga0193739, IMG submission 144926) | Soil microbial communities from a riparian zone of the East river system, Colorado, United States - L2a2 | ecosystem: Environmental > Terrestrial > Soil > Riparian zone | place: USA: East River...
GGATGTAGGGGTTGTGCCCGCCCTGCATCAGGATCTGCACGCCCCCGATCGCCTTCAGCTCGTCGATCTTGCGGCCGATCTCCTCGTACGACAGGAGATACCCTTCCTTGTGTTTGGGGCGCCGGTAGAACGCGCAGAACTTGCAGTCGGCGACGCAGACGTTCGTGTAATTGATGTTCCGGTCGATGATGTATGTGACGACGTTCTCGGGGTGCAGTTTCCACCGCGTCTCGTCGGCGAGGCGGCCCAGCTCGAGGAGCGGTGCCTTCTCGTACAGCTCCAGGTAGGAGCGGAACTCGGGGGAGGTCCGGTCGACCATCGTCAGGCGACCTGGAGGAACTGCAGCGAGCCGTCGGGCACGATCCCCTCGGCCGCCAGCCGCCGGAAGAAGTCCGTGAGCCCCGCGAGGTGCTTGTACGTGAAGGCGTAATCGAGGCCGGCCAGATACTCGCGGCAAGCGGCGAGGGGGACCCCGGTGGCCCCCGCGGCATCCTCGGCGAGCAGCTCGAGGTGCGCGAGGCCCCAGGCGCGCGAAGCGAGGAGACTTTCATGACCCCGCCGCACGGCGGCGGGGTCCGCTACCCGCCGTGCCGCCCATACGGCAAAGACGAACGGCAGGTCGGTCCACGCTTTCCACTCGGCGCCCAGATCGTAGCGATGCGGATAGGTGCCGCGCGCCGCGAGCGCGAGCGCTGCGTCGCCGATCACGAGCACGGCCTCATGCGGCAGTGCTGCCAGCGCGTCCAGGTCCTGCGCCTCGGCACGCGCCTGCGCGAACTTGGGCTCGATCTTCCAGACGTCTTTGCACAACAGCTCCAGCAGGCCAACGGACGTCCGCGAAGACGCCGACAGCAGCACTGTCGAACCGTCCAACTTTCCAACCGGTTTCTTGCTGAACAACGCGACGCTCCGCACCGGACCATCGCATGAAACGGCGAGGTCCGGGAGCAGGAGCAGCTCCTTGGAATGGCGGGCGTACTCGACGGCGCTGATGACGCTCACGTCGAGCTCGCCGGCCACCAGGAGATCGTTCAGCTCCGCCGGGGTTCCGGTCACGAGCTCCGCCTGGGGGGGCAGCGGAACGATCCCGCGGTCGATCGCCCCGTACACCGGGGCGCAGTTGATGTAACCGATGCGCCCGAGTTTCATATGGTTAACTGACCCCGGGCGACAGCCCGGGGATGGACCAAGACCTGGCCTCTCAGGTTTCCGTCCCGGGGTGGGACCAAGACCTGGCCTCTCAGGTTTCCGTCCCGGGGTGGGACCAAGACCTGGCCCCTCGGGTTTTGGTGATCCCCGGGCTTGCGCCCGGGGTCAGTCAGGCACATGCCCACCTCGAGAGGGGTCATCACTCGGCACCGTCCACTGCTGTCGTCGCCAAGTCCTGCTTGCGCCGCTCGATCTTGCGGTGCTCGATCTGGAACAGCGCACCCTGCGGCGCGGGGCCTTGCGGGCGCACCGGCGTTGGGCTCGGCACATAGTTCTCGAACGTCCGGACCGCCTGGTAGAGCGAGTCGCGCTCCACCGGTTCCCGGCCGGCGCCACGGATCAGCGTCACGATCTCGTCGTAGGACAGCCACATCGGCGTCCCCGCCCCCGCCTCGTGGTAGACCCGCTCGAACACCACCGTGCCTTCCAGGTCGTCGCACCCGAACCCCAGGGCGATCTGGGAGATGAACGGCGTGACCATCGGCCAGTGGGTCTTCACGTGGGGGATGTTGTCGAGCATCAAGCGCCCCACGGCGATGTTCTTGAGATCATCGAAGCCCGTGGTGGCGGTCCCGGTGCGTCCCAGTGTCTCGCCCAGCTCGTTGTGATCGGGGTGATACGCCAGCGGGATATAGGTCAGGAACCCGCCCGTCTCGTCCTGGAGGGCGCGGAGCGCCAGCAGGTGATCCACGCGGTCTTCCATCGTCTCGACGTGCCCATACAGCATCGTGCAGTTCGACGGGATGCCGAGGCCGTGCGCCTCGCGGTGTACGGCCAGCCACTCTTCACCGGTGAGCTTGCGGTCGGCGATCGTCGCGCGGGCCGCGGGCGAGAAGACCTCTGCTCCACCACCCGGAAGCGTGTTGACACCCGCCTCCTTCATCGCGATGAGGACGTCACGGACCGTCATCTGTTCCAACCTGGCCAAGTGAGCAACCTCGACCGCGGTCAGAGCCTTGATCATCACATGGGGGTGGCGCGCCTTGAGGCCGCGAAACATCTCGAGGTAGTACTCGAGCCGGAGCTTGGGGTGCAGCCCGCCGACGATATGGAACTCGCGCGTCGGGTTGTCCCTGGCAGCGTCGGCCTCGGCGAACACCTCGTCGAGGCTGCGCGTGTAGGCGCCGTCTTCCTTCGGTATCCGCGCGAACGAGCAGAAGACGCAGGTGTTCCGCAGGATGCAAACGTTGGTGGGGTTCAGGTGCCGGTTCGCCGCAAAGTACACGCGGTCGCCGTTCTTGCGGCGGTTGGCGAAGTCGGCAAGCCGCCCGATGGTGAGGAGATCGGCCGATGCAAAAAGCGCGAGGCCATCCTCGCGCGTCAGTCTCTCACCACGCTCAACCTTCTCGACGACCGGCACCAGTCCTGGGTCCGACGTGGCGTCGTGGCGTCTTGGCGTCGTGGCGTTTGCCGTCACTCCGCCCTCCGCACCGCCAGCGTGACATTGTGCCCCCCGAACCCGAACGAGTTCGAGAGCGCCACCTCCACTTGGCGCCGCACCGCGTGGTTCGGCGCGGAGTCCAAGTCGCACGCCGGATCGACGTGAAACTGGTTGATGGTGGGCGGGATGACGCCGTGGTGCAGCGCGAGCGCGCACACCGCGAACTCGAACGCCCCCGCGGCGCCGAGCAGATGGCCCGTCATGGATTTGGTGGATCCGAAGACGAGCTTCCGGGCCTGGTCGCCGAATACGGACTTGACCGCCGCCGTCTCCGCTGCGTCGCCGTAGGGGGTCGACGTGCCGTGGGCGTTGATATAGCCCACCTCCTCCGGCCGGATGCCGCCGTCCTTCATGGCGAGCCGCATCGCTTCCTGCGCGCCGGAGCCGTCGGGCGCCGGCGCCGTGATGTGGTGCGCATCGGCCGTTGCGCCGTAGCCGACGAGCTCGGCGTAAATCCGGGCCCCGCGCGCCTGCGCGCGGTCCCAGTCTTCGAGGATGACGGTCGCGGCGCCATCGCCCATGACGAAACCGTCGCGATCCTTGTCGAAGGGCCGCGACGCGGTCGCCGGATCGTCGTTGCGCTCCGACAGCGCTTTCATGTTCGCGAAGCTGGCGATCGCGAGCGGTGTGATCGCCGCCTCACCGCCGCCCGCGACCATGACGTCGGCTTCCCCCGACCGAATGAGGCGGAAGGCGTCGCCCACGGCGTGCCCGGACGAGGCGCACGCCGACACCGTGGAATAGTTTGGGCCCTGGAAGCCGTAGCGCATCGAGACCAGCGCCGACGCGACGTTGGCCATGAACATCGGGACGAAGAAGGGGGAGACGCGGTCGGGTCCCTTCTCCACATAGGCCCGCATGTTTTCTTCGAAGGTCGCGATGCCGCCGGTGCCCGTCCCGATGATCACGCCGACCCGCTTCGGGTCGAGCGTGCCGGTTTTCTCGATACAGGAATCGCTCACCGCCTGGACCGACGCCCCCATGGAGAACTGGGCAAACAAGTCGAAGCGACGCGCTTCCTTTTTCTCGATGTAGCGCAGCGGGTCGAACCCCTTGACCTCGCAGGCGAAGCGCACGCGCAGCTTGGCGGGGTCGAACTTCGTGATGGGGCCCGCGCCCGATCGACCCGCGACCAGCCCGTCCCAGGTCGTGGCGACGTCACTGCCCAACGGCGACACGACCCCAATGCCCGTGATCGCCACCCGGCGGGTCACTACTTGCCCTTCCCCATCTTTTCATGGAGGTACGACAGCGCCGCCCCGACCGTCCGCAGCTTCTCGGCTTCTTCGTCAGGGATATCGATGTCGAATTCCTTCTCGAAGGCCATGACGAGCTCGACTGTATCGAGGCTGTCGGCGCCGAGGTCCTCCATGAAGCTGGCCTCGTTCGTCAGCTTGTCGCGCTCGACCCCGAGCTCCTCGACGATGATGTCCTTGACCTTCTCCTCGAGCTGCTTCATGTCCATAGCCATGGGTAACCCTCAGCGGAGGTAAAGGGGTGCCTGCTACATCACCATCCCGCCATCGACCACCAGCACCTGCCCTGTAATGTAGCTGGCTAAGTCGGAGGCGAGAAAGAGGACGGCGCCGGCGATATCGGGCCCCTGCCCCAGCCGTCCCAGCGGAATGTTGTCCAGGAAGTACTTCTTGGCTTCCGGGGAAATGCCCTTCGTAAGCTCGGTCTCCACATAGCCCGGCGCGACGGCGTTCACCAGCACGTTGCGCGAGGCCAGCTCCTTGGCCACGGACTTGGTAAACCCAATGATTCCGGCCTTGGACGCGGAGTAGTTGGATTGTCCCTTGTTGCCGTTCAGCCCCACGACGCTCCCAATGTTGATGACGCGACCCCAGCGCCGTTTGATCATGCCGCGCGCCGCATACTTGGTCATCAGGAACGCGCCCTTCAGGTTCGTGTCGATCACCGAATCCCAGTCGGCTTCGGTGATGCGGAACAGCAGGTTGTCCTTGGTGAACCCGGCGTTGTTGACCAGGACGTCGATCTGGCCGAAGTCCTTGTCCACCGCGTCGACCAGCGCATCGACCTGGGCGGCGATGCCGACGTCGCAGCCGTAGCCCTTGGCGCCGCCGCCGAACTCCGCGGCGACCTGCTGGGCCTTGGCCGCGTCACGCGCGCACAACGCCACCTTGGCCCCGGCGCCCGCAAGCACCCGGCAGATGTCGTGCCCGATTCCCCGCGTGCCCCCCGTGACGAGGGCGACCTTGCCCGTCAGGTCGAGCTTCACGCCGCCTCCAGGAACTTCGTGACCTCGCCGGCCGTCCCCAAGCTCACCACGTTCGCCCCCGGAACGATCCGCTTCAAGAGGCCCGCCAGGACCGTGCCGGGCCCGATTTCGACGAAACGCACCTCGGCTCCCTCACCTGCGAGCCGCGCGGCGTGCTGCATGCACTCGATCCAGCGGACCGGCGCCGTGAGTTGGTCGGCCAGCAGGCGCCGCGCCCTGCCCGTGTCCGTCACCGCCTCGGCCGTGGCGTTGGCGATGACCGGGAACGCCGGCTCCTGAAACGGCGCCCGCTCGAGCGCCAGCTGCAGGTGATTCGCCGCCGGCGCCATCAACGGCGAATGGAAGGCGCCGCTCACCTTCAACGGGATCACGCGCTTGGCGCCGCGGGCTTTGCACGCCTCGCCGGCCCGGGCTACGGCGTCCGGGTCGCCCGAAATCACCGTCTGGTCGGGCGCGTTGAGGTTCGCCGCCACCGCGACGCTCGCTTGCCGCGAGGCTTCGCGGCACGCCGCCTCGACTTGCGCCGTCGGGAGCCCCAAGACCGCGGCCATCGTCCCCGGGCGGTCTTCACCAGCTTTGTTCATCAGCTCGCCGCGGCGCCGCACGAGCTTCGCCGCGTCGGGCGCCCCGAGCGCCCCAGCGGTGACGTACGCGGAGTACTCACCGAGCGAGTGCCCTGCCGCGCCGATGCCGCCGGCGGCCCTGGCGCCGAGGGCGGCGAAGACGGCCGCGCTGTGCGCCAGGATCGCGGGCTGCGCGTTCTGCGTTGCCGTCAGCTCGTCCTCGGGGCCGTTAAACATCAATTCGGACAGCCCGACGCCGAGCGCGTCGTCGATCGCCTGGAAGGTGTCGCGCGCGGCGGGAAACGCCGCCGCGAGGTCCTTGCCCATCCCGACTTTTTGCGCGCCCTGGCCCGGGCAGAGCCAGATGGTTCCTACCACTTCACGACCATGCTCGCCCAGGTGAAGCCGGCCCCGAAGGCGACGAACATCACGGTCATCCCCGGCGTGAGCCGGCCGGTCTTCACCGCCTCATCGAGCGCGATGGCGATCGACGCCGCCGAGGTGTTGCCGAACCGGTCTACGTTGACGTAAACCTTGTCCATCGGGAGGCCGGCGTGCTTCGCGGTCGCCTCGATGATGCGAATGTTCGCCTGATGGGGAATGAGGAGATCGAGATCGCCGGCGGTGAGACCGGCGCGTTCCAGGGCGTGGTCGCAGGCATCGGCCATCGAGAGGACCGCGGCCTTGAAGACCTCGCGACCGGCCATTTTGATGTAGTAGCTGTGATCCTTGAGCAGCTCGTCGCTCGGCGGGTGAGCCGCGCCCCCGCCGGGCCGGTACAGCAGCTCCGCCAGCGTGCCGTCGGACTTCATGTAAGAAGAGAGCACGCCCTTGCTGCCGGTGGCCGGGCGCATCAACGTGGCCCCCGCCCCGTCGCCGAACAGCACCGCCGTCGTGCGATCGGTCCAATCCATGATGCTGGTGAGCTTCTCAGCCGCCACGATCAGGACGTTCTTGCCTTGCTCCGAGGCGATCAGCCCCTCGGCGACGTTCAGTGCGTACACGAATCCCGCGCAGGCCGCCCCGACGTCGAACGCGGCCGCGTTCTTGGCGCCGAGGATCGCCTGGAGGTCGCAGGCGGCCGAGGGGAGCAGCCGGTCGGGAGACGCCGTCGCGTACACGATCGCGTCGATGTCGAGCGGCGTCAGACCGTTCTGCTCGAGCACCTGCAGCGCCGCCGCCTTGCCCATACAGGCGTTGGTCTCCTCCTTGCTCGAGACGCGCCGCTCGCGGATGCCGGTGCGATCGCGGATCCACTGGTCCGACGTTTCGAGGATCTTGGAGAACTCGTCGTTGGTCATCACGCGCGCAGGGTGGTAACTGCCGGTCCCCGACAGCTCGGCGAACGGGCGCTTCATGCCGGCACCCCGCCCTGCGCGAACTCGGCGGCAATGTCGTCGCTCAGGTGGCTCTGTACCGCCTGGGCCGCCACGCGGATGGCGTTCCTGATCGCCTTGGCGGGGGACGAACCGTGGCAGATGATGACGACGCCGCGGACCCCGAGCAGCGGCGCGCCGCCGTAGGTCGCGTAGTCGAGCACCTCGAGGACCTTCCCCATCTCGGGGCGCTGCAGCACGTCGGGGGCCTCGCGCTTCATCAGGGCCACGAACACGCGCGCCGCCGACTCATAAAACTTGAGGACGATGTTGCCGACGAACCCGTCGCAGACCACCACGTCGAGGGGCTGGCCGCGGCACTCCCCAGCGGGGATGTCGCGGCCTTCGACGTTGCCGATGTAGCGGATGCCCGGCGTCTGCTTCAGGAGGAGATGGGCCTCCTTCACGACGGCGCCGCCCTTTTCGTCTTCCTCCCCGATGTTGAGGAGCCCGACGGAGGGATTGGACCGCCCCAGCACGTCGCGCGCGTACACCGACCCTAGATGCGCGAAACCGACCAGCTCGCGGGCATCGCAGTCCACGTTGGCGCCTACGTCGAGTGCCAGGACGGGCTGGCTGGCGGTCGGCAGCAAAGCGGCGATCGCGGCGCGCTGCACGCCCGGATGCAGCCGCAGCAGCAGGGTGCTGGCCGCCATCACGGCGCCGGTGTTGCCGGCCGAGATGAAAGCGTCCGAGTCGCCCTGTTTTTGGAGTGTCAGGCCCACCGCGATCGAGGAGCGGGGCTTGCCGCGGATCGCCGTGAGCGGCTTCTCTCCCATCCCCACGACCTCGGGCGCCTCGGCGATGTCGATGCGGGACCGATCCACGCCCGGCGTCTTGCCGAGCGCAGCCTCGATGTCGGCGCTGCGGCCGACCAACTGCACGCGAAACTCCGGCGGCAGCTCTTTCAGCGCTTGTGCCGCACCTTCGACCTCTACTCGCGGGGCGTTGTCCCCACCCATCGCGTCCAGCGCGATGCGGATCACGTCAATCCTCGACGGTCACTCGCTGCTCGCCCTTGTAGTAGCCGCACGTCGGACAGACGCGGTGCGGTTGTTTCATGTCTCCGCAGCGCGGGCACGGCTGCAGCGTGGGCCGCACCGCTTTGTAGTGCGTGCGGCGCGCGCGCTTTTTGCGCTTCGATGTTCTGCGCTTCGGTACCGCCATGCGTCGTCCTCTTCTTTTAAGAGCGGAGCTTTCCCTTCAGGGACTCGAGCGCCTGCCACCGGGGATCGGCGGCGGGCGGGCAGCCACAGGGGCCCGCGTTCAGGTCCTGGCCACACCGCGGGCAGAGCCCGCGGCAGTCCTCGCGGCACTGCAGGAACCGCGGGACGGCGAGTAACACTTCCTGCCGGACGGCCGGCGCGAGGTCGATTTCCGTCGCATCCGGCGCCAACGGAAATGAGTCCGGGTCCTCCAGCGCGTCTACATCCTGAGTGAACAGGGCGTCGGCGTCCGCGCTCACGGCGGCGGACACGGGCGTCAGGCAGCGCCGGCACTCCCCAGTCACGGTCGTCCGCACGCTGCCGTGCCAATAGAATCGCCCTTCCCCGGTCGCCTGCAAACGGCCCGTCACCACCACCGGTCCCCCCAGGGCGACATCGAGCCCCTCGAGCAGGGGGTCGGCCTGTCCGAGCTCGCCCCGGGTTTCCACCGGGCCCCGGGCCAACTCCCGCAGGTCAACGCGCAGCATGGTGAGCGAAGCTAAACCCTTGTGGGACTTGCGTCAACAGAGCGCGGCCAGCTCCGCTTCGGGGAAGAAAAACGCCACTTCCCGCGCCGCATTCTCCGCGGAATCGGAGGCGTGAATCGCGTTCCGCTCCTTGGACTGCGCGTAGAGCTTCCGAATCGTGCCCGGCTTCGCTTCGGCGGGGTCAGTCGCCCCGATGACGTCGCGCAGGTGGGCCACCGCGTTGTCGCGCTCGAGCGCGAGCGGGAGCGCCGGCCCCGACGTCATGAAGGTCACGAGAGAGCGGAAGAAGGGCCGCTCGCGGTGCACCGCGTAGAACGCCTCAGCTTGCGACTGGGACAACCGCACCAGCCGGGCGGAGCGGATCTTGAAGCCCTGCGCTTCGAGGTGCGCGAGGATCTTGCCGGCGTTGCCGGCTTGCACGGCGTCGGGTTTGATGATCGCTAAGGTCAGCATCGTTAGGGGGCCGCGACGAGGCGGCGGATCAAGTCGGCGCGCGTCAGGAACCCCACGACCACTCCCTCGCGCACCACCGGGAAGCGGTCCACATCCTTGTTGTTCATCAGGTTCGCTACGTCGGATAGGGTCTGCTCCTCCGACAGACACAGCACGGTGCGCGCCATCACGTCCTTCACGGGCAGCGCGCGTGGATCGGAGCTGCCGCGCTGCAGTTGCGTCTTGGTGACCGCGCGGAACTCGCCGCTCTTGGTCTTCTGGATGTAATCGGGGATCAGGTAACGCAGCAGCTCCCGGTGCGTCACCATCCCCATCAGGGCTCCCCCCTCGTCCACGACGGGGATGGCGCGCACGTCCTTCTCGATCATCAGGCGCGCCACCTCGCCGAGGCTCTGGTCGGGGCGCGCCGCGAGCACGTCCGGCGTCATCAGGTCGCGCACGGTGAGGTGACTCGGCAGGTCCACGGCGTCGAGGGCGCCGATCTGCGACACCTGCTCCGGCGTCTTGGCGGCGAGCAGCGCCAGGACCGTGTCCGGGTCGGACAGCATGCGGGCGAACCCGCCCACCACCTGCAGGTAGGTCGGCGTCTCGCGCGGCGGCGCCACGATCAGGATCACGATGCGCGCCGACCGGTGCGGGTCCTTCTCCCAGCGGATCGGTGTGGTCGAGATCCCGATGGCGGTCACGAGTTTCCGGACCGCTTCGGTCCGGAAGTGGGGGAGGAACGCGTGCTCGCCCACGCTCACCATGTCCTCAGGCCAGGCGTTGCGGATGACCGCGTTGAGCCGGTTGGCCTCTCCCTCCCCCACGGCACCCGTCGCGATCAGCCGTTCCGCGAGCCGCTCCGTCGCCTCCTTCACGGTTTGGGCGATGAGCGGCACGATGACGTGCTGGGCGTCGACGACTTCCTTCAGTTTCACAACCGCTCCTTGAGGAGCGGGACGACGTCGGCGGGGCGCTTCATAACGCTGATGCCGGCGCGCTCGAGCGCCGCCATCTTCTCGGCGGCCGTCCCCGACGAGCCGGAGATGATCGCGCCCGCGTGTCCCATGCGGCGGCCCGGCGGCGCCGTCTGACCCGCGATGAAGCCGATCACCGGCTTCGTGACGCCATGCCGCACGAACTCCGCGGCCTGCTGCTCGTCGGTGCCGCCGATCTCCCCGATCATCACGATCGCCTCGGTCTCGGCGTCGGTCTGGAACGCCGACAGGCAGTGGATGAAGTTCGTGCCGATGAGCGGGTCGCCACCGATGCCGACGCAGGTGGACTGCCCATACCCCTGCGTGGACAACTGGTGAATGATCTCGTAGGTGAGCGTGCCGCTGCGCGACACGACGCCGATCTTGCCCGGTTTGCAGATGTTGCCGGGAATGATGCCGACC
>Ga0193739_1000554_pt1 | contig 10353 bp, 7 predicted proteins | sample L2a2metaG_FD_144926 | JGI IMG/M metagenome (GOLD analysis project Ga0193739, IMG submission 144926) | Soil microbial communities from a riparian zone of the East river system, Colorado, United States - L2a2 | ecosystem: Environmental > Terrestrial > Soil > Riparian zone | place: USA: East River...
CAGCCGAACCAGCGCCACACCCGCCGCGATACCGATCCAGTCCGCTATGACATCGAGCGGGTCGCCGGTCCGATATTGGTACCACACATGCTGGATCAGCTCGCTTGCCACGGCATGCGCCGCAAACACGCCAGCGACGAGTGCGCTGATTCTCAAACGCGGCCACCGCGCACCCCCCGAGTGGCGCAGCGCAACCGCCAGCAAGATCAACAACACCGGCAGAGCAAAGCCGATGATGTGCGCGACTTTGTCGGGGTAGGGAAACCACGGCGCCTGAGGCTGGCCGATGACACGGTAGAGCCCCCAGAGCTGCAGCAGCACCGCGATGACGGCCCCTGCTGCGACGAGGTGCCAGCTTCGCAGCGATGAGGCCCGCAGGCGGGCGGACAATCGTGAGTGCGACATGGTCCTAAATGGCAACCTCGGTGTCGGACGGCAATTCGGTCGGACCGCCGGCTGCTCGGCGTACCGCCGCCGCGACGGCGTGATGCACGTCAGCATGAAACACACTCGGCACGATGTACGCGGCGTTGAGCTCCTCGTCGCTCACAACGCCGGCAAGTGCGCCGGCAGCGGCCAGCAGCATGTTCGTGGTGATCTCGTGGGAGTGCGCATCGAGCAGGCCTCGGAAAACACCTGGGAACGCCAACACATTGTTGATCTGATTCGGGAAATCCGAGCGGCCCGTAGCGATCACCGCCGCATACCTGGTCGCCTCCGCGGGATCCACCTCCGGCTCCGGATTGGCCAAAGCGAACACAATCGACCGATCCGCCATCACCGCCACGTCGGACCCAGAAAGCACACCAGGTGCGGAGACCCCAATGAAAACGTCGGCGCCGACCACGGCTTCTTTCAGCGAACCTCTGAAGTCCAGTTGGTTGGTGTTCTGGGCCAGCCATTCCAGCTCCCCGGTCAGGTCCCCACGGCCGCGGTGCACCACTCCGGCGATGTCGGCCACCACAACATTTCGTGCGCCAGCGGCCAGCAGCAGCTTGATGATTGCTGTCCCTGCGGCACCTGCGCCTGACATCACAATCCGTACGTCCGCGATCAGCTTGTCCACAACCCGCAGTGCGTTGTAGAGCGCAGCCAGCACCACGATTGCGGTGCCGTGCTGGTCATCATGAAAGACCGGGATATTCAGCTGGTCACGCAGCCGACGCTCGACCTCGAAGCAGCGTGGAGCCGAAATGTCCTCCAGATTGATTCCGGCGAAACCCGGCGCTATGGCATGCACCACTTTGATGATCTCATCGACGTCTTGGGTATCCAGGCACAACGGCCAGGCATCGATGTCGCCAAAGCGCTTGAACAGCGCCGCCTTTCCTTCCATCACTGGCAGCGCGGCCGCTGCGCCGAGATTGCCGAGCCCGAGTACCGCAGACCCATCGGTGACTACCGCGATGCTGTTCCGCTTGATCGTCAGCCGGCGGGCGTCATCGGGGTTCTTGGCGATCGCCAAACATACCCTCGCCACACCCGGGGTGTAGATCATGGACAGATCATCACGGTTGCGGATCGGGTGCTTGCTGTGCATCGCGATCTTGCCGCCAAGGTGCATCAAGAACGTGCGATCGCTGACTTTGCCGATCACGACCCCAGCTACTCCCCGCATGGCCGCCACGAGCAGTTCAGCATGCTCACTATCGCGGGCCGCACAGGTCACATCGATCCGCAGCCGCTCTGGTCCAGACGCAGTGACGTCTAGAGCGGTAACAGCCCCGCCGGCTTGCTCCACCGCCGTTGTGAGCTGGCTCACCGAGGCCCCTCCTGCCGGAACCTCCAACCGCACGGTGATCGAGTACGAGACGGAAGGAACGGCTGTCACGGACCCGATCCTCTCACGGCTTACGCGGCTGGCCGCGCCTGTCGAAGCTCGACTGGAGCGCCTGCGGCACTGGCAGCGGCTGCTTTGATGATCATGAAGTAGGAATGCGGCTTTCAGCAACGATGTCGAAGACACCGGTCGCGCTAGGCCGGCCATTCACCAGGACCTCCACACGATGCTGCCCCGGATAGTGAGTGCGCGTGGTGTGCTGGGCCAAAGAGATCGTTTTGGTGAGCTGCACAGACCTATGTGGCCGCAGTTCGAGCTCCTTGAGCGCGAAGACCTTCGGGCTCGGCCTACCGTTTGCCTTGACGAAATGCACGCGAAGTTCGATCAACAATTGCTGCATTGCGGAGCCGTCGTTGCTGAGCTCGAGAGTGAAGGTCACCGAGTCGCCGATCGAGGCCACGGCCGGCGCAATGTGAACCTCACGCACGTGGATGCCGGTCGCCGGCAGGAAACCGAGGATTTCGAGCGCCTCTGGCTCTCCGCGCTTTACCGCTGAGCGAAGCGCGTGCCGCACCAACCAGGACCGCTGCGGCGAGGCATCTCTCATCCAGCGCCGGCACGTCTCGAACAGCGCTGTCGGGTTGTCCTTGCCGATGTCGTTCAGATTGTTGGCGACCGACCGGCGAACGTAGAGCTCAGCATCGTCCTTTAGGAGGTCAAGCAGCTCGAGCACCGGTCGCGGATCGTCCTGAAAAGCAGGCAGCCGTGGCGCCCAAGGCAGCCGCGGCCTGGTCCCCTCGGAGACCAGCCGTCGCACATGCACGTTCGAATCAAACGCCCACTCCCGAAGCCGACCTAGAGTCTGCTGCGGATAACGCTCGAGGAAGACGCGAATGCTGTACTCCGCGCTGAACCGCTGTGTCAGCTCATATTGCGCGCGCATTGACGCCTCGAAGTGATCAACGCCGAACTTCGCCACGAAGAACACGTGCGGCAGGTAGACGAACACGTCCATGCCGGTGAGTTCGGCCACTTGGAGCTTGGGCCCAAGCGATGCGATCAGGATCTCAATCGCCTGCTCGTAGTCCTGCGGCAAGTGCCGACCTAGCGCCTGCGCAATCTGCCGAGCACGCGGCGTAAGCTCCAGCGCCTGGTAGCCGTCGAGCGCGTCGGCCAGAAAAGCATCCTCGTCGAAGGCGCTGTCGACGTCTTTGATCATCCGGGCGATCCGTGCGGGCACATCCGGCCCGTAGTAGTTCTTCAGCGGCTCAGCCATGATCGCGGTCCGCCACCTGAACTCGGCTGGGAGCTGCGGCTTCGCTGGCGATTGTCGCTGCCCAGTGAGCAATGTCACCTTTGCTGATGGCGACGGCCAATAGTTCTGGGAACTGATCGGGGGTGCACGCAAAAGCCGGCACGCCAAGCGCTGCGAGCGCCGCCGCATGCTCGTGGTCGTACGCCGGTGCTCCCGAATCCGACAACGCAAGCAGGGCCACCACCGTGACGCCCGCCCGCAGCATCTCGGCGACACGGCGCAGCATCTGCTCCGCGACACCGCCTTCGTAAAGATCGGAGATCAGCACCAAAACCGATTCGGTTGGCCGGGTGATCAGCTGCTGGCAGTACGCCAGTGCCCGATTGATGTCCGTCCCGCCGCCGAGCTGGCAGCCAAACAGGACATCGACGGGATCGGACAGCCGATCAGTCAGGTCGGCGATTTCGGTGTCAAAAGCCACGACAGCGGTCTTCACCGACCGGATAGATGCCAACGTGGCACCAAACACAGCCGCGTAGACAACCGACTCCGCCATCGATCCAGACTGGTCGATCGCAACCACCACCTCCTTCACGAGGGCGTTCGCACCGCGACCGTAGCCCACCAGCCGTTCCGGGACGACGGTGCGTTGCTCCGGCAGGTAGTGGTCCAGGTTGCGTCGGATGGTGGCGTTCCAGTCGATGTCTCGCGGCCGTGGTCGCCGTGTCCGGCTGGCTCGGCTGACGGCTCCCGTAACGGCGGCGCGAGTCTTGTTGGCAATCCGCCGCTCGATCTCAGCGACCACCTGGCCCACCACTACACGCGCGGTGCGCTTGGTCGAATCCGGCATCACGTGACTGAGGCTCACCAAGGAGCTGACCAGGTGGACATCGGGCCGGATTGAGTCGAGCAGCTCCGGCTCCAGCAACATTGAGGTGAGCTGCAACCGCTCGATGGCGTCTCGTTGCATCACCTGGACAACGCTGGTTGGGAAGTAGGTCCGGATGTCGCCGAGCCAGCGGGCGACCCGTGGCGCAGATGAACCGAGACCACCGGAGCGTCGCGCCGGCTCAGCGCTCTCTTCTTCCGCCGAGTCATACAGCGCGGCGAGTGCGCCGTCCATCTTCTGCTGCTCCCGGCTGAGTGAGATATCCAGCTCGTCTGCGGACGCGTCTCCAAGCATCAAGCGCCAGCGCAACAGTCTGGCCTGGAGTTCAGTGCGTTCCCCGGCCTCAGTCATGACGTCCACCCAGAATGAGATCGACGGTTGCCAGGGCCGGAGTTGCCAACTCCAGGTCCACCTCCTCGGAGAGCTGACGCTCGACACTCTTCGTACCGAGCGCAATGCGTTCTGCAATGGCCCGACGTTCGGCGGGAGCGAAAGTGCCGAAAGTGCGCCGCAGCAGCGGAAGCAGGTCAACAAACTGGGCCTCGTCCAGCTGGCTGACCCATTCGTCGAGCAGGCGTCGCAACTCAGCATCGTGAATCAGCAGCAGCGCGCCGTCGCTGAAGAAGCCGTCCACCCAAGCTGCCTTGTCTGCGGCCGGAACTCCAGCGGATAAAGCACGTGCTAGCCGCACCGGAACATCAGTGAGCCGGTCAGCATCTAAGAGCAGTCGCACGATACGACCGAGGAGCAGACCATGCACATCGCTCCGGTCGATCATCGCTGCCAGGGTGTCGAGCCAGCGGGAACGTACGTCAGGGTGGGTCGGGGGCTCCGCAATCCTGCGCCCTGAGCGCATGTCACTGGCGTCGCCCGCCGACTCAGCGAGGAGGCCGATCGCCGCGTGCACATCATCGATGCGGCGCCGCATAGTGGCCGCGTTCGTCGCATCTAAACTCGCGACTGCCTTCGGCAGACCGGCGCAGATCCGGACCACCAGCACCTCGCTCACTTTGCCCAGCGCCGGCGTATCGGTTTGCCGGACATCGCCGTAGCGCTGAGCCCGAGCCAGGGCGGGCAGGGCATCCATCAAGTGGACGACGTCCGCATCAAGTGCGGCCTTGTCGGTGAGAGTGGCGAGCAGCCCGTCCAACGCCCGCGGCAGGCCGGCCAGTAGACAGCGTTCGACGCCCTGCGTGAGTTCGATCAGGGAGCCTTCGTCGATGATCTTCTGGACCCGAGCCGTCGCTGCCGATTCCACGGTAGTTCCCCAGACGGACGCCTCGACGATGGCCACCGAATACTCAGGCTCCCATCTCGACTCCCAAGTCTCCCGGAAAGTGCCCTGACTCTGCACGCCGCTCTCTGCCGGCACGATCCATCCGAGCCCAAGCAAGCGCAGTCGATGGAACAGCTGGGAGCGGGCTTGATCGATCGGCCTTCGCAGGTCCAGATCATGAAACCGGACTTGTGCCTCACGCCTGACTCGGAGGGTGCGGCAGGTACGAACCAGGTCGGCCTCCAGCGGGACCGTGGGTACTCCCTCGTTGACCGAGCCGAGTGCCTGCCCAACCACGAGATGGTCGGTGATGTAGCGGAGCGCCAGTTCGTCACCATCACACAGCACTGCTCGCGTTGCCTCGGTCACCTCTGTCAGTCCGGCCAGCGGCCGGCCGCGCAGGCCGGCCAACGTCTCCGCGAGCCGGACGGCCTCGATGACGTGCGCGCTAGAGACCGGAAGGTCGCGGGTCCGGAGGGCTTGGGCGACCTTGGTCAACCAACGCACGATCGGCCGGTCCGGGGCGATCCAGAGATGGTGATACCAGCCGGGCGAGGCGACGCCGGCCCCGTAGCCGGCGGCGGAGGCAAGCCGCTGATGGGTCCAGGGCACCCAAGTCAAGATGATCTTGCGCCGCGGCATGCCGCGTAGCGTCCGCACGTCGCCGGACGCCGGCGGCAATGGCCAGCGCAGCAGGGGCGCGTGCCAGGCGCCGCAGACTACCGCGACGCGTTCCCGACCGCGCTTCAGTGCCGCCCGGATCTGCTGACGCATGTACGCCTCACGCCTGGCCTCCCGCGCCGCGTAACGGCCGTCTTGACCCATGATCATCCGGAGCTCCGCCATGGCGTCGGTGATCAAGGGGAAGGGTGAGGACGAATCCAGCCGCGACTCGACAAGATCGTCCCACCATCGCTCCGGATCGTCATAGCCCGCGGCACGGGCCAGCACAGCCAGGGGATCATGCTGCTGGAGCGAGATTGGCCGAAGTCCCTCGGCTGGCTCTTCCTCCGTCAATTCAAGATCATCATCGGCTTCGTCGTGCGTCACCTGATGCGGCCACCGGGAGAGCATTGCAGCTGCCGGAAGATCGCAGAAGGCCACCTCGACACCACGCTGAAGCGCGTACCGCATGGCTTGCCACTCAGGAGAGAAGACTGCGTACGGCCAGAACGCGGCTGTCTGCGGGCGGTCTGCGGCGTAGCCGAGCAGAGCGAGCGGCGGCGTCATTCCATCGGCCAACACCCAGCCGAGCAAGGGATCAGCGTCAGCAGGGCCTTCGATGAGCACGGCATCCGGCTGATAGTCAACCAGCGCCGCAACAAGCGAGCGGGCCGAACCTGGCCCATGGTGGCGGATACCGAACACTTCGACTGGTGGCCGCTCCCCCACGCGGTCATGGTCGACGACATGATCGTCAACCGTGACTGCCGAGAGAGTGGGAGTCACGAGACGTCACGGCAGGCGGTGTAGAACTCAGACCAGCCCTCCCGTTCCCGAGCCACCACCTCGAGGTACTCACTCCAGGCCACTTGATCAGCTATTGGGTCCTTGACCACTGCCCCCACGATGCCGGCAGCAACGTCAGCCGGCCGAAGCTGGCCATCACCGAAATGTGCTGAAAGGGCGATCCCACTGGTGATCACGGAGATCGCCTCTGCGGTCGAGAGCGAACCCGATGGCGACTTGATCTTGGTGCGGCCGTCGGTTGTGACACCCGAACGCAATTCTCGGAAGACTGTCACCACTCGGCGGATCTCGTCGACCGCAGCAGGAACCTCGGGCAGCTCGAGCGAAGACGAGAGGTCTGCTACCCGAGTCGTGACGATATTCACCTCGTCGTCCTCATTGTCAGGCAGCGGCATGATGACGGTGTTGAAACGTCGCCGCAGCGCCGAAGACAGCTCGTTAATGCCCTTGTCGCGGTCATTGGCGGTCGCTATCACATTGAATCCCCGCAGGGCCTGGGCTTCTTGGCCCAGCTCGGGGATCGGCAGAGTCTTCTCAGACAGAATCGTGATCAGCGCATCTTGCACATCGGCAGGGATTCGTGTCAGCTCCTCAATCCTCGCAATCGAGCCGCGTTCCATCGCCACCATCACCGGCGAAGCAACCAACGCCTGTGGGCTGGGGCCCTCCGCGAGCAGCCGGGCGTAATTCCAGCCATACCTGATCGCCTCTTCCGCCGTGCCCGAGGTGCCTTGGATCAGCAACGTCGAGTTGTTCGAGATGGCGGCGGCAAGGTGTTCGGATACCCAGGACTTTGCGGTACCCGGCACACCGAGGAGGAGCAGCGCTCGATCGGTCGCCAGTGTCGCCACAGCCACCTCGATCAGCCGGCGGTGGCCGACGTACTTCGCCGAAATCACTGTCCCGTCCTGAAGGGTGCCGCCCATCAGATACGTCACGACGGCCCACGGAGAAAGCTCCCAATGCGGCGGCCGCGGCCGGTCGTCCGTCGCATGCAGAGCGGCTAACTCGGCCTGGTACGCCTGCTCCGCGTGCGGCCGCAGCGGCTGGTTTGCGGCCCGAAACGGATCGCTCACTGGATCTCCTAGCTCCCCCTTGTCGGACCTCACCATGGTGGTGTTTCGAGGCGCTGCACCGTGATCGGCTTGCCGGCGAATGCACTCGCCAGCTCAATTCGAACCCAGGCCACGCGCTCCAAGGCCCGGAAAGCCTCACGTACCGACCGCAACGCCAGCGCAGTCAGCGGCTCGTCCGACCCAAGGTCCTGCTGCATCGCCGATCGCACCAACTCGTAGTGCTCAAGCGGCAGCCGCGCCCCGATTGTTGCGGCGTAACGTGGGCCCCTCTCCCGGAGCTGGCCGCTGCCAATGATCTTCAGGACCGTCTCGCTGAGTTGCTGCGACCATGGCGAGGGCGCGGCCATGATCAGCTCCGGGTCGGCACGCACCGCATCCTCAGTCACCACGCCAGTCGGAGCACTTCGGTCCGGCGCAAGATCATCGTGAGTCCCGGACTGCAGACTGTTGGACAGCCGCGTCCACTGCGGATTCTGCGCGACAAACCAGAGGCCGCGCTCTCCAATTGCCCGGCCGAGAGCCGTCCGGTCTACCGCACTGGTCCGAGCCGCCACCATGGCCAGCGGTGTCCAATAGCTGGCAGCCGCCCGTTGCCCATGCTGAGCGGCAGCGATCAGCCACAGATTGAGCAGATCCACCTGCGGCGGGGACAGCAACCGGTCAAGGATCTCGTGCGCGGCGCGGCTCGCCACCGGCTCCCGGTTGGGCGGGCCCAGTGCTGCCGGCGGGCAGGAGGCTGGGAGACCACCTGCTCGGATCACAGCACGATGCCGGGCAGCCAGCGACAGCACCGCGTGAGCGGGATCGATGGCCTGGTCGAGTTCCGTCCCCCAGCTCGGGGGCAGATGCTGTGGCACCGGCCGACGGTCGGTGCCAATGAGCCCCGCCGCGACGACGTCTTCCCATATCGCCATCTCTCACGCCCCCCTTGGCACCACTGCGGTGCTGAAAGGCTCGGTTGCCTCCGAGCCGAGCAGGCTGTGCGGCCGGAACCCGCGAGGAGTCCATTCTCCGAAGACCTCGATCGGCTCCCCCGCGGAACGAGCCAGCAGCGGCCAGGGCTCGTCTGGAAGGTCGATGATGTCGCAGCAGTCGCCGTTCTCGGCCCGCAGTCGCCACCGCTCGGTGCCGGGCACGGGAACTGCGGTGATCACTGCCGGCATCCGTACGGCCCAGGGGTCGGATGCGACAAGCTGGGCATAGCGGGCGCGTACGGCAGCGAAGGACTCGGTCGGCGGCATCGTCGGCTCAGCGGTAGCGCTGGTCTGCTCCCCAACCAGCGCTCGGAATTGACCCGAGCCCGGGTAGAAGTGCAACTGGGCGTGCAGCATCTGACCGGCTAGGACCGTTGCATCCAGCGCGCCGCCGGGCGGTGCGAAGCTCATGATCACCGCCCAGCGACCCGAGCTGGCGCCGTAGAGCCAGACCCGCCGCGTGTCGAGCCGATATTCAGCGGTGTCGACCATACCGACCGCGAACCAGTGGTCGAGGACGCCCCGCTGCGCCATAACCTCAGCTTTGCCGACTGAATAGCCGATGCGGGAGCGAACGGTCGCGGCTAGGTCGGCAGGCAATCGACCTAATGCTCGGTGCGCCTGTACGAGCAGATGCAAAGCGCCCAGCTGCTCCAGCACGCGGCCCGGCCACCCCGAGCTTGCGAACTCGGCCGGGACGGAGCGCAGCATGCCTGCCACTCCTGGTGCCTGCGCATCAACCATGCGGGCGGCCATCCTGTCGAAGTGGACATAACCTGCCCTCTCCAAGCCGGCGATGCCGCCGCGAATCTGGTCACACAGCCATTGGTCCAGCTCGTCAAGCCCGTTGGTTACGCGCTCGGCACGTGCCGACGCGCGCTTGGCGGCGGCGGCGGGATCGGCCAGCTCCCCCGTCTGGCGCCCGGCACCGGGCGGTGCAGGCTCTGCGCGCCGCGCTGCCGGTGCGCCCAACCAGGCGCTTGCGAATTCTGGCGGTTCGCCAGGCGGCACCTGGCCGGCGCTCCATCGCAAGAGCAGGGCAAGCACGTGTTTGCAGGGTACTTTGCGGCTCGGGCAGCTGCAGGCGTACGCCGCGGGCGGGCCCAAATCGAGAACCACCTGGTACGGCCGAGTGCCGCCCGTACACAATCCCCAGATGCTGGAATGGTCGGCGCCGACATCCCGCCACACACGCGTTTGCGCAAGGGCCGCGGCCGCCCGCGCCGAGGCTCGGTCGGAGGCTTGGGACAGGACCCGATCCCGCGACCACACGTCCATGGCGAACACAGTAGTTGCCCTTACCGACAGCGAGCCTGCTTCGATTTTCAGCTCATGTTGTGGCGGAGGTAGGCGGGCTGCCGGAACCCCAAAACCGCCTCGATCATGCGAACCGCGGCAACCGATGCCGCGACGTCATGCATTCGCAGGATCCTGGCACCGTTGAGGACACAGATGGTCGCGGCTGCGATCGAGGGCGCCGTACGGTCGGACGCTGGCAAGCCCGTCGCCTCGCCGACGAAGTCCTTGTTGGACACGGCTGCCAGCAAAGGAAGTCCAAGATCAGCAACCTCAATCAGTCGCCGAGTCACCTCCAGCGTGTGCAACGTGTTCTTGTTGAGATCGTGGCCCGGGT